>Ga0209666_1002005_pt1 | contig 15331 bp, 14 predicted proteins | sample SaaInlV_125m_DNA_FD_184679 | JGI IMG/M metagenome (GOLD analysis project Ga0209666, IMG submission 184679) | Marine microbial communities from expanding oxygen minimum zones in the Saanich Inlet - Saanich Inlet SI037_S3LV_10m_DNA (SPAdes)... | ecosystem: Environmental > Aquatic > Marine >...
CTAAACACTGCTGACCTAACTTTTGAAGTATCCAACCAAGGTAGAACAAATAATATAAAAATTGCTCCGAACATTAAAATTACTCCACCTAATTTATCCGGCACTGATCTAAGAATTGCATAAAAAGGTAATAGGTACCACTCCGGTACGATATGAGCTGGAGTTACTAATGGGTTTGCAGGAATATAATTATCAGAGTGACCTAAGACATTTGGAGAAAAGAAAACAAAACCTGCAAAAATAATCATGAACATTAATAATGCAAATGCATCCTTAATTGTAATGTACGGATGAAATGGAACGGTATCTTTGGAAGGTTTTTTAATATCAATTCCAACAGGATTATTATTACCCGGAACATGCAGAGCCCAAATATGTAAAACAACTAATCCTAAAATTAAAAACGGTATTAAATAATGTAAGCTAAAAAACCTATTAAGAGTAGGATTGTCAACTGAGTATGCTCCCCATAACCAAGTTGTAATGCTGTCACCAACTAATGGAATGGCGCTAAATAAGTTTGTTATAACTGTTGCACCCCAAAAACTCATTTGTCCCCAAGGTAAAACATATCCCATGAAAGCTGCAGCCATCATTAAAAGATAAATTAAAAGACCTATAATCCATATTACTTCTCGTGGAGATTTATATGATCCATAAAACAAAGATCTAAAAATGTGAATATAAACTGCAAGGAAGAACATTGATGCTCCATTGCTATGAATATAACGAATTAACCAACCATAATTCACATCTCTCATTATGTGTTCAACGCTAGCAAAAGCCAAGTCAGCGTGAGCAACGTAATGCATAGCTAAAACTATTCCTGTAATTATTTGAGTTAATAAACAGAAAGTAAGTATACCCCCGAATGTCCACCAATAATTTAGGTTTTTTGGCGTTGGGTAATCTGTAAGATGAGCGCCTAAGGTTAGAAGTGGAAGACGATCATTAAACCATTTTCCTACTTTAGACTTTGGTGTGTATTCGTGATCACTCATTAACCTTATCCTATCTTAATCGTGTTGTTATCTACAAATTCATACTTTGGAATTTCCATATTTGTTGGTGCAGGTCCTTTTCTAATTCTTCCTGACACATCGTAATGTGATCCATGGCAAGGACAAAACCAACCATTAAAATCACCTTTGTCTTTTAATGGCACGCAACCTAAATGAGTACAAACTCCCAACATAACTAGCCACTCGTCTTTCCCCTCTTTCACTCTTTCTTCATCTTTTTGTGGATCTGGTAAATCAGTCATACTAACTGCTCTTGCTTCTGCAATTTCATCTGATGTTCTTCTTTTTAAAAATATTGGCTTTCCTCTCCATAAAACTGTTATCGAATTTCCAGGTTCAACTTGGCTTATATCAACTTCTGTAGTTGCTAAAGCTTGTTGAGCTTTATCAGGATTCATCTGATGCACCAAGGGCCAAACAACCGCTCCGAGCCCTACTGCTCCTATAGTGTAGCTAGCGGTAAATAAAAAATCTCTTCGATTGACTTTTTTTTCTTCTTTGATCATTAATGATTGTGTTTATAATATAATTATTAAATAAAACTATATTATTTAATTTTCTTGGGTCAGAATGACACATAAATAGGCAATATTAATGCACATAGCTCTTTATAAGCCAGATATACCTCAAAATACAGCGGCTATTATAAGATTAGGCGCTTGTTTAAATTTGAAGGTTCACATCATTGAACCTTGTGGTTTCAACCTAAATGACTCGAGATTTAAAAGAGTAGTGATGGATTATATGGGAAATTGTAAAATTTTTAGATACGAAGGTTATGAAGATTTTTTAAAAAAAAATAAACAAAAAAGAATTGTTTTAATGACGACTAAAGCTACTAGACTTTATCATAAATTCAAATTTGAAAAGAATGATGTTTTATTATTCGGTCGAGAAAGTGCTGGAGTACCTGAAGATTTACATAAATCAATAAAAGATAAAGTTAAAATACCAATGAATAAAAAAACAAGGTCTCTTAATGTGGCCATGAGTGTAGCTATAATTTCAACTGAAGCATTGAGACAAAATAATTTATTAAAATTATGATTAATGCAAATTTTAGAAAAAAAATGGCTGATAATTGGTTTTCATATTTGCAAGACCAAATCTGTAAAGAATTTGAATTTTTAGAAAATAATAAATTTAAATTTTCTAGAAGAGATTGGAAAAAAGCAAGAGCAAAAGAAGGAGGCGGGACATCCTATTTATTATCAGGAGGAAAAATTTTTGATAAGGTTGGTGTTAATAAATCTACAGTTACTGGAATATTTCCAAAAAAATTTAGGTCAAATATTTTAGGAGCAAAAAAAAATGGGAAATATTGGGCGTCAGGTATTTCCGTTGTGGCTCATATGAAAAATCCTAAAATTCCTGCACTTCATTTTAACACACGATTTATAATTACCTCAAAAGAGTGGTTTGGGGGAGGCATGGATGCAACTCCTAGTTATTCTGATAATAAAGAAAAAAAATTAATTCATGATGGATTAAAAAAAGTTTGTCTACAAAATAAAAAAAATTATAAAAAATATCAAAAATGGTGCGATGAATATTTTTATCTTCCTCATAGAAAAGAGCCAAGAGGAATTGGAGGAATATTTTTTGATTATGAGCAAAAAGATTGGATTAAAAATTTTCAGTTTGTAAGAGAATTGGGATTAACTTTCTTAGATATTTCTAATAAAGTCATTAATAGAAAAAAGAAATTAGCGTGGACAAAAAAAGATAAACATAATCAATTAATAAAACGAGGGAGATATGTTGAGTTCAATCTTTTATATGATAGAGGTACGAAATTTGGGCTAAATTCTGGTGGTAATATTGACTCAATTTTAATGTCTCTCCCACCTCAAGCTGAATGGAAATAAATATGGATAAAGAGCCGATAACAGTTAATGGACTTCAAGATTTAAAATCTGAGTTGGAGGATTTAAAAAATATTCAGAGACCTAAAATTGTGGAAGCTATAGCTGAAGCAAGATCACATGGTGACTTAAAAGAAAACGCTGAATATCATGCGGCTAAAGAACAGCAAGGTTTAATTGAGGGTAGAGTGGTTGCAATCAATGATATAATTGCGAGAGCAAATGTAATTGATGTTACAAAAATTGAAAATGATGGAAAAGTAATTTTTGGTTCTACAGTTGAAGTTCAAGATTTAGAAACTAACAAGAAGATTTCTTACAGACTTGTTGGTCAAGATGAAGCCGATATTAAAAAAAATCTGGTATTCTTTAGAAGTCCAATTGGAAAAGCATTTATTGGAAAAAACAAAGGAGAAATGGTGACTGTTAATACACCTTCAGGCGAAAGAAGCTTTGAAATTCTTGATGTTAAGTATATTTAATTTTAATTTGATTTAATTATTTCTTTAACTCTATCCTTTGAAATCTTAAAGCCATTTATAATCCACTCATCTTCAATTATTTTTAAAACTTTACCTAATTCAGATCCCTCTCTCATACCATTTTGTATTAGATACTTACCGTTGATTGGAAAAAAATGATTTTTAGATGAAAGTATTTTTTTTGTTATCTCAAAGAAATCTTTAACCTTGTATTTAGAATTATTTACAAAATTTAATATGTTTAAATTAATAAGATGGTTTTTATTTCTTAAATAGATATTTTTTTCTAAATCTTTAGCAAAATAATCGTCACTTTCTTTAAGTAATTTCAAATCTTTAGCAAAAAAATTTAGACTATCTTTGGTTTCATTTGAAATACTGTACTTGTGTGCAAAATATTCGTGATTGTTTTTTTCGTCAATCAATAAAACTGCTAATAAAATATCTCTACTTATTTGTGATCGATCGCAAATTATTTTTAAACGTTTCAATCTATCAAGATTATCAAATTCTGGAAAAATAAGAGAAAATATTTCTTTTAAATATTCATTCTCATTTAAATTAATAAAATTTTTTAAATCTAAAATTTTAAATAATTCTACTAAAATTCTTTCTTTTGAAATTTTTTTAATACCATTTAAATTCAGCTTTATTGCCTGACTAGAAGTTGACTCCACTTTACTATTGTACATAATTTTAAATCTTATAAATCTTATTATTCGAAGATAATCTTCTGCTATTCTTTTTTGTGGGTCACCGATAAACTTTACATTATTATTTTTTAAATCAATTGTTCCCATTTGTGGGTCAAAAATATTTCCATTAATATCTAAATAAATTGCATTAATTGTGAAATCTCTTCTTTCAGAATCTAATTTCCAATTATTTATGTATTCTACTTCAGCATGTCTGCCATCCGTTTGAACATCTTTTCTTAAAGTAGTTATTTCGAGTTTTAGTTGATCTAGAACTAAAGTAACTGTTCCGTGTTTAATTCCAGTATCAATTATCTTAAAATCAGTGTTCTTAAATTTTTCTTTAATTTCCTCAGTACTTAATATTGTTGCAATATCGATATCATCAATAATATCGTTTGTAAGGTGCTTCCTAACACAGCCCCCAACAAATCTAGCAACTACAGTGTCTTTGGTAAAACCTTCTTGTAGGATTTTAAATACAAATTTTATTTTTTTATCTTTATAAAAGGGAAACAAGTTTCTTCTAATCGTTTTTATAAAGTTGAAACTTAAATCAAACATAATTGTTGGCTGGGGCACTAGGATTCGAACCTAGGATGGCGGTATCAAAAACCGCTGCCTTACCGCTTGGCTATGCCCCAACGTTAAAAGATCTGATATATCATAAATTAATAAAATTAAACAGTTTTTGCTATTGAAAACCAAAATTTCGGGTGCTTGGTCTTTATTTTATTAAGTGCTTTTTTAGCGTTGCTTTCATTGTTAAATAAACCATAACAAACTGAGCCTGAACCAGACATTCTAGAAAAATAGCATCCTTTTTCTGTGTTAATATCTTTTAATAATATTTTTATTGATGGGTATTCCTCTTCGACAATAGATTGTAGTTCATTATTTTGCTCTAAAATATAATTTATAAAACCTTTTTTATTGTTCATTTTTTGAAAATTAAATTTTTTTTTTTTTGAATATTTTTTTACTTTTGAATAAATTTTTTTTGTAGAGCAAATTATATTTGGCCGTGACAATAGAAAAAATAATTTCTGCTTTTTAATGGTCTTGATGGTTCTAAGATTTTGTAAAAATCCTTGTTTGTGAAAAAAAAGTCTTAAATCTGATCCTATCAATTTTTCAACTTTTTCAAGTATTTTTTTTGAAACTTTGCCTTTTAATAGAAATTTTAAAACAGAAGCTGCATTACTAGTACCGCCTCCTAAACCACTAAAAACTGGTATATTTTTAATTACATTCACAGAATAATAACCTGAAATTAACTCAAGTTTTCTAAGTAATTTCAGAAGATTTGTAATGGAATTATTGGATTTTTTTATATGTTTAACAAACGGACCAAAAAAAACTACTTTATCTTTTTTTTTATCAATTTTACGAATTTTAATTTTATCAAATAAATTTATCAAACAATAATAGGATTGAATATCATGTAGTCCATTCTTTAACTTGCTATTAATATTTAAAGATAAATTTATTTTTGAAAAAGATTTTAAGACCATAATTTAAAGGCCTTGTATTAATTTTTTATCGATTATCTTTTTTAAATTTTCTTCAGTTTTTTTAAGATTCAATACATAATTCCAATAATATCTAGCTTGTAGTTGGTTTCCATTTTTCCATAAAACATCGCCATAGTGATCATTTACAATTGGATCACCTGGCATCAATCTTACTGCTAATTGAAGATATTTTTTTGACTCTTTATATCTTTCTAATTTAAATAAGGCCCAACCAAGCGAGTCAATAATAAATGGATCGTTTGATTTTAATTTATTGGCTTTCTCTAACATGTTTAGTGATTTTTCTATTTTAATGCCTTTTTCAATCCATGAATAAGCTAAGTAATTTATTACATAGGCCTGATCAGGATCTGCGCTTAAAGATGCTAATAAATCTTTTTCAGCTTTATCCCAATTTCCTATTCTTTCATAAGCAACGCCTCTTCCATCAGTGGCTTTTGGATATAAAGGATGTTTGCTTTTTATATTTTTTAATACAGCTGTGTAATGAAAAATTGATTCCTGAAATTTTTCATTATTTTTTAAAAATTCTGCAAAATCAAAAGTTTCATAAACTTCTTTATTAATTAAATCTTTGTAGACACTGCTTGTTAATTTTATTGCGTCCTTTGTTTTTTTTTCTTGAATAAAAATTCTTGCAAGTTGTTTTGTAGAATACCATTTAAAAGCTTCTCCTCTTTTACTTAAATTTTTATATATTTTTTTTGCATCTTCAAAATTATTTGTCTTGTAAAAATTTTCCGCTAGCAAAGTTTCAAAGGAATGAAAATCTTCATTAAGAAATTTAGCCAAATTTAAATAAAAATTTGACAAAGAATATAATGATTGTGAGGATAAGGCGTTCGCTGTAATATACAGAATTTCAGCTGCTACATGTTTTTCTTTTCTACAGTCAAAAGCGTCTATATTTTTTAATTCGTTCAAATCAATCTTGTATTGATTGAGCAGTAAATTCCTTGGATAAAGTTTTAAAGCTGACTGAACTATACTTTTAGCTTCATTTATTTTTCCAATAGAAATAGCGTATGACGCGTGAAAATAATTATACCTTGAAAAATCAGTTCTTTGATTAGAGTTTAATGTAGAAAATAATTCATTTGTATCTGAACTGTTATAATAACAATTAAGAAAAACACTTTGTATTTTCTTTAAATTTTCAAATCTTTTATCTAATTTTTTTAGTTCTAAATTTGCAGAACTTTTATCAATATTAGTTAAATTTGACCAATTATATAAAGAATCTGAAACATAATTATTTAAAACAAATTTTGAACCTTTGGCTTTAGCTTTTAAAAAGTATTTTTTAGCTGATTTAAAATCAGATTTTTTTAAGTAAAAAATTCCTGTGATCAAATTACTCTCAAAACTTTCTAGTTTTTGTTTTTCAAGCTTTCTTGAATAATTGAATGCTTCATTTATATTTCCAGAATTTACAAGTGAATATAGATATTTAATAGAATAATTAGTATGAATTTCTTCTAAACCACTTAATTTTTTTAAATATTTAAAAGATGAATTATATTGATTATCATTTAAAAGTAATATTCCCGAGAAATAATCGGAAATATTGTCAGCATCGTTAAACTTATTCGAGCTTTTAGCTTCTAATGTGGAAAAAAATATAATGACAAATATAACTTGTCCTATTATCTTTAAACTTAACTTAAATAGATTCATAAAAACTTATGATAAAAAAAATTAGCCCTAACCCTATTAAATTAATAAAATATTATAAATTTATTAACCATAATTTAATTTACAATAATAAGGCAATCAACAGATATAAAAAGGATAATTTTGAGCTTTCTGCAGATAAAGCTAGTGATCTAGAAAAACTGAAAAAATCTATTTTAGATATAAAAAATTGTGGACTTAAAAGCGAAGCTACAAATATGGTTTTTAGTGACGGAAATCCTAAATCAAAAATTATGATCCTGGGCGAAGCTCCAGGCTCAAATGAGGACCAAGAAGGATTGCCTTTTGTTGGAAAAGCAGGAAATCTACTTGATAAAATGTTGGCGTCAATTAATTTGGATAGAAAAACTGTTTATATATCTAACATTATTAATTACCGTCCCCCAGAAAATAGAAGGCCTACAGATGAAGAGATGAAGAGGTATTTACCTTTTGTAAAAAAACATATTGAAATAATTAATCCTAAAATTTTAGTTTTACTTGGGAGTACCGCAATGAATGCGTTAATAGGAGATGATATTGTAATATCTAAAGTAAGAGGTCAATGGATTGAAAAAGAATTTGGACTATGTAAAACATCAATAATTGTCACTTTTCATCCTGCTTTTTTAATGAGGCAGCCAACACAAAAAAAGTTAGCTTGGATTGATCTCAAAATGATAAGAGACAAAAAAGCTAAATTTAAGATTTAATTGAATACTAAAGTAATTACAGCTGGAGTTGATGAAGTAGGCAGAGGCTGTTTAGCTGGGCCGGTAGTTTCAGCAGCTGTTATATTAAAAAAGGGCATTAATTTAGGTTTATTAAAAGACTCAAAAAAAATTTCTTTTAAAAAAAGAGTAAAAATCGCAGAACATATCAAGCTTAATTCAATTTATGCTATTGGTATGGCTTCTGTTGAAGAAATACTAAAAATTAATATCTTACAAGCTGCTTTGCTTTCGATGAAAAGAGCTATCGATCAACTAACTGTAAAACCTGAATTAATTTTAATCGATGGAAATTTTGCGCCTCTGGGATTAAAAAATTTTAAAACAATAATTAATGGTGATGAAAAAATTAAATCTATTAGTGCAGCTTCTATTATAGCAAAAGTTTATAGGGATGAGCTTATGATCAAATTATCGGAAAAATTTCAAAATTATTCTTGGGAGAGAAACTTTGGTTATGGTACTAAGGCTCATATGGAGGGTTTAAGGAAATTTGGCATTACCTCTCATCACAGAAAAGGTTTCAAGCCTATACACAAGATGTTGTCGAACTAAGACTCTAAAGCACTAAAAGACTCCTTTTTTTATTAAAATTGTTTGACCGTGGATTCAATTTCGAGTTGAATCACTAAAATGTCAAAAATTCATAACAAAATTATCAATGGTGATTGTCTAAATGAATTAAAAAAAATTCCTGATAAATCTTTTGATTTAGTTTTTGCTGACCCTCCTTACAACATGCAAATAGGTGAAACTTTAACAAGACCAGATGCAAGTAAGGTAAATGGTGTTGATGATAAATGGGATCAATTTAATAGTTTCAAACATTACGATGATTTTTGCAAAGCATGGTTAATAGAATGCAAAAGAATACTAAAAGATAATGGAAGTATTTGGGTGATAGGTTCTTATCACAATATTTTTAGACTTGGTTATCATTTACAAAATTTAGATTATTGGCTTCTTAATGACGTAATTTGGCGAAAAAATAATCCTATGCCAAATTTTAGAGGAACAAGATTCACTAATGCTCACGAAACTTTAATTTGGGCTTCTAAAAATAAAAAATCAAAATACACATTTAATTATCAATCTTTAAAATGTTTAAATGATGATTTACAAATGAGATCCGATTGGATGCTGCCTATTTGTAATGGAAAAGAAAGGTTAAAAAAGAGTAATGGTAAAAAAGTCCATTCTACTCAAAAACCTGAAGCTCTTTTACATAGAATTATTTTGGCTACAACCAACAAGGGTAATGCAATATTTGATCCTTTTTTAGGAACTGGAACGACAGCAGTAGTTGCAAAAAAGTTAGGTAGAAAATATTTTGGAATAGAAAGAGATAAAAAATATTTCAAAGCTGCGAGTGAAAGAATAAAGAAAGCAAAAGTAATAGAAGAGGATTATTTAGATACAATTGAAAACAATAAATCAAAGCCAAGAATACCGTTTGGTTCATTAGTTGAGTTAGGAATTCTTAAACCGGGAACTGTACTTTTTGATCCTAAAAAGAAATTTAATGCAAAAATTATGGTTGATGGCAGCATCAAATGTAAGGAATCAGAAGGATCAATTCATAAGGTTGCAGCAAAAATTATGGGCGCAGAAAGCTTCAATGGTTGGACATATTGGCATTGTGATATTAACGGGTCAGCAGTCGTTATTGACAGTCTAAGACAAAAATTTATTTCTGAGAGACAAATCTAATTTTTATAAACTTTACCTAGGTAGCCCCGAATAAAAGTTTTACGTTTAACTAAAAACTTCAAAAATATATTTCTAATTTTTTGCATAATTGAGCTTGAAAAATGAAATGTGAAGAAATTAAAATTTGATCGTTTTCTAACAATTTTAGCTCTCCTAGATCTTTCCTCGAAGTAAGTATTATTTTTATCTAATTTTCCTTTTTGCAGTAAAGTAAAAATTTCGTGAGCGCTTTCAATAGACTGTCCTGCTCCTTGAGCTAAGGTTGGTAAAAAACCATTGAATGCATCTCCAATATAAAAAACTTTTTTATTTGTGGATGGAAGGATATTAGGTGTGAAATACAAAGGCCAAGATTTAATATCATTATCAAATAATTTCTTCAAACTAGGATTTTGTTTTAAAACCACTTCCTCAACTAAAGACTTAATATTATCAGGATCGTATTTTTTACTTCTAATTATACAAACCATATTTAGTTCTTTCTTTTTATTAATAGGATAAAATACAATATGTGTATTTCCTCCCATCATTAAACTTATATTTTGTTCATTAATATTTAGATCTAGTTTTGATTTCAAAATTACTCTAACAGCCAAAGCCTTCTTAAATTTCGGTATATTTTTTTTCTTCTCAAAAAAAGATCTTGTGTTGGAAAAAATTCCATCTGCAGCAATTACATAATCAACAAGATCATTAGTGTTATCATCAAATTTTATTAAAATTTTTTCTTTTAATTCAGAAACCTCTTTAATTTTTTTTCCAAACCTTAAATGCTGAGTATAAATGTCTTCTTTTAAATATTCTATTAAAGTAGATCTTTGCAAAGTTGTATATTTAGTTTCACTAGTATTAAATTTAGTTAGATTTAAATCACATATCTTTTTATTTTGAATATCATAAAAATCTAAAAAACTTGGATTAAATTTTTTTTCATTACTAATTTTATTAAAATCAATTTCATTTAAAATTTTAATGCTATTCGCGGCAAGTTGAATCCCGTATCCTTCGTCAAGAGATAAACTTTCCTCTCTTTCGTAAACCATAAAATCATGATCAGAATGTTTTTTTATAAAATTTGCTAGGGTAAGTCCTGCTATGCCGGCTCCAATAATTGCTAATTTTTTTTTCATTAAAATAAAATTGAAACCTGTTTAAATATTTTTTTTGTAAAGCTTGGAATAAATTCCTTATTATTTTTTAAAAAGTACCAATTATAATTGGAAGGTTTTTTATTAGAAAATCTATAGTATAAATTTATATTCAGTTTCAAATTTGAAATAGAATTCTTATAATTTTTTAAAAATTTCCAACTTTTATCTTTAATTTTTTTTTTAGTTTCTTTCATTTCTGGTAAATTAAAATTTTTAAGAAAACTTATTTTATTTTCTTTTGTCAAAGCTATTTGCTCATTACGATTTAAATAACAAAAAATATCGTAATTCATTTTTTTTATCATTTTATTTTCTTTTGTTGCAATTCTTTTTGAAGATTTAAAATATTTACATCTTTTATTCAAACAACATACACTACATTTTGGGTCTTTCGGTTTACATATTAAAGCCCCAAACTCCATTAAAGCTTCAACAAAATCTGCATTTCTATTTGTACTAAAGAGTTTTTTTTTGTTTAACAAAATTAATTTTTCAAAATTTATTCTTTCTTTTTTTTTATTAATCAACCTTGCAAAAACTCTTTTTACATTTCCATCAATTGCAATTTTTGGCTGATTATAAATTAATCCAAGTAAAGCATTCGCTGTATACTCTCCTACTCCTGGCAACTTTTTGACCTCATCAATAGTGTTAGGAAGTTTTGAATTGTATTTTTTTACTAATAGTTTTGAGGAAGCTAAAAGATTTCTCGCTCTCCTATAATAACCTAGCCCTTCCCACAATTTTAAAATTTGTTTTTCACTGCTTTTAGATAATGCCTTAAGCGTTCTAAATTTTTTTATAAACCTGTAAAAATAAGGAATAACAGTTTTAACTTGCGTTTGTTGCAGCATGAATTCACTTAAAATCCTATAATAAAGCTTATTTGGCGATTTTTTGCTCACACGCCATGGTAAATCCCTTTTGCTATTATCATACCAAGCAAGAATTTTTTTTGATAAAGTTGGAGTTAAATGCATAGTAAAAATAATAATAAAAGTCTGACTTTCATACAAGGGCTTAGACCATTTTCAAGCTCAATTCCAAAAACTCTAAAAAAACATCTAAAAAAAGGTGGTTATAATTATTCGAACATCGTTGATAACTGGACTAAAATGGTAAATAAAAAAATCTCTGATGCTTGCTATCCTATTAGTGTTAAAATGGGAAAAGAAATGAGAGATGGAACATTAGTTCTTAACGTAATTCATGGAAAAGAAATGGAAGTTGAGTATAAAAAAAATGAAATAATAGACAAGATAAATAGCTTTTTTGGCTATAATTGTATTAGTCATATTGCTCTAAAAATTGTGCAAGATAAAATAAACATTAATGATAAAGTCTTCCCTAAAATAAAAGATTTATCAAAAATAGAGGAAAAAATAAGTAAAGTTAATAATGTAGAACTTAAGAGTTCTTTAAATAATTTTCTTAAGGCATTTAATGAAAGAAATAAATAATAATGAAAGAAATAAATAAATTTTTTTATAAAATAACTTTTTTAATATTTTTTGTTTTTTCTGCTCAAGCGGAAAGTAAAGTATTATCAATTGGTAATTCTGAAGCTAAAGTGACAATTAAAGTATTCTCCTCTTTAACATGTCCACATTGCGCTAATTTTCACTCTAATATTTATGAAATGTTAAAAAAAGATTATATTGATAGAGGTTTAGTAAAGTTTGAACATCATGCATTTCCATTAGACTTAGCTGCGCTGAATGCTGAAATTATAGTTAGATGCCAAGATAATAATAATAAAAAGTTTGAGCTATTAACTGAGATATATAAAAAACAAACCACTTGGGCAGTTGGATCTGACATAAAAAAAATTAATGAATTGATAAAAAAAATTGGTGTAAATTTTAATTTAAGTAATGAAAAGATGGATACCTGTTTAAAGAATGACACTGTTCAAGATGAAATTTTAGAACAAAGGATTGAAGCTCAAAAAGAATATAAAATAGAGTCTACACCAACAATTATAATAAATGAAAAAAAATATTCAGGCAAAATTAATTATAAAGAATTTAAAAAAAATATAGATAAAAAATTATAAATGAATTTCAAGCAACTTGAGATAACTGGTTTCAAATCTTTTTCAGAAAAAACAACTTTTTTTATTGAAAAAGGATTAACCGGAATAGTTGGTCCAAATGGTTGTGGTAAATCAAATATCGTTGAGTCTTTAAGATGGTGCATGGGAGAAAACTCAGCAAAGAGTATGAGAGGTTCTGGAATGGAAGATGTTATTTTTTCAGGCACTTCAAATCGACCTTCAAAAAATATTTCTGAAGTCTCTTTGCTTTTAGATAATCAAAATAAGGAAGGTCCAGCACAATATGAGGAGTTTGATGAAATTTCTATAAAAAGAAAAATAGAAAAAGATAAAGGATCTAAATATTATATTAATAATAAAGAAGTAAGAGCTAGGGATGTTCAAACATTTTTTGCTGATCTATCGACTGGAGCACACTCACCGTCTCTTATCAGTCAGGGAAGAATTGGACAACTTGTAACTGCTAAACCAATTGAGAGAAAATCTATACTTGAAGAGGCTGCAGGCATATCGGGAATTCACGCAAGAAGACAGGAAGCTGAAACAAGATTAAATGCTGCAGAAAATAACTTAAAAAGAGCTGATGAATTAAAAAAGCAGCAACAAAAACAACTTGATAATTTAAAGAAACAAGCTGAGGAAGCCACTCGTTATAAGGAAATATCTGGAGAAATTAAACAGATTGAAGCTGGATTGTATTTTTTAAAAATTAGCGAAATAGAAAAAGACAAAAAACAAATATTGGAAAAGCTTAGTGAGTTGGATGATGAAATCAGTGCAATAAGTATAGATTTCAATCACAACAATACCTTGCTTGAGGAAGAAAATAAAAAATTATCGCCCTTGAGAGACAAAAAAATGGAAAGTGCAGCAAAACTTCAAAAACTTAACTTAGATATGGAAAACCTAGTAGAAGAGGAATCTAGGGTTAAATCTCTTCAAGACAAACTGGAAAAATCAATTAAGACCATTGAGTCCGATCTAGAACGTGAAAGAAGTATATCCCTGGATGCAGATTTAAATGAAAAGAGACTTTCAGAAGAAAAAGATGCTCTTTTGAAAACAGAAAATGAGTTGCTCACCGTTGAAACTAATTCTACTAAAGAACTTAAAGAGTCAAAAAATTTACTTGAGGGTTTGCAATCTCAATTAGATTCAATGTTAGATCAAATTGAAAAGGATATAGATGAAGATAAAAAGCTTTTAAAAGAAACTTTTAGAGAACTTAAACAACTTGTAAAAAAAATTACATCTTCACAAGAAGATTATGCAGAAAAATATGGAAAAGACAGATCAATACAAAGTGACTCCATTAAAAGAAAAGAAAGAATAAAAAATATTGATGTTGAATTAAAAAATTGGAGAAATTTAAAATCTAATTCAGAAAAAATGAACTCCGAATTGAGTAGTCGTAAAAATAAATTATTTTTAGAATTAAATGATAACCAAAAAAATCCAGAACGTATAGCAACTTCGAAGGGTCAAAATTTACAAAACTTAGAGAATACAAAAAAAAGAAATGAAGAAATAGAAAATGAATTAATAGCAGCAGAAAAAAAATATAATTTAATTAATCAAAATTTAAAAGAGATTCAAATAAAACTTTCTGACTTGAAAGAAAATAAAGCTAGAAATGAGGCAACTGTAGAAGGTATAGAAAATAGAAAAAAAGATTTATTACATTCAGTAAAAAATGAATTAAATATAAATGATGAAGCATCTTTGCTACCTCAATCAGATTTAAATAATATCTCACCCAATGACCTACCAACTCTTGAAGAGCAATCCCAAAAAGTTGAAAAAGCAAAAAAGAAAAGGGAGTCGCTTGGTTCAGTAAACCTTAGAGCTGATGAAGAAACAAAAAAATATGAAACAGAAATAAAAAAAATGGAAGACGATAGAGCTGATCTTTTTTCAGCAATTGTTAAATTAAAATCAAGTATTGATGAACTAAATCAGAAAGGAAGAGAGCGTCTTCTTGAAGCTTTTACTAAAGTAAATAGGAAATTTAATGAAGTTTACACAAAATTATTTAACGGGGGTACAGCAAAAATAGAGCTTGTGGACTCGGATGATCCCTTGGAAGCAGGTTTAGAAATGTATGTATCGCCTCCAGGAAAAAGATTGCAGTCTATATCTTTACTTTCAGGAGGTGAACAAGCTTTGACGGCTATGTCTTTGGTCTTTGCGGTATTTTTAGTTAACCCATCTCCTATTTGTGTTTTAGATGAAGTGGATGCCCCATTAGATGACGCTAATGTAACGAGATTTTGTAGTTTATTAGACGAACTTACAAAAATTACAAAAACAAAATTTATTATTATTACCCATCATGCATTAACTATGTCCAGAATGCATAGGCTATATGGAGTAACAATGGCTGAACAAGGGGTTAGTCAGTTAGTTTCTG
>Ga0209666_1002023_pt1 | contig 15270 bp, 17 predicted proteins | sample SaaInlV_125m_DNA_FD_184679 | JGI IMG/M metagenome (GOLD analysis project Ga0209666, IMG submission 184679) | Marine microbial communities from expanding oxygen minimum zones in the Saanich Inlet - Saanich Inlet SI037_S3LV_10m_DNA (SPAdes)... | ecosystem: Environmental > Aquatic > Marine >...
CTATAAAAACTCCCCAAGAGCTTAGCTCTTCAGATGGTTCAACATTTGGATTTACTGGATATTCATAATTCATTTTTGAGTATAATACTTGTGCCTCTGGCTGAGTTAAAAATTCAAGTAGAGCTATAGCATTATCCTTATTCTTTGAATATTTTACAACACCACCGCCTGCAACATTTATATGATTTCCTCTGTTATCTTGATTGGTAAATATTAAGTTAATAGATTTTGCCCATTCTTTTTGTTCTGGATTCTTTTCATTAAATTTCATCTTACCAAAATAATAAGTATTCATCACAGCAACATCGCAAACACCTTCATGAACTGCCTTAGCTTGTGCTCTGTCATTTCCTTCTGGTTTTCTTGCTAAGTTTAAAACTAAATTCGATGCCCACTCTTCTGCTTTTTCTTCTCCATTGGCAGCAATGATTGAAGCTAGTAAAGATCTGTTATAGTCATGACTTCCAGGTCTTGTACATATTTTTCCTCTCCATTTTGGATCGGCGAGGTCTTCTATATTCTTAATAGAATTATTAGATACTCTGTCTTTAGATACTGCTAATATTCTTGCTCTCTTTGAAAGTGCAAACCATTTATTATTACTGTCTCTAAGATGTGAGGGAATATTTTTATTTAGAATATCAGAGCTTACTTCCATTAATAAATCATTTTGAACAAATTGACTCAATCTAGCAATATCTACTGTCAAAACCAAATCTGCAGGCGTATTAGCCCCCTCTGAAATTAATCTTTCTAAAAGACCTTTTTTAGCATGTAGAACATTTACTTTTATTCCGGTGGTTTTTGTAAACTCATCAAAAAAAGGATCTATAAGTATTGGTTGTCTGTAAGAATATACGTTTACTTCACTTTTTGCATATACAGTCTCGATAAAACAAAAAATAAAACAAAAAATTGCTAAGAGTTTGAAAAAATAGTTTTTCATAATTAAACTTTCAATTATATGTTGTTGGAGGGTTAATGATACCAAACATCACTAACCCTCTTGTTCTCTTATTGAGAATCTTATGAATAAATATTCTTAAAAAATATAAATTAAATAATTAATTTAGAAAGTCATAGTAATAGCTAATAAATATGCTTTTTTAGAATTATTCTAATTAAATATTAATTAGAAAAATATTTTTTCTGATCTAAATACCACTGAGTTAGCATGAGAGAGTACTCTTCGGATAAACAATAAGACCTTACTCTTCTGTCTTTTTTTGAATATTGTTTAATAAAAAAACCTTTGCTTACAGCAATATTCAACGTTGAATATATTGTTGATCTACAACCTAATTTAGAGGGTATCCTTTTACATAACATTTCATAGGACAGGCATTTATCAGCATACGTGGATGAAGCAATTTCTAAGCTTATCGCATGTGTTAAGGCTGAAGAGTAAAAAAAATCATGACATTTATCTTTTATATTTTTGTTATAAAAATCATCCTTAACGAGATCTACAACATTTTGAAGAGCTAACATAATGACACTAAAGTGGGTTGAAAAATTGCGCTGGTACCTGCAACAATTTTTCAACCACGAGTAGAAACATACAAATTATTTTGTATAAATTTTTCAAAAAAGAATAAAGGTATGTTTTTTTAATTAAGGTGAGTAATAAAAACTCAATGTTATTGAATTTAGAATAATTCTAAAACAGGGGGCTCTCGCCCCCTACCTCGTAAATTTAACTAATGGAAATTAGTCTTGCTTTCTTTTCTTCTGGAATAATTCTTTCCAGATCAATATTTAATAAACCATTTAGTAACTCAGCATTCTTGATTTTTATATCTTCAGAAATAGTAAATGATCGTTCAAATTGTCTGGTAGAAATTCCTTTATGAATAACTCCATTTCCTTCTTCATTCACAACTTTTTCTTTTTGTTTGTTGCGAACAGTCAGATTATTTTCTTTGAGCTCTAATTCAATATCATCTTTAGAGTACCCAGCTAAAGCTACTTCTATTTTATAATTATTCTCATTTATTCTGTGAATATTATAGGGTGGATAATTTGAATTGTGTCGCTCGGTAGACTCTAACATTCTATCAAATTCTTCGAAAATTGAGTCAAATCCAACTGAAAATGGTCTAAGCGAATTCCATACGGATAGGTTTCTTGTCATAAAAACTCCTTATTAAGCAAGTTAAAATCGGCACCCACAATGGCATACCAACAATTAAGATATGGGAATTGTTAACATTATTTCAAGTAAGAAAATTATTTTTTTCGTATAAACAAAAGACCGTCAGATAATGGGAGTAAAGAAAATTCTACTCTGTCGTCTTGATTAATTTGTAAACTTAAATCACGAATAGTTTTTGTTTGTGAATCATTTTTAGATGTATCAGCCACATCGCCATGCCATAGCATGTTATCAATAATGATGACTCCATTTGATGGAACCAAGTTTAGTGATAGTTCATAATAATTAGGATAGTTGTTTTTATCTGCATCAATAAAAATCACATCAAAGGTGTGTTGACGATCAATTAAGCTTTGCATCACATCCACACCTGCTCCAATAATAGATTCTATTTTTGAAGTGAGGCCATCCTTATCCCAATATTTTTGTGCTAATGGTAAAAACTCCTCTGAATTATCAACAGTAACAATTTTGCCATCGGATGGAAGTCCTCGGGCCAGATATAATGTGCTTAACCCTGTAAATCGTCCGATCTCTAAACATGATTTGGCTTTTGATATATTGACAATAATTTCTAAAAATTGTCCTTGCTCTTTAGCTATTTGCATTTGAGCAACTTTACCAAGTGCTTTGGTTTCCTTCTCTAATTCATCGACAAGGGTGTCTTTTCGGTACCCTACCTTTTGAAGATATTGAATTAAATCCTCATTAATTTTTAATTGTGAGCTCATTAGTTAATTACTTCATACGTATATGGAAGTTCGCTTACCTCTGAATCAGCGATTATAAAACAATCCTCGATTTTTTTTCTAATATTTTCATAATCATCTTCTGAATTTGTATAAACTGTTAAAAGAGGTGTGCTTGTATCCACTTTATCACCAACTCTTAACACCTGATCATAACCAACATTGAAATTAATTTTATCTGTTACTTGTTTTCTTCCCCCGCCTAACTCGATAAGAATTAATCCTAAATCTCTTGTTTTAATTTCTTTTATCCATCCAGATTGGTTTGAAAGAATATCTTTTTTAATAGCTTTTATTTTTAAATGATTATCATGTGACGACATAATATCAGACGGGCCTCCCAAAGCATGGACCATTTTCTCAAATTTTTCTGCTGCTTGACCATTTGATATTACAGTATCAATTTTTTTTAGAGCATCTTCTTTTGAGATGTTTTGCGACATCATTAAAACTGAGGCTACTAACTCATATGTGATTAATTCCAGTCTCGATTCTTTTTCTTGGTTTTTTAAAAAATTAATACACTCAGACATTTCCAAAATATGCCCTGCACTTTTCCCTAAAACTTGATTCATATCTGTTATAATGGCTTCACATTGTAGCCCAGCACCTTGTGCTACTTTAACAAGTGAGTGGGATAATTTTCTTGCTATATCTATAGTGCTATTAAAAGATCCATTCCCTACCTTAACATCTAAAACTAATGTCTTTAAACCTGATGCAATTTTTTTAGATAGTATGGACGATGTAATTAACGGTAAAGATTCTACTGTTCCCACTATATCTCTAATTGAATATAGTTTTTTATCTGCAGGGGCTAAGTTTGAAGTTTGACCTATAATTGCACAACCAACTTCTTTTACAACTTTCTTAAAAGCATCTAGATCTGGCTGTGTATTGTACCCTGGTATCGAATCAAATTTATCTAACGTTCCACCCGTATGCCCAAGACCTCTTCCAGAAATCATTGGAACAAATAATCCGCAAGCTGCTAAAATAGGAGCAAGAATAAGACTTGTTTTATCTCCCACACCACCTGTGGAATGTTTATCACAAACTAAATCAGTATCAACAATACCAGCCCAATTAATAATATCCCCTGAAGTAGTCATTGCTTCAGTTAAATTAATAGTTTCTTCGGGAATCATGCCGTTTAAAAAAATTGCCATGCTCATCGCCGCAACTTGTGAGTCTGAAAAAGATCCATCGGTTAGGCCTTTTACAAATAAAGAAATTTCTTCCTTCGAAAGAACTTTCTTGTCTCTTTTTTTTCTAATTATTTCCTGAGGAATCATCAAATGTCACTTCTGTAATAAAGTTTTTAATTAATTGAAGAATATTATTTTCAGCCAGACTGGCATTTTCGAGTGTTTCCTTATGACTAAGTTTAGTTTTATTCATTCCTGCTGCTAAATTAGTGATAACACTAATTGCTATAACTGGAAGGTTACAATGATTAGCAACTAATACCTCCGGTACTGTTGACATACCTACAGCATTGCCACCAATAACTTTTAGTGCATTTATTTCGGCTGGTGTTTCAAAATTTGGACCAGAATACATACAATAAATTCCCTCAAAAATTTGTTGATTAGTTTTGTTGGCAATTCCAAGCAATTGATCGCGATAAAATTTATGGTAACCATCACTCATATCATGAAACCTAGGTCCATACTCATCTTGGTTTTTTCCAATCAAAGGGTTGTAACCACTCCAATTAATATGATCGGATATAGCCATTAGACTACCTGCTGGCATTTTTTCATCAAGGCTTCCTGCTGCGTTAGTAACAATTAAAAGTTTACACCCAATATCTTTTAATACACGAATTGGTTTTGCGAGACTGTTTGGTTCATGACCTTCATAAATATGAGAACGACCATACATGCACACTACTTTTTTATCAGCTATGTTTCCTAAAACTAATTTTCCTGCATGACCTTTTACTGTAGGTTGAGGAAAATCTGGAAGGTCAGTATACGGTATTTCTTTAATAATATTTTGTGTTTCAAAAAAATTTGTTAACCCTGATCCCAGAATAACTGCAATTTCTGGTTGAATATTTGTTGTTTCTAAAAAAACTTTTGAAGAAGAATACATTATAAATTTTCAGGACCAAAGGAGTCAGGAAGTAAATCTTCTAATGTTGATGTTTTAATATGTCCATTAACATTACACATATGAATATTTACATCAAGTGCTGCAAACTCTCTTAATCTTTGCCTGCACCCTCCACAAGGTGAGCAAAGTAAATCTCCAGAACCTATCACAACTACTTCTTTAATTTTTGTAAAACCCTTTGCTACAAGATTTCCTATTGCGCTTGCTTCTGCACATTGAGATTGTGGGTATGCTGCATTCTCAACATTGCACCCCGCAATAATTGAATTGTCCTCTGTAAGAAATGCGGCGCCTACTTTAAATTTTGAATAAGGAACATGGGCATTATCTCTAACATCTTTTGCAGCTTGAAAAAGCTTTTCAAAATTTTCTGAAATCATATGATCGTTTATCATGAAAAAACAAAAAAAATTATTTATTTCTAAATCTTAAATAAATCTTGAGTTAAATCTGGGAGATCATCACCCCAAAAAACTTCTCTTTTTAAAAACTCAGGATCCTTATTAAAACAAATAGACATTGCGGAATTATAAACCGCTCTAGCATCTATTGTTGAGTTTAAATCCCTTCCTTCAAATAAATTTTTCTTTTTTAAGCCTGGCCAATCGGTATAAACTTGAGATTTTTTAAGCAAACCTCCTGCCATAAGTATAGCACTTCCATACCCATGCTCGGTACCAAAACCTCCATTTTGTTTAATTGTTCTGCCAAATTCTGTTAAAGTTAAAATTAAGGTATTATCAAACGATGAACCTAAATTTTTATAGAGAATTTTTACAATATTATTTACCTCTTCAAGCTCATCCGCATGAGCTCCATTATTCCCTCCTTGAGCAGTATGTGTGTCAAACCCATCTAATTCAAACACAGCCACTCTTGGGCCATTTGGGTCTTTGAGTTGTTTGGCAGCTTCTCTAGCTAAATTATTTCTATCTTGTGAATTTGTTGCAATTTGCATTGATAAAGGTCTTTTTTTAATTGTACTTAAAGTAGATTTAATTAATTCATTATGATCACCACTAAATTCATTATGAATTGCATCTATTAATTTAGTTTGAACATAGTCTGGTGAAGGAAAAAAGTTATTATTTTGAGGAACGCCTCTCAACAAAAGAGGCATTGGTAGAGATATTGCTAATCCTTTTCCAATAATCTCTGAAGCTAACAAGCCTCTTCCTAACCAACCTGTTTTTTCTTGATAAGGAGTATGGGCGCCTGTTTCCATCAAATTTTGCCCATCGAAATGTGATCTTCCTGTGTAAGGAATATTGGTAGCATGAACAAAAGCTGCTTTGTCTTCTTCCCATAGCTTATGAAAAATTTCTAATTTAGGATGTAGGGCGAAATCACTATTTAATTTCAGAGTATTTTCTAAGATTAATTGTTTTCTTAATTTTTTTAATCTTTTATCTCCAATAACTGGAACTGCTGTTAAACCATCCATACCGCCACGAAGAGATATTATGATAAGATTTTTTTTCTCTATATTTGCAAAACTTATTTTAGGATAGAACCCAGAAAAAAATAATGTTGAAGAAGCGCCAATCAAAAAATTTCTTCTTGTACAATTCATGCTTTAAGTACTCCTGGTAAATTACAAATTATACCATATTTGCTAATCATGTCAGATTCTTCTTTTAATTTGGTATCGGAATTAAAATTTTTTATAAGTAAAGACATCCTTTCATAATCATCAAAATTTTTTTTCAAACATTCCAAAGTAAAATCATGATTATAGTTTTTTGATTTAATCATTTTTGGTAAAATATTAGATGAAAACCAAAGTCGTCTTAATAAAAGTTCTGGTGATACCCAGTCTACCTCAAAATCACTCCAACCATTTGGCTGTTTAGGACGGTAAGGCGAATGCCCAATTTCATGAAGCCACCAAGATAATCGTCTTTGACTATGGGAGGGTTTAGTTTTAAAATCATAGTTCATTCGAAATGGTATAAGAGGTATGTTTAAATCAAAAATTTTAGAAAGTTGCATTAACCAAACTTCTGGAACTTGAAACTTATATGTTAGATCTCTATATTTGTAAGCTTGTCTAACAACCTCTTTTTGTATCTCAATTAAGTTTCCATCATATTTATTCCACACATCAATCACTGGTCTAACCATTTCCTCAGTAGGATCATCAGTAATAAAATGTCGGCATAATTTCGTTGAAACAAATTTTATACAAACTGGGTGTGTTGCTAAATCATGAATAACTCTGGGTAATTCCCTTTTTGCATCATTTTTGTATTTAACCCCTAAAACTTTTTTTTCTCCAGTTTGATGTCTATCTTGGTCAAACCAAACATCTCCTGTTTCGAGCCCTTTATTAGTATATTTTTGACTCCATCCAGTCATAATATAAGCAAGTTGAATCACATCTTCCTGCGTATATCCGGCACTTGGTGAGACGGTATGAAGTTCTAATAACTCCCTTGCATGATTTTCATTAATAGTATCTCTGGGATTCCATTGTTTACTTTTAGAATTTGGACCCACAGATTGCGAGTTATCCAAATGATGAATCATACACCAAGAAGTTGTTACAGACTGAACCATATCCTCAAACGTTTTAACCATATTTGGTCTGATAATTTCTCGTTGATAAGGGCCTGTACTAAACTCAGCTAAGAAGTCTTTTTCACTAATTGCAAAATGATTTCCCCAAAAAAGCCAAAACCGCTCAAAAACTGGTTGCTGACTATTTTTAGTTTGATAATGCCTGATAGCGTGTTCGTTTAGTTCAAAAAACCTTTCACCAGTTTTTATTCTTAACTCGTCCTTAGCTTTCTCGTATGCATTTATATCGTTTTTGTATTTTTTTCTAATAACCTCTCTGTCGCCATAAACCCACTCAGCTAATTTATTTCGCATTTCTTTTTCTGTGGGAATTGATCCTGGCCACAAGAAATCTGGTACTGAATTTAATTGGTCAAGAGCCCAATCAAGCGGTTCACTTGGTTCGGTTTCATTAGGAGATAAACCAAAGGCAACTCTTCTATAAAAATTTAATGCCATAAATATAAAACTAGTTTACAATAATTTATAATTATTGACACATGTTAATGAAAAAAACTTCTTTAAAAATCTGTGGTATTACCAACACTCAATCAATTAATACTGCTTATAAAAACAAAATAAAATCTCTTGGTTTTGCTAGTAATAACTTAAAAGGCCCAAACACAGCCACAGACAAAAAAATACAATTATTAATTAAAGAATGTAAAAATTTTAAAATAGAGTCTGTACTTTTAACACGATATGTATCTTTAAATAAATTAATTGATCAAATAGATTATACTAAACCTAAAACGATTTCGTGCTCATATCACTATAATAAAAATGAATTGAAAATGTTAAGAAAAACCTTCAGAAGATTAAAAATTGGTATAGCTATAAATCCAGAAAATTATAATTTAAGTTATTTAAAAAAAATTAAAAATATTGTGAATATAATTTACTATGACCTCAATGTTTATAAAACTAAATCGATAAAAACATATTCTTTAAAAAAATGCTTGGATCAAATTAAATCGATAAAAAACTTATCGATTCCAATTTACATAGGTGGTGGTATTGATGAGCATAAAGCTAAAGAGGTTATTAGATTATTACATCCTGATGGAATAGATGTGTCTCGTGGTCTTAAAAACTCCAAAAATATAATCTCAACTAGAAAATTGAAAAAATTTTTACAACAAGTTGCGGTAGCTTAACCTCTCAATAATATAATAGTTTTTAAGTCTTAAAATTAGCTCTTTAATAGTAAGTTTACTAACTGGATGCCTAAAATTTTGCACAATATCTTGCATTGGCAACAAAACAAAATCTCTTTCTGATGCTCTTGGATGAGGAATAGAAAGCTCTTGAATCTTAATTATTTTATGATCCCAAAATATAATGTCTAAATCTATTCTTCTAGGACCATTAATTATTCTTTTATTTTTTTTAAGTTTTCTTTCAATCAGTTGAATTTTATTAATTAACTCAATTGGTAATATTTCTGATTTTAAATGAACCATCGTGTTATAAAAAAAATTTTGTTTTAAGTAGCCATATGGTTTTGATTTATAAATATTAGCCATTTTAACAACTTTACCGATTTTTTTTAACTCCAAAATAGCGTTTGAAAAATTATTTATATAATTGCCAACGTTGGTTCCTAGCGCAATATAATAATTAGTTGGATACACTTACAGTTTCTGACCCATAACGTTTAGCAACGGCTGTTTTATTAATTTTTATTTTGACATTCTTGATTTTAAATTTTTTTTCTATCATCTGAGATGAAGACATAATTAGTTTTTCAAGTGTATTATACTTTGACTCATTAATAAAATTTTTTAAAGATTTTGTGATATCTGAATAACTTTTAAGATTAGATATTTTTTCTAAGTTTTTATTTTTTTGAACACTGTAGCTAAAATTTAGAGTAACTTTAAGTAACTGCTTTCTTTTTCTTTCTTCTGCAGTAATTCCAATATTTGCAAATATTTTTAGATTTTTAATTTCTACATCAAACATAATTTTTTATATACCTTAAGGGTTTGGTAAGTTTCTTTAACGTCATGCACTCTAAACATATTCACCCCTTTTTTATAGCAATAAAGGACTGAGGCTATTGAGCCACCAAGGCGATGATTCACATCACTCTTGTCAATATTACTGATCCAACTCTTCCGAGATGCACCCAATAAAACACCGCAATTTTTGATTTTAAATTGTTGAATATTTTGCATGATTTCAACGTTTTGTGAGAGATTTTTACCAAAACCAATGCCTGGATCAAACCAAATTTTAGAGTGGGGTATTTTATATTTATCGACTGTTTTGAGAGTTGTTTGAAAAATTTTTTTAATATCACTCACAACATTTTTATAAGAATTTACTTTAGATTGCATAATTTTTGGTGGGGCCGGGGTATGCATTAAGACTAAACCATTTTTAAATTTTTTAGTTAATTGAAACAAGTCATTTGAACCTCCAAAAACATCATTGATGATATGCACACCGTTCTCTAAGGCAAATTCTTGTGTTTCAATTTTAGAAGAGTCAATAGATATTAAAAATTTATCTTTAGGTAATTTTTTTAAAATTGGAGATAGTTTTCTAATTTCTTCTTTATAACTTATTGGATCACTTCCTGGTTTAGTGCTCTCCGCTCCTATATCAATAATTTGCGCCCCTTCTTCAATCATACTCTTTATAGACTTTAAGGCATTAGAGGTTTTGTAATTCTTTCCACCGTCACTGAAAGAATCTTTAGTGACGTTACAAATTCCCATGATTACTGGTGATACAATAGAAAATTTATTTTTATTAAATATCATAATTTTAATTGAGCTTCGTATATTGAAGAGAGCCTTTTAAACATTTTTGATGAAGAGCTAAACCATTTAATTTGAGGGATAGATGAAACTTTAACTACACCTTTGCCAGAGCCAACCAACATTATTTCATCAGCTAACAAGAGATCTGCAAAAGTTATGGGTTTAAATTTATATTTATTTTTAAATTTTTTTAAAAAAAAATTCATTGTTATACCTTTATAATAATTACCTGTGGGAACAATCATCTGATTGTTTTTAATCATTATTAAATTTGTTGTAGAACCTTCAAGGATTATCTTTTTGTTATAAAATAAGATTTCTTCTTTTTGCATATCAATATCTTTTTGTAGAGATAATATTTTTTTATAGTGTAGATTTTTTACTCTTGCATTAGTTCGTTGATAATTAGCAAGTTGGATTTGAAAATTATTACTTGGTGTTAGGCGAGTTCGAAGAGATATAGAGATTAAATTTTGTTTAACAGCAATTCTAAGAAGATGGTTAAATTTTTTTATATGTAATTGATGAGGAATTAACTCTAACAATTTTTTTTCAGTTAGAACAAAGTTTATATTTTGTTTTTTTAAACTTTGATTTAACTGCGATAAGTGCTCTTTTAAAAAAATATATCGGGGACTACTTCCAACAACTCTGACTGTTGTAAAAACACCTTTTGACCCCCATAGATGATCGTACTTAACCTTATCAAAGTTGTTAAAATTGTAGGACTTTTTGAATGAGAAATTTACCATCAACAGTTAAAAAAGAGTCTGGGTGAAATTGAAAACCATATACATTATTAATAGTATCTTCTATGGCCATAGCAACATTAGATTCTACACATCTCATTGATATTTTTAATGACGAAGAATTGAAGGGCTCTTTCAGCTTAAGAGAGTGATAGCGGCCAGTTAAAAAAACCTTATTAGGCTTAAATAAAGCGCTTACTTTTAGAGCTTTAACTTTAGACTGATAACCGTGATATATTTTTTTTTGAGGAACTATTTTTGCATTTTCCGCATATAATATTTGCTGAAAACCAAGGCAAATGCCTACAATTTTTTTCTTACCTTTATACTTCTTGTATACTTTCTGTGTTTCCAGATAGTTTGAGGGATTGCCAGGCCCTGGTGAAAAAATAATAATTTCAGATCTTTCTAATTGGCGCCAATTAATATCATAGTAATTGGAAACATAAGTTGGGGCAAAGCCCTCTAAGAGATGAATAAGATTGTAAGTAAAGGAATCCTCGTGATCGATGACGTAAATCATGTTTTAAATAAATCTAAAAGTGATTTCGCTTTAATGTAATTTTCTTTATATTCTCTTTTGGGTTTGCTATCGATCACAACACCACTTGCAGCTGAAATTTCTGCTCGTTTTTTATAATTTAAAATTGAACGAATAATAATATTAAAACGCATGTCCCCGTTAGCATTTATATAACCAAAGCTACCTGTATAGATATTTCTATTTAATTTTTCACGACCGTTAAGAAGTTTTATCGTATTTATTTTTGGACAACCAATAACAGATCCGCCAGGCATCATGGCAGAGATAATATCATGATTAGTAATGTGCTTCTTGAGCTTACCTTTTATCTCAGTGACATAATGATAGAGATCCCTATACTGCTCAACAGTTTTTAGTTTATTAATTTTCACCGTACCCGTTTTACATATGCGTGATAAATCATTTCGCTCCATATCAACAATCATATTGTGTTCTTTGCTCTCTTTTTCATTTTTCTTAAAAAAATTATTCGCAAATTTTTTGGTCATTTTTTTTGTTCGATTTAAAGTTCCAGCTATTGGTTTTGTAATTATAACACCTTTCTTTTTTTCAATCAGCGTCTCTGGGGAGCAGCTTATAATACTATAATCTTTATCTCTTATTAAAAAACTTTCTGGAGATTCATTAATGCTCATTAATTTCCAAAAAAAATTAACAGCATCAATGTTAGATTTATTTGAATAGGTTTGACAAATTTTAATTTGATAGGTTTCTCCTAATTTAATTTTTTTAGAAAAATGTTTAAACAAATTAGAATATTTTGATTCATCTAAATTCAAATTAAATTTTTTTTGATAAAAATATTTATTTTCATATTTTGAAGTTTGTAATTGTCTAAAATTTTTTAATAAACTTTTAATAACTATATTTTTTCTAATTTTAATTATGGTCTGCGGTTTGTACACAAGTCCTGGATAAAAATTTAAACTTTGTTGTTTGGGAATTTTAATTTTAATATTTTCACATAAAAGTTGAAAACCAAAAAAACCAACATAACAATTTAATTCCTTAATAGGAGATTTTGATTGTAAAGTTTTCTTGTTAAGAAAATTTTTGAAATTCTTAGAATTTAAAGTGATCTTCTCTTTGAAATCAGTATAAACGTCGTATCCACCAATAGTTTTGTATATTATTAGTGGTTTATTTGATTGAAAAATCTTATTGAGGTATTCTTTATTGTTCAGCACGTAAATCTATTATAATTAGGTAAAATATATGAAACATACCTTTATTCAAAAAATTGTTTTTTTGCTTGTATTATTTTTCTCTAGCGTAGTTTTATCGCATGGGACACTCATTATACCAAATGTAGAGCATGAAAAAGGATACATTCATGTAGCTATATATGACTCACAAGATGCTTTTCTCAATGAAGATCAGGCAATTGAAGTAATCAGAAAAAAAGCAAGTAAAGGTAAAGTCACCGTGCCATTTTCAAAAATACACGAAGGTCAAATTGCGTTCGTAATATATCATGATGAAGATAATGATGGTGAATTGAAGACAGGTCTTTTTTGGCGACCAAAAGAAGGCTTTGCTTTTAGCAACAATTACAATCCTAAAGGACCTCCAAAATTTAAAAAAGCTGCAATAATGTTGGAACATGGAGTCCCGGTAGAGATAGAGTTGAATTATTAAACACTCTTAATTTATGGTCTTAAAAATTCACAACACACTAACTGGAACTAAAGAAATTTTTAAACCTGTAGATGAAAGCCATGTAAGAGTCTATGCTTGTGGACCAACGGTTTATAACTTTGCTCATATTGGTAATGCAAGAATGGCAGTTGCTAATGATCTCTTAATAAATGTTTTGCGAACACAATTTAAAAAAGTTACCTATGTTTCTAACATCACCGATATTGATGATAAAATTATAGAAGCAGCGCATGAGCTCAATGAGCCTATAAAAAATTTAACAACAAAATATACAAAAATTTATAACGAAGATATGGGCTATCTTAATGTGCAGCTTCCTGATGTTCAGCCACGAGCAACTGATCATATTAAAGAAATGATAGATCTTATTACAAAATTAATAGAGGGTGGTAACGCATATGAAAAAAATGGTCATGTATTATTTCATGTTCCAAGCTATTCAAAATACGGTGTTCTATCAAAAAGAAATAGGGATGAACAAATTGCTGGTAGTAGAGTTGAGGTAGCACCTTTCAAGAAAGATCCAGCTGATTTTATTTTATGGAAACCCTCACCTGATCCTATGCCTGGTTGGGAGTCACCTTGGGGATTTGGTCGACCAGGTTGGCACTTAGAGTGTTCAGCGATGTCTGAAAAAACATTAGGACTTCCATTTGATATTCATAGTGGTGGAATGGATTTAGTTTTTCCACATCATGAAAATGAGATTGCCCAAACTTGCTCATTACACAAAAATCATGACCCTGATAATTTTGCACACTTTTGGTTTCATAATGGCTTTGTAAATGTTGAGGGAGAGAAAATGTCAAAATCAATTGGCAATATTCGATTAGTTCACGATTTAAAAAATCAGTACAGTGGGGAAGTTTTAAGATTAACTCTTTTATCTGCTCATTACAGACAACCACTTAACTGGACAAAAGAAATAATAGAACAAAACAGTAAAATGTTGGATCGTCTTTATCGCTCTCTAAAAGATCTGCAAGATATAGAATTAACTTCAGAAACTTTAACGAATGACGTTATGGAAAGCTTATTAGATGATTTAAATACCCCTAAATTACTGGCCAATCTTAATACTTTGACAAATAAATTGTCTTCGGCCAATAAAGATGAAAAAATTAATATCAAAAATAATCTTATCGCAGCTGGAAAACTTCTAGGGATACTAAGAGAAGAACCTGATGTATGGCTTGGTTACAATCAATCGTCAAATCCTGAAAAAGAAGAAATAGAAGGGTTGATAAATCAACGTAATGAAGCTAGACGCGACAAAGATTTTAAACTGGCAGATGAAATTAGAGACAAACTCAAAATAAAAGGTATTGAAATAGAAGATACAAATAACGGGACTATTTGGCGAAAAGACTCATGAGCGATAATATTACAATTACTTTTCCAGATGGAAATACAAAATCAGTAGTAAAGGGTATCTCTGGCTTAGATCTTGCAAATCAAATATCTAAATCTCTAGCTAAAGAGTCGGTGGCAATCCAAATTGATGGAAAAATTTCTGACCTTTCATTAGAGCTAAATCGTGATTGTAAGGTTGTTATAATTAAAAGAGAAAATAATGAAGCCCTAGATATTATTAGACATGATTGCGCACATGTTATGGCTGAAGCAGTGCAATCCCTTTTTCCTGGAACACAAGTAACTATTGGGCCATCAATTGAAAATGGTTTCTATTATGACTTTGCATGCAAAGAACCTTTTACTCTCTCTGATCTACCCAAGATTGAAAAGAAAATGCATGAGATTATCAATAGAGGTGAAAAATTTACCAGAGAAGTTTGGTCACGTGATGAAGCAATAAACTTTTTTAGAGAAAAAGGTGAAGAGTATAAAGTTGAACTAATTAAAGATTTAGACTCTGATGAGGAAATAACAATATATAAACAAGGTGATTGGCTTGATCTTTGTCGTGGTCCTCACATGATAAGCACTAAACAAATTGGTAAAG
>Ga0209666_1002032_pt1 | contig 15242 bp, 5 predicted proteins | sample SaaInlV_125m_DNA_FD_184679 | JGI IMG/M metagenome (GOLD analysis project Ga0209666, IMG submission 184679) | Marine microbial communities from expanding oxygen minimum zones in the Saanich Inlet - Saanich Inlet SI037_S3LV_10m_DNA (SPAdes)... | ecosystem: Environmental > Aquatic > Marine >...
CTTCGTTGCCTTTGGCTTTGGAGGGGGCGGCGCGGCGGGCGCGGTGGCCACCCTCGCCTCCTCCACGCGCCGCAGCATCGACCCGAGCGTCCGCGCCACCGTTCCTATCTGAGCCCGGTTCAACCCTGGGGCTAACATCAGCGGACACGCCAGCGGCAAACACCGCGACGCGATCAACCCAACCCCGCCAACCTTACCCATGGCATCCGCCACGCCGAGCACGCACATCACCGTCGCGGCGCCATTGTCGTTGGCGGCTATACGACGCAGCGCGTCGAGGGTGGCGTCGAATTCGGGCACGGTGAAACACGGCGCGATTTTGCCCAACGCGACTAGCGCGTTTACCCGCACCGCCGCCGCCGTGGTGTCCACCGCGGTTCTGTGGAGCAGCGGGACGACGGAGATACGTAACGTCTCCGGGGTCACCTTGTGCGCGGCGGCGATGACCTGTCGCAGGGCTTCTTCCTGGACGAGCACCTCCGGGGCGACGACGCCGCGGAGCACGGCGGGTAGGACGTAGAGCTCGAAGATCTCCGGGGATGGCACGCGGTCCGCGAACGCCGCCGTGGACTTTAGGATCGTACCCAACGTGTGCCCCGTCGCGGTCGCGAGGAGCGGCGCGAGGTGCGGCAGCGTCCACTCGCTGAAATCCTCTGAAGTCTGCCGCTCCGCGAGGTTGAGAATCAGCGGCAGCGCCAGCGGCTGGAGCTCGGGCGTTCGGAGCTCGGTGAGCAGCGGGGGCAGCACCCTGTACTGCGTCACCCTCGCGTCGAACAGGTCCCACTGGCCTTGCAGCGACTGTAAAAACGCGGCACGTGCCAGCACGTCCTTCTGTATGAAACAGTCCAGTTCCCTCAAAGCGCTCAAACCCACGTCGTTGACAAACCAAGCGTCTGCGCAAACGTTCTCGGCGCTCGGCCGAACGTTCGGGTCCCTCGCGCACATCCTCGACACCACCGACGCGCACGCACCAACAAACTTGGCGTCCCTTAAACCGCTCCGGTAGTCCCCTTCGTTCGCCTCGCACCCCATCGAACAACTCGTACCCAGCAACGGGGGGTTACCCGCCAGTTCATGGATGACCGCGCCGAGGGAGAAGACATCCGCCTGCTCCGTCGCGTCACCACGTCCGCCTGCTCCGTACCCACCGTTCGTTTCGATGACGAGCTCCGGGGCGATGTATCCCGCGGGGGGAACGAGCGGCAACGGGCCAGTCACGAACGCCTCGTTCGATGAAGACCCGTACCCGACGCTGGAAGTATTTTGTCCAGACGGGCCCAAGTAAAAATCCGCGGGGTTACCCCCGTCCGGCCCGCCCCTGGCGTGCGCGAACGCCCCGGGGCCGATCTTCCAGTCCCCACGACTCGTCACCACGACGCACGAGGGCCCTAACCCGCGAAGCACCAGTCCCGCGCTCCTGTGGAGGAAGTGGAGCGCGTTCGCCAACGCGGATACGCCGTGTTTCACCTCCAGCTGCGACAAAACGATCGAAGCCAGTCGCTTGGGAGGCTGGACCGCGCCGTGTGACGGTCCGTGTCCCGTGGAAGATGGATCGCCACCGCTGGTACCCACACCCTGTTCGAATGCCCTAGTGCGTTCGCGCTGTTTCCCCGCGAGGTTGGCGCCCTTCGCCGTTATGTCATGTGCGGATGCGAAGATTGGCTCCGTGACCAACGCGAGGTGGGTTCGTGTTTCCTCGAGCGGTTGCTCCAGCCGCAGGATCCCCGGGTGCCTCAGTCGTAGCATTCGCGACGCGTCATCGCGGATGAGCTGGAGCATCTGCTCGATTTCCTCCTTGGAGTGCTTCCCGTCCCGGACGAGTGCGCCTTTGTCTAGCAACCAAACGCTGACGCGAGAATTAGGCGTCGTGGCGTCGTTCGCGGGTTGCTTGCCAGCGGCGCCCCCTTTGCCCCTTCGCGTGCCGTCCACGATTGTGAACAGACACCCGGGTCCACCCGATGCAACGACGGGCGCGCCGAGGTCGTAATCGCGCGTGCACTTCAGCGCACCGGTCGCCGTGGACGCGGCGTTCGATGCGGCAGCCTTGGCTGACGCGTACGCCGAGATCCCAGCTTCCTGCGCAGCCTTGGACGCCTTCCCCGCGGCTGACTTTAGCGCACCCTTGATGCTCTTGAGATCCATGGCGAGCGCGGTGCGGTTCGAACCCGAACCGCCCTGATGACTGCCTCCGCCGGGACGACGCCCGGTGCTTGTGCAGCGCCAGCACCGAGGTGCCGGAATTTCGTGATCTCCGCTTGTAAAAAGTGCCGCGGCCAATGATTACCCGATCCATTGTTCGACAGCACGAGGAGGGTCATGGCCGGTACTCGTTCCGCGACGGCGAAGGCCGCGGCCGATATCGAGGATGCTACCCACATCGCGGCTCCGATGGCTCACATCGCGCTGGTGTTGCTCCAGGTGTGCTGCGCGGCGGTCACCGCGATCGAGCCCAACGCGAACATCCTGGCGACCGCGACGTTGGCCGTGTACGCCGGGGCGTACCGGTCCATCAAGCCCGTGGCGCAGGGCAACACCGAGGCGATGACCAAGCAGGACGCCATGAGGTTCCCCCTCATCGGCAGCTGCGTCCTGTTTTCGTTCTTCATCCTGTTCAAGTACCTCCCCAAGGATCTCGTCAACAAGCTCCTCACCGGGTACTTCGTCATCCTCGGGATCTTCTCGCTCACGGGATGCCTCTCCCCGGTGCTCGCGCGTTTCGTCCCGAAGAAAATCGCGGGCAAGGTGCTCAAGTTCGGAACCCTACCCACGATCCCGTTCATCACCGAAGCGCCATCGCGGCTGGAGTGCACGATCCCCGAGCTCATCGCCGGCTTCGCCGCGTGCGGCTTCTGCGGCTGGTACGTGATGGAAAAGCACTGGGTGGCCAACAACGCGCTCGGCCTCGCGTTCTCACTCACCGGCGTCGAGTTTCTCACCTTGGACAGCGTGCAGATCGGAACCATCTTACTCGTCGGCCTCTTCTTCTACGACATCTTCTGGGTGTTCTTCACGCCAGTCATGGTCACGGTGGCCAAGTCGTTCGACGCGCCCATCAAACTCCTGTTTCCCAGAGACGCGGATCCCGACTCCAAGTCGCCGTTTTCCATGCTCGGGCTGGGCGACATCGTGGTCCCGGGGATCTACGTGGCGCTCACGCTGCGCATGGATCGTGCCCGCGCGGAACAGGCGCGCGCGGAGGGTAAGCCGGCGCCCGTGAGGTACTTCCCGGCGGTGATCTTCGGGTACTTCGCCGGGTTGGCGACTACGATCATCGTCATGAACGTCTTCAACGCGGCTCAGCCGGCGCTGCTTTACATCGTGCCGGGTATCTTGGGCGCCACCTTCATTCGCGCGCTGATCGGCGGGGGGTTCAAGGAGTTGCGAGCTGTCTGGGCGTTCGTCGAGGGCGACGAGGAAGACGGCGCGGAGGATACCAAAAAGACGCAGTGAGCTAAAAGGCTGGTGAAGGTCTGGTGAAGTTCTAATAAGATAGTGTTTCATCGATTGCTAAGCGATAGATGCCTCCTCATTTACCCGCCTTCCGGGCCTCCGCCGCCTCCCGCTTCTCCTCCGCGCGGGTCTCCGCCTGCTTCAGCTTCTCCCTCATCCTGTACCGTTGCATGTATCCCCTCACCGCCGCCTGCACGTAGAGCGCGGCGTGGAAGTGCGCCGCCGTGAACTTTGGAACGTCCTTCGCGTTGTCAAAGGTGGGCAGCCTGTCCACCATCGAGTCCCTCACCTTGACCTCCTCCGATTCGGGCAGCTCCGTCCCGGCGATCCGGCCCGTGAGCGCGTGGAGGGTCTCGAGGAAGTGAATCTTGCCGTCGTGGTTCGGGATGTCGACTGTCATGATGACGTGCATGCACTTCGTCTTAGCCTCGCGCTTGCTCAAACCTCGCGTGCCCACCGGGTGGTCCATGGCGCCGATGACGCGTGGCAGCTTCTCCGCGGGTATGTAGTAGGTCGCCCGCGGGTCCAGACGCATCCACACGTCGGTGAAGTGCATCATGTCCTCCTTGCTCACGCCCAGCTCCGACGTCTTCGAGTTGTTCTGGAAGTTGTCCAAGATGACCGCGATGACCAGGTTGAGCATGACAAACGCGCAGAGGATGCAGAAGAAGCAGAAGAATATGATGGCGCCGACCGGGTGCGGCGTGCACTGATTGGTGTACGTGTCCTCGTCCAGGTCCTGCCAGAAGGAATCTTCCTGGTTGTAGTAAGTCACGTCACCGGTAGCTGGATCCTGGTAATACACGCAATCCTTCGTGATCATGCAGTCGTGCATGATGCCGTTCCAAGCCTCGCCCGTCGCCATGCGGAACAGCGTGAGCATCGAGAACCCGAACGTCTCGAAGTTGGCGTACCTGTTGAGGAAGTTGCCGGTGATCCGAACCTTACCGAACAGGTTCATCCCCAGCACGGCGAAGATGAAGAAGAACAGGAACAGAACCGCGCCGACGTTGGTCAGAGCCGGAAGCGAATAGAGCAACGTCTGGAACAGCTTCTTCAGCCCCTTAGCCTTGGGAATCAGCCTGAAGATCCTCGCCACGCGAAACACGCGTATGATGCTCAGGTACGTCGCCGAGATGTCCGTGGTCAAGGTGACGGCGATGCCCACGACGGACAGCGTCACCACGAAGAAATCAAACGTGTTCCACGGATCTCGAAAGTATCCGCCGGGCTTGAACGCGATGAGCTTCATGATCGCCTCGACGCAGAAGATCGCCGCGAACCCGCAGTTGACCAAGAACAAACCTTGCTCGAAGTCCTCCGACATGTCCGCGTGGGTCATGGACATGACCACGATGTTGACCATGATCAGCGTCAAGATGAGCGACTCGAACCTGCGGCTGGTGACGATGTCGTAGATGAAGTTGCGCATGCGATTCAGCGGCCTGTTCGCCGTCTTCTTCAGCCGAATTCCCACCAGCAGCCGCTGAATGGTCACCCAGGACTGCTGCTCGTCGGTTAAGAACACGCTCTTCTCCTGTTTCTCCTTCATCTCGTTGAACTTGTCGATGGTCACGCCGACGAACAGGTTCATCACGAAGAACGACCCGACGATGATGAAAAAGGCAAAGAACAGGCAGTAGTACGGGTTATTATCCCGGATCGGCTGCAGGTCAATCTCGGTGGTGTCCGCGCCGTGGTACATAATCTCCAGCCATCCCTCCAGCGTCGCCATCTCGAACAGCGACAACATGGAGTGCCCGATGTTGTCGAAATCGTAATCCCGCGGATTCACCCAAGCCGTCTGATACGCCCTAGGCTCGCACGTCGACTTGATGGTGTAGTCGCCGGCGCCGTTCGCGGCGGCGAGCGCGGTGAACTCGGCTCCCGACGCGTACGCGGTGACGGTGTCCGCGCCCGGCGTGCACGTCCACTCCGCGCCGATCGTGCCGCTCACCTCGACGTCCCACGCCGCGGTGAATCCAGTCCCCGCCGTCGTCTTGGAGCACGTCCAAGCGTCACCGCTCGCCCTCGGGAGGTCCAGCACGCTCGTCCACTCGTTCCGCGACGCGTACAACGGGTCCGTTTTGGCGGGGCAGTAGTGGAAGTGCGCGCCGTCGTCGCGGAAGCACCAGGCTCGGGTCATCGCGGCGTCCAACACCCCGACGCTCTCCGGCACCAAGTGCGCCGCGATGTTTGAAGCGTCTCCGCAGTAGTACATCTTCCCCATGAAGAGGTTCAAGCCGAGGATGCCGAAGATGACGTAGAACAGCAGGCACACGAACGCCACGTTCGTGATCCCGGGAACCGCGCTGAACAACGCGTTGACGACCACCTTCATGCCCTGCGCCCTGGACGCCATGCGAAGGGGTCTCAGCGCTCGAAACGTTCTCAACGCTCGCACCGCCATCAAGTCGCGTGATGACCCGTCGCTGTACTCGATGCCGAACGCGATCAGGCCCACGATGACGATGATGAAATCTAGGACGTTCCACGCGCTGCGCAGGTAGGCACCCTCGTGGGCGATGAAACCGCGGACGATCACCTTCAGCATCGCCTCAAAGACAAAGAAAAAGAGAAACACCGTGTCCATGATGTCCATCACCGTCTTGAGCTTATCCTGGAGGTTCGGCAGGTCCTTGTCGTACACGGGCGCGTCCTTGCTGTACGCCGGGCCGTCCACCGCCAGGATGATCGAGCTGATCAGGATCACTCCGATGATGAAGTACTCAAAGTACTTGTGGTATATCACCTTCGCGATGGCCAGCCTCAGCGGATTGTGCGGACCGAAGATGTAGAGCGAGCTGTGCTTGAGCGCGGGGACGTGCTTGCCGTAGAGGATGTGCTTCGGGTCCACGCCCTGCTCCTTGAGCTTCTCCAAGTTGCTCTTCTTCGACACGAAATCTTCCGTCTTCCACGCAGCCATCGAGTTGTAGCTCTTGAGCTTGTTCCCTTTTTCATCCTTGATCGACGGAATCGCGCTGGGCGCCCCAGCGCCTCCATCCTTGAGCGATTTAGCGCGCGAGGACGGCCTCGACCCTTTCTTGCCATTAACCGACTGCTCGCCCTCCCCGTCGTCATCTTCCCCGACACCCCCGAAATTATCGAGGAGGATGGCGAGGAAGAGGTTCAGGATGATGTAGTTGCCCAAAACCACCAGCACGATGAAGTAAACGCACGTCCACGAGTTGGTGTGCCTCATGCCGTCGTACATCACCTCGTTCCAGTTCTCGCCAGTCAGAATCTGGAAGATGGTGATGAACGCCCAGAAGATGTTATCGAACGAGTGACGCGCGTACTCGCTCCTGCCGAGCCACACCAAATACTCCTCGGAAACCGCCTCCTCCGTTCGCTTATTCGGGTTCCACTTAGCGCCGCCGTACTTCACGCACTCGCCGCCGAGACCACCCTCGGCGCCGACGAACGTCACCCACTGCCCAAGCTGCGACGACTCGCACGGCGCGTAGCAGTCGAAGTGGTCCGGGCACTCCTTCGTCATCCCCGCCGGGCAGTTTTTGTCGGCCGCCTCGATGCCGTAGCCGCCGCAGTCGATGAACTCGTAGCCAAAGAGCTGCATGCCCAGCAGCGCAAAGACGTACATGAACAGCAGTAAGATGAGGGACAGGTACGAGATACCCGCGAGGGACTTGAACATCGTGGTGATGATGTCGTTGAGCTGCTTCCACGACCTCGCGAGCTTGAACACGCGAAGCAGGCGGAAGGTTCGAAGCACGGAGAGGTAGTTGTTGCCGTTGTCGCTGGATATGAAACCCACAACCACCTCGACGCACGACATGAGCACCACGAACCCGTCGAACAGGTTCATCTGATCCTTCGCGTAACCCCTCGGGCCGAAACCGATGAGCTTGATGATCATCTCGACGACAAAGTAGGCGAAGAGAAAGTAATTGACGTACTCGTTCGCCTGTTCCTGCATCCGCGGCATGCGGTTGTGATCCGACGCCATCACCGCCGTGTTGAGGATGATCAACCCGATCGTCACCTGCTCGAACCGTTGCGACGACGCAATCTTGAAGCACATCTTTTGCAGCGCGTTCCTGTGCGTCACGGCGACTTCGCCCTCCTGCGTGGGGATGGGCAACTCCTTCTCGTCGTCGTCGTCCCGGCCCTCTTCGCCCGCGCCGGTGAAGTACACGTACAACACCGCGAGCGCCAGGTTCACCGCGAAGAACGATCCAAAGACGATGAGCACGACAAAGTACGGCCACGTCCACGTCGACGTGGTGTCCATGACCATGTACATGATGTTGGTCCAGCCCTCCATGGAGATGCACTGGAAGATGGTCAGCCACGCCCACGCGATGTTGTCAAAGTTGCTGAACCCAAAGTTGGGCAAGTCCTGCTTGCGCTGCTGCACGCAGTACTGGCCGGCGGGGCACGCGTTGCCGGCTCCGGCGTCGCCGCGGTCCGGGTACGAGTTCCACCGCGGCCCGCTGCACAGGACGTCCCCGTCTTCTCCCCCTTGGTACACCCACGTCGGCGCCGCCGGGATGACGCAGCTCGTGTCGCAGCCCGTGTATCCAGCGTCGTCCTGTAAGCCGCACGATTCGCATCCTGCCGCGGGGTTGCCGAGGATGGCGCACCGCTGCGAGGTCTTGGACATGAACAGCTGGACGCCGATGATGCCGAAGATGAAAAACGCAAAAAAGACCAGGATCAGCACGTCGAAGAGCATGGGCAGGGACCTGAGTAAGGTGACCACGAGCTGCCGCATGCCCTTGACGCCGGTGATTGTTCGCAACGGCCTCAGGATTCGCACCGTCCTGATCCCCGAGTAGTTTCCCATGCCCGGCAGGTAGCCCAGGAGTCCGAGGACGACGACGAAGAAGTCCATCCTGTTCCACGGATCGCTGAGGTAGCTCCCTTTCCCGTAGAAGAAGCCCATGGCGATGATCTTCATGCACATCTCCACCACGTAGATGCCCGTGAATATGTGCTCGGACATCGCCGTCGCCTTGCCCCACGCGCTCTCCTCGAACAGCACCTCCTTCGTGTCCATCGCGAGGAACACGCAGTTGGCGAGGATCAGCAGGAGGATGAATTGGTCGAAGGTCTGACTCTTCACCACCTTGATCATCGCCTTACGCATAGGGTTCCCCTTGCCCAGCACGAACAGCGAGTGGTTCGGTAAGCCCTCACACAACTCATCGTACGTCTTGGGACGCCGAGCTCCCCGTCTTGGCGCCATCGTCGCCAACCCCCTGTAGTAGAACGTGGAAAGGAACAAACGGAATCGTCAATTGTTGCCCAACAAAGTCAGTGTTGAATGCGGTCGGAATCGTGCGCGTCGCCCCGCGCGTGGTATCGCGCTGGGTGCGAATGCGACGGAACGAGGTCACGACACACTCGCGCGATCCACGGGCTCGGTTTCACGCGTCCAATTCGGTCGCGACCCGCCCGATAACGCGCGATACGCCAGCGCCGAGGTCACGGCAAAATTGGTCGCCGGCACAGAGCCGTGGAAAGCCAAATCCCCGACTCCGAATGCGCTCCGATAGCGCGCGTCTCACGACGGATGCGACGGACGGCGCGCGGGTCCGACGGGCGTAATCGGGTATTGGGACGCACCTCTAAGACGCCAACACCCGCTCCCGTCCTGACGACCGCACGGACACTCCCGGAGGCCGTGTCGGTCTGCGCGAGCCATCGCTATTCTCTCGCTTTTGGCTCTCGTCAGACGCTTTCCTTGCGAATCACTCCGCGGCCGGGTCAACGTCGGTGACTTCAAGGCGGCCTGATTTGAAAGCGGGTCGATCGATGGGGCGCGAGATTCATCGTGAAATAAGTCGTTATTCGCTATCAAAAGAATGTGTGTACCGATCAAAACCCAAATTTTAATCGGACCTCGGCTTGGGAGGCACCCGGGTGTACGCCGTCGCCGCCGCCTCCGTCGCGTTCCTCGCGCCCATGTACCTCGCCTCACCCGTCGACCCACCCCCGTTCGCCTGCGGCACGCTCATCAGCAGATTAGTCATCTTGTTCCGCACGAAGTCCACAGCGCCGCGGCTGTTTCGCACCACCACGTCGCCCACTGACGCGCGAGTCTCGTCGATGTGCCTGTCGATGTCCGGCTCGTGCTTGGCGAGGAACGGGGACACGAACGTCTCGTAGATGTAGAGCGCGCCTTGCGTCCGCGGGTGCCACAGGTACGTCACGAACGCCACCTTCGCCTCGCAGTACATCGGCAGCCAGAAGATGAACCGATCGCCGATCTGGGCCCCGACGGTGTAGAGCGCGATGACGACCCAGTAGATGCACCAGCCGCGCAGCGCCTCGGGCTTACGCTTGTGCTTCTCGAGCGCCTGGTGGGAAATTGACGGGAGTTGAGCGGTCAGCTTTGGTGCGTTCGGAGGCGCTTCTCCGGGGGGATTGATGGGAACGTTGGGGGAAAAAGGCACACGACGCGACGCGCGCCGAGGCCCCGAGCGTCGAGTCGCGTGAGGGCTATCGGCTCACCTTGAAGCACAGGTACACCGGGTAGATGTACCCGAGCACCGCGACGAGGAGCGCGGTGAGGTAGTCGCCGAGCATGTCGTGGGTAGGACGCGTGACACGACGACGACGTTTGGCTCTGAGCAAGTCTGGTGCCGGCTCCTCGGGCAAAAAGAATTTGGCAAAAAGCCGAGATCAGACGAAACACGTGACACGGGTATCGAACACGTGGGAAAGGACGGGGCTAAAGGCAATCTCGAACAAATATCTCACAGCGGATCGCACTGGCGCACTGGGTCGCAAAAAATATTCCAAATCGGGAGTGTTGAACGCTCTCCTTCGCACGTTTTGTGGTGTGTGTGGGCACTCATCACCAAAAGCCGTCAAGATTTTTCCCGAAGCGACGCGGAACGCGGTTTGACCTCCCCGGGGAGCCATTGACGCCGCGCGACGAGGGTGTAGACCCGGGAGACGCGTGATTGGGACTCGGGGATCGTTCGGGTGACGAGCGATACGATGTCCGGGATGGCACCCCCGTCCTCGCGACAGCCGCGGGGCACCGGCGGCCTCCCGCGCCACAACAGCGGGAGCTCGACGGGCGGGGGAACCCCGGTCGGATCGCCCGCGAAGTACGGGGCGCCCCCGGTTGACCGACACGGCCGCGGGCCGTCGGGCGCGCACTCGCCGGGGCCCGGCGCGAGGTACGGCAACGGCATGGGCGAGGGGAGGATGTCACGCGAGAACTCGAGGGACATGTCGGCGTACACAGCGGGCGGCCTGGGCGCCACATCCAGGCGTAGCGCGCACGGGAGCGCGCCCCCGTCCCCGAGCAACAGCGCACACTCCGGCGGGGGCGCGTCCACGCGGAGCAACGGCGGTGCGGGTTCGGGGTCCGCGGTCAAGGTCGTCGTAAGGGTCCGCCCGCTGAACAACGGGGAGATGAACCGAGGGGAGCGCAACACGGTGGAGGTGGCGGACGATCAGCGATCGCTGACGGTCGTGGACGGCATGCGGCAGTTCAATTTCGACGCGTGCCTCTCGCCGGATACGACGCAGCCGGAGGTGATGATCAAGTGCGGGGTTCCACGACTGTTGGACAGCGCGCTGCACGGGTACGCCGCGACGATCTTCGCCTACGGACAGACGGGCTCGGGCAAGACGTTCAGCATGAGCGGGCGGGAGGAGCTCATCGAGCGGCAGGACTGGGCCGGCGGGGGCGGCGACGACGGCATCATGACGCGGTCGCTCGCGCACATCTTCGCCGCCGTGAACCGCGCTGGGGCCGGGGTTAAGTTCCGGGTCAAGTGCACCTACCTGGAGATCTACAACGAGGCTATATACGACCTCTTATCGGGAGATAACGAGCGGCAGCTCACGGAGCGGTGGGAGCCGCAGAGGGGTTTTTACGTTCCCGAGCTCGTCACGGTGGACTGCGCCTGCCTCGACGACGCGCTCGCCGTGATCGGCCGGGGGACCAGGAATCGCAGGGTGGGCAGCCACGAGCTTAACAAGGACTCGTCGCGGTCGCACTCCATGATGACGGTGCACGTGGAGTCGCACGCGAGCCGCGACGGCGTGACGATGAGCAAGTTTGGCAAGGTTAGCTTTGTCGATCTCGCCGGTTCGGAGCGCTTAAAGAGCAGCAAGAGCGAGGGGCAGATGGTGACGGAGACGGCGAACATCAACCGATCGCTCTTCATGCTGGGTAAGGTGATCGCGATGCTGTCCGACGGCGAGAAGAACACGCACATCCCTTACCGCGACAGCAAGCTCACCAAGCTGCTCATGGATTCACTCGGAGGGTCCAGCCTCGCGCTCATGATCGCGTGCTGCTCGCCGTCCTCTAACCACATGGAGGAGACGCTGAGCACGCTGCACTACGCCACGCGCGCCAGGAACATCATCAACCGTCCGTCCGTCATGCAGGACCCGACGCAGGCGCTCATCAGCAACCTGCGGCACGAGGTTGAGCTCTTGAAGAAGGAGAACGCGGTGTTGCGCGGTCAGCTCGGGCTCCCCGTGGATGCGCCCGTGCGAGCCAACTCGCTCGGATCCGAGCGATCCAGCCCCGAGCGCATGGGCCCGCCGCCGCCGCTCTACGATAAGAAAAACGGTACCAACCCTCGCGGCCGACGATCGCCCGCGGGAAGCGACGGGTTCCCGGTGTCGTCCTTCGACGGAGAGCCGATGGGCTCGGTGCCCATCGACCCAGAGTTTTTGGGCATGAGCAAGACGGATCTCGCGACGCGGGTGAAGCGCGCGGAGGCCATGATGCAGCGGTACGTGTCCGAGAACCAGCGGCTGGCGGGTGAGAACGACAACTTACGGGGGAGCAAGACCTTGATCGAGATTGAGCACAAGGCTGCGATTGAGAGCAACGACGAGCTGCTGCAGAGAATCGAGTCGCTGGAGATGTCGTTTTTGAACGGCGCCGACGACGACGGCGCGGATGCCTTCGGGTTTGAGAATGAAAACTCCAAATCCGCGAGGTCGCTTCACAGGAACTTTCCGGAGTTTGGCACCGCGAAGCGATCGCTGAACATGTACGGCACGGCACCCAGGGGCGGATCGACGAACGGGTCCACGGTGCGAGCCTCAGCGTCCGCCAAGTTTGACCCGGCGAAGGCGGGTGGATGGAAAAAGTGAGGAAAAGTCGAGTCGAGGAGGGTATATGATAGCGTGTGCCCTTCGCGAGATTAACTTGTTGAAAAAACAGATCAAGTATTGTACCAATCACATCTAGATGACTCATCACGTCCCTTTGAGCGGATCCGCGCCCGCGGAGACCCCGGACACCGACGGCAGCGCTCGCGAGAAGGATGAATCCGCGATTGCAACGTCGATGCGTTCGAGCGCCGTCTCCACCCGAGCCTTCACCGCGGCGTCTTCGCAGTCGACGTCCCGCGTGCCGTACCGCACCGCCACGTCCGTGTTCTCCACGCGCAGCTCCACCACCTGCGCCTCCTCGTCGATTTGTCTCGGTTCCCCGAACTGCACGCCGAGCATCGCGGCGACGATGCGGAGCCGGGCGGTTTGCACCCCGGCGACGTCTTTGTTTTTCATGGCTCGCTTGTGCGCAGCCTCCGCGGCGGTGAGGTGCTCCGGCTCGTCCTCGAGCTGCAGGATGACGGAGAGCACCGCGTCGGCGATCATGTCGTTCATCGGGTCCGCGTCCCACTGGAGCAAGGCGTGCTCCGCGCCGTATTTTTTGGTCTCCGGGCGCTTCAAGATTGTGAGCTGTCCGCCGTTGACGCTGAGCCCCGGTGGTTCGGGGCTGCCCTCTCGCGCTTCCTCCTTCTTGACCACCGTCTCCTCCGCGGGTTCCTCCTTCTTCACGGCGCCTTTCTTGCCCTTCGCCGGGGACGTCGCGGCTTTTTTCTTACCGCGGGTCGCCTTCGTGGGAGACGCGGGTGCCTCCTCGGCCGCCTCGCCGGCGGTGATTTCTTCCAACTTTTTTGGCTCGGGCTCCGCCTCGGGCGCCGCGTCGGGATCCCACGAAGACACGGTGTGAATCCCCTCGAAGAGCGCCTCGAGGGCGAATCGCAGCGCGCCCATCTTCTGCGTCGTGGGAACCTTCTGCTTCTGAATCAGCTTCGCCGTCTTGAGCCTGGTGTACTCGTGAAGATCCTCGGGCGCGATGATCATGTGCCCAAAGTCCTTCTGCACCAAAAGCCCGCTGACCCTCTCGCCGTTTTTGGGCGGGTTCAGCGCCAGCTTACCCATCACGCGCGCCGTCTTGGACTGCGAGTGCTTAATCTCCACAGCCTGGCAGTTCTTGGGGTTGTAGACCATCATCTTCTTACCGTCCGCGGTCGCCTTGCCCTCCAGCGCTCGCTTCAGTTTGCCCATCTCGCCCGCTTCACCGTGAACCAAAACCACGTGCGGGGGCGCCAACGCGTCCAGAAACTGCTGCGTCTGGGGATAGTCCGCGTGCGCGCTGAACGATATGGCGTCCACGGTCATCCGCAGCGGAAGCTCCTGGCCCGTTCTGCTCGTCACCGTCTTGCAGTCGCTGAGAATCTCACGAGCCAAAGTACCTTGCACGGCGAAGTCGCATATGATGACGCCGTTCTTCGAGTCGCCGCACCACGACTCGAACAGGTCGCGTGAAAGCCCGGATTGCAGCATGGACGGCGTGGCCAAAACCACGCACGGCCCGACGCCGTCCAACCCGTTCGAATTCGTCAGGTGGTTGACGTGGTTGAAGACGAACGGGTTGGACTCCTCGAACTGCGCTTTCATGTCCGAGTTCAAGACGTTGATGTACGTCTGATACACCGTCATCGCCCTTTTAGCCAGCGCGGATGCCTGGTATATGGGCACGCCCTTCAACTCTGGGTGCTTGACCCAGTAGTCCTCCAGGATCAGCAGCACCTCCTGCGCGCGGCCGAGGGCGACGACGGGGAGGAGTACCTTGCCCCCGCGGGTCAGCACCCTGTGCACCATAGCCGTGAATCTTCGTTCGCGTTCCTCCCGCGGGGAGTGCGGTGACACGCCGTACGTGGCCTCGACGATGACGACGTGCGGCGGGACCGGGGGTAGGTCCGCGCCGGGTAAGTGCCTGTCCGGCGTGCGGGAGTAGTCCCCGGTGTACAGCACGCGTAGTCCTCCGATGTCGACGTAGAACATGCACGCGCCGAGGACGTGCCCCGCTCGGTAGGGCGTCACCTTGATCCCGCCGATGTCCATCTCCTGGTGAAAGTCGATGACCTCGATGCGCTTCATGCACTCCGCGACGTCCTTCTCGCCGAAGAGCGCCTCGGAGTTCTCGCTCTGTTTGTTGAGCTTGACGAAGTCTTGCATGAGCATGGCGAAGATCGCTTTCGTCGGGTGGGTCATCAAGATTCTGCCTTTGAAGTTGGTTCGTCCCACGACGAACGGGACCGCGGCGCAGTGGTCGAGGTGGAAGTGGGTGATGAGCATGGCGTCCACGGTGCTGAGGTCCACCTCGTCGAAGTAAGGGAGCGAGGCGATGCCGGCGTACCCGGGGTGCACGCCGCAGTCGAACATGACCGTCTTGTTCCTGTAGGATGCTAAGACGCAGGATCGGCCAACCTCTGAGCCCGCGCCGAGGGGCATGATCTCGAGCATGTCGTCCTTGTTGGTGACGTCCACGCTGATGGCGCGCTTGAGGCCGGCGGAGACCTCGATCGGGCCGCCGGCCACGCCGGGAGTCGGCTGGAGGGCCATCGGGGCTCTTCCCGCGCGTGATCGAGAATGTCACGCTGTTAGGGCAAAAGTCAGCTCGGCTCCGATACTTTTTAACGAAAAGTGACCCTCGGATAGGGCGGCCCGACATACTCGCAATGGCTGGACCCGGGTCGAATTCTTGGGGCAAG
>Ga0209666_1002037_pt1 | contig 15222 bp, 14 predicted proteins | sample SaaInlV_125m_DNA_FD_184679 | JGI IMG/M metagenome (GOLD analysis project Ga0209666, IMG submission 184679) | Marine microbial communities from expanding oxygen minimum zones in the Saanich Inlet - Saanich Inlet SI037_S3LV_10m_DNA (SPAdes)... | ecosystem: Environmental > Aquatic > Marine >...
TTTTATTGCCATCATCTTATACAGCTGATGCTTATTTGTTTTTAAATACAGCAAAAGAACTTGATTATAACCCTAAGCTTTTGGTTGCTCAAAATGCTGGTTATACAGATCCTAAGTTTATAGCTACTATGGGAAGTAAAGCAGAAGGTGTGATTACAAGATCACCTTTTAACACTGACTTAGCAACTACTATTCCAATGATAGGAACTGTAAATGAACTTTTCAAAACACATTCAGGTGGAAGAGATCTATCTGATGTGCCTGCAAGAGCATTTACTGGATTTATGGCTCTAGCTAATGCAATTAACAATGCTGGATCAACTGACCCAGAAAAAATTAGACAGGCGTTAGTAGATCTAGATATGTCATCAGACTCTTTAATTGTTCCTTACAGAGGAATTAAGTTTGGTGCTGATGGTCAAAATGAGAAAACAAGAGGTATTTTGATGCAAGTTCAAGGTGGAAAATACTGTACTGTTTATCCATTTGAGTTAGCTGCATGTAAACTACAGTATCCTATGCCTACTTGGGCTCAAAAATAATTTAAATTTAAATTTATCTAAGGCGATCATTAATTTGGTCGCCTTTTTTTTATACTTTTGATTGAATTATTAAAAATTTAAAATATTATTAAATTATCTTGATAGAAGAAGCCATAATACTACTCCAAATTATATTTATAGATATTATCTTAGCAGCGGATAATGCTATTATAATTGGTTTAATAGCTGCTAACTTTGTTCCAAAATATAGAAAACAAATAATTTTATGGGGTGTGGCTGGTGCTCTCGTCTTTAAAATTATTTTTGCAATTTTTGCCACTTATCTTTTTGAATTCTACTTTATAAAAATTTTAGGAGGATTGCTTCTTATTTGGATTGTTAATGATCTAAGAAAAGATTTAGTGGAGATGAAAAATAAGACTAAGACTCCATTAATAAAATCTAAATCGCCATCTTATATACACAGTGTATACAAAGTATTATTTGCAGACATAACAATTAGTTTTGACAATGTAATAGGAGTTGTTGGTGCAGCCAAAGGTTATTTTGGTTATATGATTTTTGGTCTTGTTTTATCTGTTGTTTTAACTGGTGCTCTTGCCACTTACATGGCAAACTATATACAAAAACATATTTGGATTGCCTATGTAGGATTAATCTTAATTTTAATAGTTGGTTTACAATTAATTATTGGAGGATTAGTTGATTTAGAAATACTTAAAATTAATGAGGAATTTATTAAATATTTTTAATTAATAAGAGTGTTTTTTTAGAGGAAACTTATTATTTCTTACTTCTTTTGCATAGTTTGCTACAGCTTTTGTCATCTGTTTTCTTATATTTGAATATTTTTTAACAAATCTAACATTGATTGGATTAAGGCCTATCAAATCATCAAATACCAAAATTTGACCATCACAATTATTTGATGCACCTATCCCTATCGTTGGAATGCTAATTTTTTTGGTGACCATTTTAGATAAAGATGTTTCTACACATTCTAATACAATTGAAAAAGCACCTGCGGATTGTAATAATTCTGCGTCTTTTAAAATTTTATTTCTTTCTGAAATTTTTTTACCTTTAAATTTAAAAGTTTTTTCTGATTGAGGAAGTAATCCTAAATGACCCATTACTGGGATATTATTTTTAGTCAAAAGTTCAACAATTTTATAAATTTTTTTTCCGCCTTCTAATTTAACTGCATCAGATTTTGTTTTTGACATAATTTTTTTTGCATTTTTAAGAGCTTCTTTAGAATTTCTGTATGTGTTATGTGGCATATCAACAACCATTAAACTTTTTTTAATTCCCATTCTTACACTTTTAGAATGCTCAATCATTGTATTTAAGCTTACTTCTCTTGTAGACTTATAGTTGTATAAAACTGAACCAAGTGAATCTCCTACTAAAATTATATCGCAGAAGTTATCTAAAATTGAAGCAACATTTTTTGAATAAGCTGCCAAACTAACAATCTTTGATTTATTTTTTTTTTTAATTATATCTAATATTTTCTTTTTCATCGACTTACCAAGAGCCGGTATTTTCCATCGAAGCCCAAGGCTCTTTAGGTTCTAGATTTCCTTCTTGAAGTATCTCAATTGAAATTTTGTCAGGAGATCTGACAAATGCCATATGACCATCTCTTGGTGGTCTATTAATAGTGTAACCCATGTCCATTAATCTTTGACAAGTTTCGTAAATATTATCAACTCTATAAGCAAGATGACCAAAATTTCTTGAACTTTCACCAAGTTGATCACCATCCCAGTTATATGTTAGTTCAATTTCCGCTTTTTCATCATTTGGAGCAGCAAGAAAGACAAGAGTGAACCTACCCTTTTCGTTTTCCATTCGTCTTGTTTCTTTTAAACCCAATCCATCACAAAAAAATTTTAAAGACTCATCAATATCTTTTACCCTAATCATTGTGTGTAAATATTTCATATGCTTAATTTATAGTTTAAAATTACTCTAATTCAATAGTACTCGGTGGTTTTGAAGTAATATCATAAACTACTCTATTAATACCTCTAATGCTATTTACTATTTGATTGGAAATTGTTTCCATGAAAGACTTTTTAAACTCATAAAAATCTGCTGTCATTCCATCCTCAGAGGTAATGGCTCTTAATAAACATAAATACTCATAAGTACGATTATCTCCCATAACCCCAACGGTTTTAACTGGTAATAAAGCGGCATAGGCTTGCCAAATCTTATGATAAAGACCATGATCCTTTAAAGCTTTAATGAAATAATAATCAGCTTCTTTTAGTATTTTTATTTTATCATTGGTAATTAAACCAGGCATTCTAATTGCTAAGCCAGGTCCAGGAAAAGGATGTCTTGAAATAATTTCTCTACTTAAATTAAGTTCTAAACCTAATTTTCTAACTTCATCTTTAAAAAGAAACTTTAAAGGCTCAACAAGTTTTAGTTTCATTTTTTTTGGAAGACCTCCAACATTGTGGTGGGATTTAATCTTGGATGTTTGACTTCCTGTTACAGATTTACTTTCAATTAAATCTGGGTAAAGGGTTCCCTGGGCTAGGAATTTAACATTTTTAATTTTTTTAGCATATCTTTCAAATATTTTTATAAAAAGATTGCCAATAATTTTTCTCTTTTTTTCAGGATCAGAAACATTGTGTAATTTTTTTAAAAATTCTTTTTCAGCATTTACATAAATCAAATTCATTTTTAATCTTTTTTTAAAAGTCTGAACAACCTGAACTTCTTCATTTTTTCTTAAAAGACCAGTATTAACAAAAATACAATAAAGTTTTTTTCCAATTGCTTTATTTAGTAATTGCGCAACCACACTACTATCAACACCTCCTGATAATGCACAAATAACTTTATCAGATCCAACTTGATTTTTTACTTCTTTTATAAGTTTAAGTTTTTGATCCTTGGAGGACCAATTTCGTTTAATTTTACAAATTAAAAAAATAAAATTACTAATCAATTTTTTGCCATTTTCTGTATGAGTTACTTCTGGGTGAAATTGTATTCCATAAAATTTTTTTAATCTATTTTCTACAATTGCAAATTTTGAGTTAGTGCTTGAAGCTATTACTTTAAAATTTTTTGGAAGTCTGGATACTTGATCGGCATGGCTCATCCAAACTTTTTTAGATTTTTGTTTATTAAAAAAATTCTTAATTAAAAGACTTTCATTTTTTTTAAATATATTTGCTAACCCAAATTCTCTATGTTTAGATTGTTTTACTCTTCCTCCGTTTAGTTTTGAGAGTATTTGATGACCAAAACAAATACCTAAAATAGGAACATCTAAATTTATTATTTTTTTATCAAATGAATATTTGTTTATTTGATAAACATTTAGTGGCCCACCAGATAAAATTATTCCTTTAACAGTCTGATCAATATCTTTTAACTTTATTTTTTTATGACTTATAATTTCAGAGAAAACTCCTAACTCTCTTATTCTTCTTGCAATTAGCTGGGTGAATTGAGAACCAAAATCTATAATTAAGATTTTATTAAGATTTTGATCAAGACTCATTTTTTGGTTCTAAATTTTTAAGAGACTCTTGAATTTCATCGTTTTCATCACATAATTTTTTACAAACTTTTACAAATGTTTCGGAAAGATCTTTCACTTTAGAGAAATTGGATTTCTTTAAAGCTATTTGCATCAACATTAAAATAACTTCCTCATTATTGGGCTCTATTAATAAGGCTGTATCTAAGTTATATTCTTCTTTTCTTTGATCTTCCTCATGATTATAAATTTTTGCTAGATATAGATATGATTTAGCGTCCTTTGGATTAAAGACAATATTCCGTTCTAAAAGAAATCGTGCATCATCATATTTTTTATCCTGAAATAACTTTATCGCTTCATCAAAAAAACTTTCCGAACTTAATGCTAAGTTTGTCGAAAATATTGAAAGATACACTAAAGCAATTAATTTAAAAAATTTATTCATTAATATTTATTATCATTCTTGACCATATCAACGTTATGGACCATGCTCTCATAAAATCCTGCTTTGGTAATCTTTACAAAGTTTGGTTTTATTCTAAGTTTGGTTATGGTTTTTGAACCAAGATATCCCATAGATGATCTAAGTCCGCCAATCAATTTATAAATGATACTTTCAACATCTCCTTTATATTTAGCAAATCCTTCAACTCCCTCTGGAACATATTTGGATGTATCTTTTTGTTTGGTTTGAAAATATCTATCTGCAGACCCCTTGTTCATTGCACCAACTGAGCCCATACCTCTAAAACTTTTAAATAGTTTTCCATTTTTTTTTATCAATTTACCTGGTGCTTCATCTGTACCAGCAAATAATGACCCTATCATTACAGCGTCAGCACCTGCTGCAAATGCTTTTGCAAGATCCCCTGAATATTTAATACCTCCATCAGAAATAATTTTTACATTTTTATTTTTGAGACCATTTCTTACAGATATAATTGCACTTAATTGAGGCACTCCAATACCTGCTACCAATCTAGTTGTACAAATTGATCCAGGTCCAATCCCAACTTTAATGATATCAACACCCAATTTAATTAAAAATTTTGCAGCCTCTGGTGTTGCAATGTTTCCAGCACATAATGCAATTTTATTTTTTTTAAATTTTTTGATAAACTTAATTATCTCGCCAACTTTTTTGGTATGGCCATGTGCAGTATCAACTACAATTAAATCAACACCTTCTTTAATAATAGATTTTGCTCTTTCAAATTCATTTGGGCCAGCACCAACAGCAGCACCTACTAATAATTTTTGCTTTTTTACTTTTTTAATTTCTATAATTTGATCTTTAGTATTTAAATTTCTATGAATAACCCCTATTCCTCCTGCTTTTGCCATTGCTATTGCCATCTTACTTTCTGTAACAGTATCCATTGCAGACGATAAAAGAGGAATTTTTAGTGTAAGGTTTTTAGTTAATTGAGTAGCTGTATTAACCTCAGAAGGTAATATTTCTGAGTATCTCGGTGCTAACGTGACGTCATCAAAGGTAAGTGCTTCTTTTATGGGAACCATGATCTTTTATATACGATTCCTTTTAAATTTAAAGTCCCTATCTAAGTTTACTACAGATAATAAAACTTTCTTTAGAGTCTTTTCTGCTAGATTTTGGTTTAAAAACCTTCACTTCTTTGAAATATTTTTTTCCTTCTGCGACTATTTCGTTAAATGAACCACCCATAAAAATTTTTGAAATAAAATAACCATTATTTTTTAATTGATCTTTTGCAAAAAACATTGCCTCTTTACATAATTCACCAGTTTGAATTGAGTCTATATTTTTAATACCTGTCGTATTTACTGCCATATCAGACATAACAACATCAACTTTAGTATTAATATGGTTTTTAATCTCATCTTGAATACTTTCTTCAGTAAAATCACCTTGAATTTGAATGGTATTACCAATTGGCTCCATCTCTTTTAAGTCTATCGATATTAATCTTCCATTTTTTGCAGTTTTTGCTACATATTGTGACCAACTCCCTGGAGCAGCCCCAATATCTATAACTGAAATACCACCTTTGAAAATTTTGAATTTTTCATCTATTTCAATTAATTTATATGCTGATCTTGCTCTATATCCATCAACTTTTGATTGCTTAACATAGGTATCTCTCCTTTGTTTATTAACCCAATTTTTAGAAATTTTATTTTTTTTCAATTAGCTGCTTGATCTAAGTTTTTCAAAGATATTTTTATCATAGAATGTCTTCAAAATCATCATCCGATGAATTACTGTCAGCGTTCTCTCTATTTAACTTTTGATAATGAAAAAAACTAATAGGCAACATTAATACGTAAACAATTGAACTAATTGCTATAACATTAAAAGGATAAACTAATAACAAACCAAAAAATAAGATTATTCCAAATAATAAAAAAATTGTTGTTTTTCTTTGAATAACAATTTTTTTAAAAGAGTAGCTTGGAAATTTACTAATTAACAATAAAGAAGTTGAAATAAAAAATATTGGTACAATAATATTATAATTTAATTTTATGTAATCAAAATCAGTCAAACTTATGATAAGTGGTGTTAAAACTAAAATTCCTCCTGCAGGAGATGGGACTCCTTCGAAAAAATTATCTTTCCAAGATGGTGCTTGATTTGAATTAATATTAAATCTTGCCAACCTTAAAGCTACACAAATCACATAAATTAAACACAAAAGCCAACCAAACCTTCCTAACGCGCTTAATGACCAAAAATACATTATAAAAGCTGGTGCAACACCAAAACTTATCATGTCTGTTAATGAGTCTAATTCTTTTCCAACTTTTGATGTCCCTTTGATTAATCTTGCAATTCTTCCATCTAAACCATCTATAAGTGCAGCCAGAATTATTGCTATAATTGCAAATTCAAAATTTCCGTCTAACGCAAACCTAATTGAACTTAATCCAATACAAACCCCTATCAAAGTGAGCATGTTAGGAAGAATTACTCTAGCATTCTTTTTATCTGCTATAATCTTCAAATTATTTTTAGGTTGTTCCATTTTTATCTTTTAGCTAATAAGGTTTCACCAGAAATTGTTTTCTGTCCAACTTTTACTAACGGTTCATAATTTTCATAATAAATATCAGCACGACTTCCAAATCTAATCATACCAATTCTATCACCTTGATTTAACTCTTGACCACTATCTGTTTCGCAAACTATTCTTCGCGCAATAAGACCAGCTATTTGAACAATAATAACATCATTACCATGCCTATCTTTAAGTTTGTAATAGTTTCTTTCATTGTCTTCGCTGGCTTTATCAAAAGAGGCATTTAAAAATTTTCCAGGTTTATATAAAATTTCTTCAACTTTTCCAGTACAAGGAGTTCTATTAACATGACAATCAAATACGTTCATAAATATACTTATTTTTTTAAATTTTTTATTTTCAAGATTTACTTCTTTTGGTCCATCAACTTCTTCAACTTTTATAACTTCACCATCAGCAGGGCTAACTAAATAATTATCATCTTCAATTATAATTCTTTCAGGGTCTCTAAAAAAATAATAAACCCAAATAGTTAATAACAATCCAATTGTTCCCAAAAACCCACTAAAGAATAATAAAATGATTGTTACAAATCCGGCTATAACTAAAAATTTATAACCCTCTGTATGAATTGGTGGAAATATCTTGCTAAACATATTCTTCTATTTGCTAATTTTTGATTAATATGTATATAAACCAGTCAAATTCAATTAATAAGATAAATTTAATTTTAATGAGTAAAATCAAGGTAAATAACCCAGTTGTAGAGTTAGATGGTGATGAGATGACCCGAATTATATGGGAGTTCATCAAAAACAAGTTGATACTACCATATCTTGACCTTGGAATAGAATATTATGACCTTGGGATGAAAAGTAGAGATAATACGGATGATCAAATCACAATAGACTCAGCCAACGCCATAAAAGCGATTGGGGTTGGAATTAAATGTGCAACAATCACTCCTGATGAAGCTCGTGTTGAGGAATTTGATTTAAAAAAAATGTGGAGATCTCCAAACGGAACTATAAGAAATATCATTGGAGGTACTGTTTTTAGAGAACCTATAATCTGCAAAAATATTCCAAAACTTGTTCCATCTTGGACTGATCCTGTGATCATTGGAAGACATGCTTTTGGAGATCAATATAGAGCAACAGATTTTAAAGTACCTGGTAAAGGTAAAATGGAAATTAAATGGACGTCTGAGGATGGTAAGGATGAGATAAAACATGAAGTGTTTAATTTCACAGGCCCTGGTGTGGCGCTTTCAATGTACAATTTAGATAAATCAATTGAAGACTTTGCAAGATCTTGCTTTAGTTATGGATTAATCAAAAAATGGCCTGTTTATATGTCCACAAAAAATACAATTCTTAAACAATATGATGGTAGATTTAAAGACATCTTCCAAGAAATTTTTGAAAAAGAATATAAAAATGATTTTGAAAAAAATAATTTAACTTATGAGCATCGACTAATTGATGACATGGTTGCTTGTGCAATGAAATGGAGTGGTAAGTATATTTGGGCTTGTAAAAATTATGATGGAGATGTTCAGTCTGATACAATGGCCCAAGGTTATGGTTCTTTAGGGTTAATGACTAGTACATTATTAACACCTGATGGAAAAGTAATGGAAGCAGAAGCTGCTCATGGAACAGTTACAAGACATTATCGAATGCACCAACAAGGTAAAGAAACCTCAACTAATCCTATAGCATCTATCTTTGCTTGGACAAGAGGCTTAGCTCACAGAGGAAAACTTGATAATAATGATGAATTAATTAAGTTTGCTCAAACAATAGAAAAAGTTTGTATTGAATGTGTTGAAAATGGTGCAATGACTAAAGACTTGGCAATTTTAATTGGTCCCTCAAGCAAATATTTAACCACCAATCAGTTCTTGGATGAAATTGATGGAAATCTTAAAAAGAAATTAAATTAAAGTTTTAAGTTTTTCAAAAGCTTGATCAATTTTAGACTGATCTTGACCTCCAGCTTGAGCAAAATCTTTTCTACCCCCACCACCTTTGCCTCCAATGATCTCTGATCCTACTTTAACAAAGTTAACTGCATCAAATTTTTCTATCAAATTATCTGTAACACCAACTGCAATTCCAACTTTTTCATCTTTACTTGCAAAAACTATTACAATTCCATCACTTAATTCTTTTTTACCTTTATCAACAAGTTTTCTTAATTCTTTTGGTGGTAGTCCATCCACTTTTTGAAGTCTCAGTTTGATACCATTAATTTCTTCATCTTGAATTATATTTTTTGATTTATCGTCTAAAACTGAATTAACAGAGATTGTCTCTAGCTGCTTTGATAAATTTTTAATTAAAGTTTTTTGATCATCTTCATTTAGAGATGGTTTGCCTCCTAGTTTAATTATTTGCTCACTTAAATCTTTTATAATTTGATCGTTTTTTTCTAATGAAATATTCGATAGTTTTTCTTTATTTTTAAGATAATCTTCTAATTGTTTGTCTCTTAAAGCCTCTATTCTTCTTATTCCTGAGGCAATTGAAGATTGGCTAATTATCTTAAATTTTCCAATATCCCCAGTGTTTTTAACGTGAGTTCCACCACATAATTCGGTTGAAAAATATTTTCCATCATCATCACCCATTGAAAGAACTCTTACCTCTTCTCCGTATTTTTCACCGAATAGTGCTAGAGCTCCATTTTCAACCGCTTCATCTGGAGTCATTAACCTTGTTTTTACATCAGATTTTTTTGAAATCATTGTATTTACGTAATTTTCGATTTTATCAATTTCTTCGTTTAAAATAGGTTTCATGTGACTGAAATCAAATCTTAATCGATTTGGTTCAACTAATGAGCCTTTTTGAGTCACATGATCACCCAAAACTCTTCTTAAAGATTCATGTAATAAATGAGTTGCAGAATGATAAGCGCGCATATCTTTTCTTCTTTCTGCGTTAATTTTTAATGAAACCACATCGTCTAATTTAATTGATCCTTCTGTTACCTTTCCGTAATGTACAATTAAATCACCTAATTTCTTTTGTGTATCAGTTACCTCAAACCTAAAATTATCTGCAACAATTTCACCAGTATCACCAACTTGTCCACCTGACTCTCCGTAAAATGGGGTTTGATTTACGACAATTATTGCTTCATCACCTTCAACCAAAATTGAAACTTCTTTATGACTTTTAAGCAAACATTTTATCACCCCTTGCGATTGGTTGTTTTCGTAACCTAGAAATTCTGTTGTTCCATTTTTTTCTTTAACATTATACCAAATTTTTTCTATTGCACTGTCACCTGAACCTTTCCAATTTTTTTTAGCAAGCTCAATGCTCTCTCTCATTAAAATACCAAATCTTTCTTTATCAAATTTTAAAGATTTAGATTTTAATATGTCTTCAGTTAGATCAATTGGAAAGCCATATGTTTCATAAAGTTTAAAAGCTATTTCACCAGGTAAAATTTTATTAATTTTAGAAATTTCCTCATTCAAAATTTTAATACCTCTATCTAAAAGCACTAAAAACTTTTCCTCTTCCATCTTTAATGTTTCTTTTATTAAAGAGTCGGCCCTAACAAGCTCAGGATAATTACCAGACATTTCGTCTCTAAGAGTTTCAAATAAATTATAAAAAACTGGTTCTTTTGATCCAAGTAAATGTGAATGTCTCATTCCTCTTCTCATTATTCTTCTAAGAACATAGCCTCTACCTTCATTAGAAGGCAGAACACCTTCAGCAATTAAAAAAGCACTAGCTCTTAAGTGATCAGCAATAACTCTAAAACTAGATTGATTTGATTGGTCTTGTTTTGTTTTTATAATTTCAGAAGCAGAACTTATTATCTTTTTAAAATGATCTGTTTCATAATTATCATGTGTACCCTGTAATAAAGCTGCAATTCTCTCTAAACCCATACCTGTATCAACAGATGGTTTTGGAAGATCTATTCTTTTATCTTTTGAGACTTGTTCGTATTGCATAAATACTAAATTCCATATTTCTATAAATCTATTTCCATCTTCATATTTAGTGCCTGGTAATCCGCCTGCTAAATGATCGCCGTGATCATAAAAAATTTCCGAACATGGGCCACAAGGTCCTGTATCTCCCATTGACCAAAAATTATCTGCTGTTGCTATCCTAATTATCTTTTCATCAGCAAAACCAGCTATTTTCTTCCAAAAATTGAAGGCTTCATCATCTTCATGAAAAACCGTTACATAAAGTCTATTTTTATCTATGCCAAAATCTTTAGTGATTAAATTCCAAGCATAGTGAATTGCTTGCTCTTTAAAATAATCCCCAAATGAAAAATTACCTAACATCTCAAAAAACGTATGGTGTCTTGGTGTGTAGCCTACATTTTCCAAATCGTTATGTTTTCCACCTGCTCTTACACATTTTTGTGAAGTGGTAGCTCTTTTGTAATCTCTTTTCTCTAACCCCGTAAATACATTTTTAAATTGTACCATCCCTGAGTTTGCAAACATTAAAGTTGGATCGTTATTTGGTACTAAATTACTAGACTCTACAATCTTATGATCATTCTTCTCAAAATATTTTAAGAATGTATTTCTTATTTCGTTTAAAGATTTGTCAGCCATATTTTTAAAATACAGCTTTTTTATTTTATGTCTAGATAACAGTAAGGGAAAAAAGGCGCTTAATATAAGCGCCTTTTAATAATTAAAGATGACTTTTTAACTAATTTTTTTTTGTAGGAACAACTTCCTCTTTAACTTCTGTTTTTGGATCTTCAATTTGATCTTTTGCAGCTTTTTCAGGATCTAGAGGATTTCCTTCAATTTTTTTTTGAATTACACCTGCTTTTTCTCTAATAGCTAGTTCTATTTCAGCAGCTACTTTAGGGTTTTGTGCAAGGTAGGTTTTGGCATTTTCTCTACCTTGACCTATTTTTTCACCTTTATAAGCATACCATGCGCCTGATTTTTCAATAATGTCTGCTTTGGAACCAAGATCAACGAGTTCTCCCATCTTACTAATCCCTTTTCCATACATTAAATCAAATTCAACAACTTTAAATGGTGGTGCTACTTTGTTTTTAACTACCTTAACTCTTGTTGAGTTTCCAATAATTTCATCTTTATCTTTAATTGCACCAATTCTTCTAATATCCATTCTAACAGATGAGTAGAATTTTAATGCATTTCCACCCGATGTTGTTTCTGGACTTCCAAACATAACTCCAATTTTCATTCTAATTTGATTAATAAAAATCATCATTGTGTTTGTATTTGAGATTGAACTTGTTAATTTTCTTAAAGCCTGACTCATCAATCTAGACTGCAGACCAACATGATGATCTCCCATCTCTCCTTCGATTTCAGCTCTTGGAGTTAATGCTGCAACAGAATCAATTACGATAACTGAGATAGATCCTGATTTAACAAGAGTATCAGCAATTTCCAAAGCTTGTTCACCAGCGTCTGGTTGTGAAATTAAAAGTTCTTCTGTGTTAACACCTAATTTTTTTGCATAAACTGGATCTAATGCGTGCTCAGCATCGACAAATGCACAAATTCCACCTGCTTTTTGAGCTTCAGCAACAACTTGTAATGCTAATGTTGTTTTTCCAGAAGATTCTGGTCCATAAACTTCAATAATTCTTCCTTTTGGTAAACCACCAATTCCTAACGCTAAATCAAGGCTTAAAGATCCTGTAGAGATAGACTCAATATCCATTGCTCTTCTTTGTCCAAGCTTCATTACAGAACCTTTTCCAAAATTATCTGTAATTTGAGCTATCGCTGCATCTAATGCTTTGTTCTTTTCTTTGATATCCATTTCTTGATCTTTAGTAGATTTAACTACTTTTAGGTTACTTTTCGTCATTTTTAGCCTCTTTTTTTAATTTTTTTAACTCTCGAATCATGGATTAAATGTACACATTTTGTTCTCATTAGCAATATATTAATTTTTTTAGCTAAAAAAACAAATGATTACTTAAGTTTTAGATACTGGCTATTTAAAAGACCAACTGCTTTTAGCAGATTATATTGAGCCATAAGATAGTTTTTCTCAGAACTAGCTAAAGATATTTGTGCAGAAAGCAATAATGCATTTGATTGAATAACATCAAGAGTAGTTCTTGAGCCTCTTTCATACTCTGCAACAATTCCCTCATTTGCTATTTGAGCTGCTCTAACTTGAACTTTTACAGAATTTAAAAAACCATTGGAAGCCTCTAAGCTTGCCCAAGCGCTTGCAACATTTGTCTCATTAGTTCTAACAGCATCATCCAACAATAATCTTTTTCTATTAGTTAAATTAGATTTTTTATTGATCGTAAATTGTGTTTTTCCACCCGTATAAAAAGGCCAACTGATTGTTGCTTTTAATACGTCTTTTTCTCTTCGATCGATTGTTGAACTGATATCATCAGCATAAGATCTTTCTAAAGATAAAGATGCTGAAGGTTTTAAATCTGATTTTGAAATAGCTACATCTTTTTCAGATTGAGCTAAATCAAATTTTGCTATTTTTATATCTGGATTATTTTGTTTAGATAAATTTATTGCTTCATTTAAAGTATTAGGAATACTTACAATTGATTTTGAATTTTTCTTTAATTGATTTGGATCAGCTATCTTTCCAATGATATTTTCATAAGTTAACTTTGCAATCAACAAATCACTTTTTGACTGTGTAAATTGAGCTTGGGCACCAGCAAGTGAAGACTCGGATTGTGCTAAATCAGTTATTGTAATTCTTCCACGGTCTAATCTAATTTTATCATTCTCAACTTGTCTCCTTAAAAGACTTAAATTTTTTCTATTAATATTCTTTTTTTCCCTAGCTAATATTAAGCTAGAGTATGCCTCGATTGCACTATGAAGAATATCTTGTTCTTTTTTTATCAATTTTGCCTTAGCTAAATCTAATGCAGTTATACTTTTTTCAAGCGTCAAACCTCTTCCATAATCTAAGATTGTTTGCTCTAATTTAATTGACGTGGTAAATGGATTTACATCATTGATTGTAGCATCTCCTCCACTTTGATTAGTCAATTTATTTGTATTCTCTAAACTTTTAGATCCACTTAAGGTAATTGTAGGTTTATAATCTGCTTTTGAAATATTAACATCTTCCTCTGATGCTTTAATGTTTTCTCTTTCAGCATTAAGCTGAATGTTGTTTTGATAAGTTTGATTTAAAGCATCATATAAAGTAACAGCAATTGCGTTACTAAAACTAAACACCGTTAAACTAACTACTAATAATAATTTTTTCATTTTCTCTTATATACCGCAGATTTAATTTGATGGTTACTGTTTAAATTCAAAATAATAGAGGCGTATTTAGGCATTTTTTTGAACATGTTCTCAGTAATTCTTTGGTAAGTTTGCATAAAGTTTATCACATCTCCTTTGCTCATTATTTTATGACTAGATGATTTTTTGGTCTTAAGCCAAAGTTTATGCTCCTGCTTTAATCTCCACTTTTGCAGCAAACTAAAGTTTTTAGCCTTTAAATAAATCATGCAATTAAGTTGAGAGTACAATTCCTTATATTTTGTCTTTAATTGCTGGTTAACATATCTTCTCCAAATAAGCTTTTGATCATTTACTTTTTCGAGCGAATTAATAGATTTTTTAAGAGTTTTATTCTCTTCAGCTTTTGCCCCTACGCACCAACCTTCAAATATTATCACATCTGGTTTTTCTTTTATTTTATACCAATTTTTTTTAGAAAATCTGTCATCAACCGCTTTATTGAAATTTGGTAAATGAATTTTCTTAAAGTTCTTACTTTTTGCTTTTTTAAAAAAGTTTAACATCATTTGCACATCATGTGTTCCAGGCACCCCTCTTGTGCCTAACATTGGGTGAACTTTCTTTGATAAATTTAATCTTTCTTTTCGAGTTTTATAAAAATCATCTATTGAAATTTTAAATACTTTTAATTTGAAATACTTTTCTAATATTATTTTTATAATTGAGCTGATAGTTGTTTTACCTGTTCCCTGTCCTCCTGCTAAACCAACAAAGTAAGGTTTTTTATTATTTGCTTTTTTTGTAATCCAAAAACACATTGGAATTAAAAAAGACTTAAGCATCCCATCTTTATTGCCAAACTTTTCAGATGATGTTTCTTGTGATTTAATAAATTTAAAACAATCTTTTTTTACTTTATCAAAACAAACATTTACCGAACTCATAGAAAATTATTTTTTTTGA
>Ga0209666_1002039_pt1 | contig 15217 bp, 16 predicted proteins | sample SaaInlV_125m_DNA_FD_184679 | JGI IMG/M metagenome (GOLD analysis project Ga0209666, IMG submission 184679) | Marine microbial communities from expanding oxygen minimum zones in the Saanich Inlet - Saanich Inlet SI037_S3LV_10m_DNA (SPAdes)... | ecosystem: Environmental > Aquatic > Marine >...
ATGATAATCATTTTTTATTTTTCTTGATATCTAATTAGAGAATATAATGTATAAAAATCGTAGCCCACAAATAAGTTTAAACGCTTTATTTTTTGGTTCTGAACAATCTAAGTATGCTGGTATTGCACTATTTGGTACAATATTTGTATTATGTCTAGCCATATTATTTTCCAGTAGTAAAATACCTATCGATCAAAGGCTTGCATTTGTTATATTTATAATAATTGTATCTATACCATCTATATTAATGTCGTTATTTGAATTAACTTGTATAGTAACCGGTGGTAATATAAATACAAGATGGTGGTGTTGGTTACTCGCATGGGTTATATCAGTAGTAATAATATTATACTGTTTAATGATTATTTTATCATTACTAATGTCGATGTCTAGCTTTGAAATAGCTAACCAAAGAGCCGATAATAATACAGAAAATAATAAAATTGATTCTAAAACAGCTGATGAATATGCTAAAAATGTAATTAAACAATATGAAGACGATATAAACGCGAGGGATAGTAATACTACTGTTGATCAGTATGACGGTAGTGAAGAGCCACAACATCATGAAGAACATCATGAAGAACATCATGAAGAACATCATGAAGAACATCATGAAGAACATCATGAAGAACCCCCGCACCGCACACCACCTGTTTTAGATAATACACAACTAACCGGATTCGACGCTTATGATACAGGTTCTTATTCGTCAATTCAATAATTAGTTTTTTTTTATAAATATATTTAAGAAATCGTTTAATATATTATTATAATGTTGAGTAATGAAAAAAAAAGAAGACGAGACAAGTAAAAAGAATAATAGTTATTTTAGGCCTCAAACTTGTAGAAATTGTGGGTTAAATGGTCATTTATATAAAGATTGTCCTCATCCTATTATGAGTTTTGGAATTATTTGTTATAAAATAATTGATGATAAAATTAAATATGTTATGATACAGCGGAAGGATAGTTTATCATTTATGGAGTTTGTTAGAGGTAAATATAATGCGGAAGATCAAAACTATTTAAAACAACTCATCGAGTATATGACAGAAACTGAGAAACAAATGATAATGAATAATAGTTTTGATCAGATATGGAATTATACATGGTGTCAATCACAGCACACTAATTTTAAACAAACAAAGGAATATATGGATTCAAAAGCAAAATTTGAACATAATATCAATAATAATAATTTAAACAATATATTAGCTGTTAAAAATATTAAAAGTAATTATACAGAACAAGAATGGGGATTTCCCAAGGGTAGAAAAAAAATAAAAGAGTATGATATTGATTGTGCGGTTAGAGAATTTTGCGAGGAAACACAATTATATAAAGATGATATTTCAATTAATACCGATGTTATACCTTTTCAGGAAATCTTTTTTGGCACAAATAACGTATTGTATAAACACGTATATTATATAGCTAAAATTATCAAAGATGACGCTGAGTTACTTATTAATAAGACATGTATGGAACAAATTAGAGAGGTTAGAGCTTTAAAATGGTTTACGTATAGTGAAGTTCTAAGCCATATTAAAACTCATAATGTTGAAAGAATTAAAATATTTAAAAAGGCACATAGTATTATAAGTAGTTTATTATAATATATCTTTATTTTTAATAGGATAATGTTAAAAGGCAAAACAGCCAAGGAAATTGTTTGTCCAGAAGGAAAAGAAATTAATCCGATATCAGGGAGATGTGTTAAAATATGCGAAAAAGGAAAAGTTAGGGATGTTAAAACTGGGAAATGTGTTAAAGATACTAAGATAGAATGTCCAGAAGGAAAAGAAATTAATCCGATATCAGGGAGATGTGTTAAAATATGCGAAAAAGGAAAAGTTAGGGATGTTAAAACTGGGAAATGTGTTAAAGATAGTAAGATAGAAAAATTAGAACTCGCGATAACACCAAAACTATCTAAATCTTCCAGCCCCACATCATTTTCTTTATATTACCCGGATTTAAAAGAAGATGACTTCCCAAGCAAAATTTCTAGAAATATGAATTTTGCAATTCATAAAATACCTAAATTTCCAATTATTGAAAATATTGAAGATTTCAATAATGTTGCTGATAAATTATGTGGTTCATTTGAAACCTCTTTATATCAACATTTTGTTAGTCAATATATATCTTACAAGACACCTTATAATAGTATACTATTGTATCACGGTGTTGGTGTAGGTAAAACTTGTTCTGCAATAACAATGTCAGAATCACTATTAATAGCACATGATAACAAAGAGCCTATAATTTGGGTAATTATGCCACAATCATTGAAACAAAGTTTTAAATCACAGATTTTTGATATAGATACTCATACATTTGAAAATATTATGAATCAATGTACAGGAGATACTTATGTAAAACTATTAAATATTTATAAATCATCATTTAATAATAAGAAGTTACTTAATACTGAATTAAAGAAAATATTAAAAAATAGATATAGATTATTTACTTATGATGGATTTTCCAAATATATTATAGATAATTATAAGGATAAAATAGTTGAAAATAAAGTAATTATTATAGATGAAGCACATAACATAAGAAGTACAAATAAAAAAGATAAGGATTCTTATATTACATTAACAAATATATTAAGTATGGGGGTAAATAACAAGTTAGTTTTATTATCGGCTACTCCAATGTATAATGAACCGCGAGATATACTTGATTTATTTAAATTGATGTTGTTAAATGATAAACGTGAAAATATACTTGCAAAATATGCAAAAATATTTAGTAATCAAAAATTAAATATTGATGATACTGTTGTAGAATTGATTAAAAAGCTATCTTCGACATATATATCTTATCTGAGAGGTAAAAATCCATTTACTTTTGCATTAAAATTAAATCCCGAGAATAGTGGAATTAGCGTATTAAAGAAAACACCTATTAAAGATCCCTCGAATAAAGCTATACCAACAAAAGAATTAAAATGGATTGATAATATTGACAATGGTATAGTAACTTCAAAACTCAGTTTATCACAAAAATCTAAAATAGAAAAATTAGGATATAATAAAGAAAAAATAGACGAGAATGAAAGCGATGATATATCTGCTAATAATGAATATGTAGAAAATAAAAATCAAAATATGAAATTATTACAACCAATGAATATAGTATACGATGATGAAATTGGAAATAAAGGATTCTTCACGTTTTTTACAAAAATGAGAGATAGCGACCCATTACTAGTTAAATATAATAAAAAATATGAAAATGCCTTAATGCCTGATGAAAGTAAATTGAGTAAATATTCTGGAAAGTTTATGAATATATGCAATATTATTAAAAAATCAAAAGGAGTAATTGTTATATATTCTAGATTTGTATATTCTGGTATATTACCATTTGCTATTTGCTTGGAACATATGGGTTTTACAAGAGAGGGTACAAATAATATACTAAATAATGCTGAAATAATTAAAGACAAACCTGTATATGATAATATTAAATCACCAAAGTATTGTATATTAACAAGTGATAATAAGGAGATTATGGGTTCTACACAAATAGATACTTTAATTAGTAAAATAAATAAGCCAGAAAATATCAATGGTGGATTAGTTAAAGTTATATTAATAACCCCGGTTGCTAGTGAAGGACTTAGTTTTTTTAATGCTCGCGAAATACATTTAATCGAACCATGGTATCATTTTAATAGACCTGAACAAATTATTGGTAGAGGTATTAGAAATTGCAGGCATCAAAATTTACCACTTGAAGATAGAAATACTACTGTTTACTTGCACGCTAGTATAAATGATAACGAAAATAAGGAAACTATTGATATTCATGCACTAAGAATATCAACACGTAAATATATTGATAGCATTAAGGTAGATAAAATTATAAGAGATAATTCCCTTGATTGTATATTAATGAAAAATATAAATTATTTTCCCAAATCAATATTTAATATTGGAAAAGTAAAACTCAATACATCGCAAAATAAAATATATGAATATGAATTTGGAGACAATGATAAAATAGAACCAGCGTGTTATGAAAAAAAAGATTATATTGACACCGATGGATATAATAACGAAGCCTATAAACATCTATTAAAGCGAACACAGAATTCTTTGAAAGGATTATTATCAGAATATATTAAGAACGGTATTTTTTATATTGAATACGGTGATATAAAGAAAAAATTAGATATCGATGACGATTTATTACTATATACTATTAGAAAATCAATATATCCATTTATAATTATTAATGACTATTATATTATTATACATAAAGATGGTATTAAAATAATTAAAAATGTAAGTAAAAAAATAAATAAATTAAGTATAATATTTGCAGACGAAGATAAAAGAGCAAAGGCTATTAGTGATACTAAACCATCAAATATTGAAGAAGTAATTAAGAATATTGAGATTGATACCAAAAATAAAAATAGTACTACTATATCAATGTATTTAAATCTAGACAATAACCAATTTTTAACTTTAATGCAGTTAATATTAACAAATAAAAGTAGCGATGATAGAATAGTATTCTTAGAGAAGTGTTTGTATGACCAAGGGGTGTTAATCAAAAAAGAGGAAATACCTTCATATAAAAAGAATGATAATAAATATATAGGATATGTAAATATATATGATATAACCAATAAAGATAATAATATTGATAAACTAGATATTAATCTTCATGTTAAGGATACGGACGTATTTAATATGGATATTACTAAACGTGAAAGGGATGAATTTGCTAAAACAAGAAAGATACCTAATAATTTACCACAAGATATATCATTAGAAGAAATGCCTTGGGGATTTTTAGAACCATTTAAAATTAAAAATAAGGATATATTTATAAATAAATTTAAAATTTTCTCAACGGACCCTGTAATTGGAAAGGGTAAGAAAACGGGGCGTGTGTGCGAATCATATAATGACACCGACCATAATAAATTCTTAAATCAAATAAATAAAACAAATGGAGATAATTACAAATTCAAAAATAAGATAATATATTGTAATTATATTGCAAATAAATTATTAGAAAAAAATAAATTATTATTATTACCATTATATAAACCTAGATAGTTAAAACGATCATTCCTTTATAAGTATCTTTATTATATGATATAATTGCTTCATTATACTCAATTGATTTACTAAATAAGAAAGATATAAATAATGCCGTAGCTTTATTCCATCTATTATTAACAATACCAGACATGACTTCAGAACTTTTTGTTACACCAAAAACCTTATTAAATTCTTTTTTTGAAACGAAATCAATTAATTTTTGTTTAATATTTTCCTTAAAATCATCAAACGTATTAGATTCTTTCATAATTACATCTAATGGTTTCAATAAGGTTTTTTTTTGCATTTTTTTAGGTTTTATTGTATTTTCTACTTGAACTTTTTCTAGGATAACCGGTTCAATATACTCTATATTTTGTGTAAACTTATTATATATACTAATATTATCTGGTTTCCATAATGTACTATTATTGTTGGAGTGATTTATTTTGTCATATAATATTTTAATCATAATTATTATATATACTAATAATACTTTCTATATCATTTTTTATGTTATTAGATAATTTTCGTATTTTAATTCATTATCATAGAGATTGTAAATTAATGTATTTTGTTTACTAAACTTTTTCTTTAATAAATAAAACTTCATACTCGATGAGAATTTTTGTTTTACATTATTTCCCAATTCTGTCTGTATTATATTATTAGATTCATCTTTTTTTGTATCTTCATTATTATTAGTTGTATCAATTGTATTATTTAATAAATTTTTCATTAATTCATATTTACATATTTCATTTTGTGATTTTATACAAAATGAAATATAATTATTCATTTTTACGAGGTTGTCTTTTGATAACCAGTTTAAGTTTAAAAAAATACCGTTATTATTTTTCGTATAATTAACATTGCAATTTTTAATTATTTTAAATAATTCTGTTATTTCATTATGTGTTAACTTTATAACATTTCCTTTTATTAATCTACATAATTCATGTTTATTCATTTTACTATATAATAATTTTATATATTTATATATTAAATATCTTCGAAATCTTCTTCTAAATCTTCTTCAAAATCTTCTTCCAAATCTTCATCCAAATCTTCTAATTCGTCATCATCTTCTTCATCTTCTTCATCTTCTTCATCTTCTTCATCTTCTTCTTTTAATGATATCGCGTCTATTTTAATTCTTTTAATATCATCATCTTCATCATCATCATTTTCATCTTCTTCATCGTCTTTATTTAAAAGTTCTATGAAATCCTCTTGTATATCATCTTCTTGCTCTTCAAAATCGGATTGATTGTCTTCTTCAATATCTTCTACAATTTCAATGATTTCTTGTTTATCTTTTATAATTTTACCGACAATAGATATCATTTTATCATATAGGGTAAACTTTTTGCCACATACGCGAACATTTACATTGTCTCCAATATTGACTTCATCAATATTTATCTCAGATTGTATCCCAGATGTAATACGCGGGATAATAACTTCAAGTATAGACATATCTTCAAATGTACCAATTGCTCTGAGACCTAAATTATTTTTAGCTTTAATGACACATTTAATTATAGAGTCTTGTGTTGGGTTACATATTTCTGCGATACAACTTAAATCATAAGCTATATTTCCATTTAAATGCGACTCCTTAAAATATCCAGCAGTTCTTTTGATAATTTTGATACTATCCTTTTTAATGAATCCGTGTTTACTACAATTATTTTCTAGGGTTGATTTAATTTTCAATAATATCGTGTTGTCAAAATTTTTATTAAGTTCTTTTGGAGTTAAAATTACAGTAGTATTAAACTTGATTGGCATAAACATTGTTAACATTACTATTGTAATATAATCTATAAGAATATAATCATTTTTTTTATTTATATATAAAAATTGATATATAAATCTATAATGTCTTTATTTATTAGAGACGCAATATGGAAATTTCCAAGGATCATTCTATATTTTCTATAATTGATAAGCACTATTCCTTAATTGAAGAAGATTGTAAAACACATATTAAATTTACTAATGCATTAAATTGGAGCGATAGTGTATATGAAAATTTTATAAATGTTATGAAATCTTTTAATTATGACGAAGAAATAGATAAACAAATGCTTGAAATATACTGTGATGAAACATTATTAAAGGTATCTGGGAATACTAACATTATTAAATATTGTCATAATTCCAAGTATAATAGTAAAAATTTTGAGTGGTATAAAAACAAAGTAATATCAAAGGATATTGTTGATGATTTATTGGACTCTAAATTAAATTTTTATTCTATTAAAAGCAATTTATCGTCAGACGCTAGTATACCTGTAAATTGGAATGACATTAGAAAATTTTATAAAATAACCAAAAAAATAAAATACACCGACCCTGACACAAATATAAAGTTTATCATTAGTATAACAAAAGGAAATGGCTTAGAATATGACGAAGCAAATGATTCGGACATGTATTATAATTTAAATTATTCGGGCATATTATCGTCAACACAGAAATACGAGTTTTATGTTGATATAACAAAAACTGATAAAGATTATATAATACCGGCATTAATTAAAATGGAGCAAGCATTATATTTATCAACATATGTTATATCTAAAACACAACAACGGGACATTATTAAAAATTATTATGAACTTGTTAAAAATGATATTACGATTAAGTCGTATAACAATAAAAATCCCAATAAACCACCTTTAATAACACCTAAACCAGTTACATTAGAAAAGATAAATGTTCTTAACCCGGATGAATATGGTATTGTTAGTATATTGTCAGAATATACTGTTACTGAAAAAGCAGATGGTGAAAGATTACTTATGTATATTGATAATAGTGGGAAAGTATATCTAATTAATAATACATATAGAGTAACTGATACAGGAATTACTGCTATTAAAGAGTTAAATAATAGTTTAATTGATGGTGAATATATTTCGTGTAATAATAGAATTGATAATTCTACGAAAGGTTTATTTGCCGCATTTGATATTTATTATTATGGTGGTGAAAAAATAACATCTCTACCATTGATTGATAAAGATAATAAAGTTAAATCAAGATATATGTATTTATTGCAAACTGCAAATGGTATGAAAAAAACAGAGCATTCTATTGACTATATTGTAAAGGAACATCTATATAACAAAGATATTTTAATGGATTGTGATGAAATATTATCGGGAAAAAAACAATATCCGTATGATATAGATGGGTTGATATTTACTCCTGCTAAATTAGCATTATATTCATATTATGCTAATAAGGCGATGCCTATAACTGATAATGTTAAATGGGATAGAGTATTTAAATGGAAACCTCCCGAACAGAATACTATTGATTTCTTAGCAAAACAGGCAAGAACAACAACTATCAATGGTATAAAATATAAGGAGTTTTTATTATATGTAGGATATAATGCTTCTCAGTGGGAACCTTATACGATAGACGAGGCTTTAAAGATTGCATATAATAAAGAATATAGATTGATGGTCCAAGATAAAAAGAGATCATATATGCCTAAATTGTTCCAACCAAATATATATTATGAAAAAGGTATTGAAAAATTACTAGTAAAATTAGATTCTAATGGAAAAGTTAGATGTGAAAATGGTGATATAATCGATGGTGATGTAATTATAGAATGTATTTATAATATGGATCGTAAGATTCCCGCAAATATGAGATGGAGTCCAATGAGATTACGCGAGGATAAAATTAGGATTTATAAAATGGGTGAATTGTCAAAAACGGCTAATGATATGAGTGTTGCAATTAATATATGGCGTTCTATTCATAATCCAGTAACGGAAAGTATTATTAGAGGAAATAAACAGGTTGTAAATATGGATGTAAACGATAGTGAAAGTGAGAGATTATTAGAGGCAGATGATATATATTATTCTAGAAATGTACCGAGAGATGCAATGTTTTCGTATAATATGCTTCAATTTCATAATCTAGGTATTAAAAGAATGCTTTATAAAAAACCTAGTAGTAAAAATAGTTTAATTGAGTTAGCATGCGGAGAAGGCGGTGATATGTCAAGATGGATTGATAATGGATATAAATTTATTCTCGGTATTGATTTGGTTAAAAATAATATATATGGTCCTCGTACGGGTGCATATAGTAGAATGTTAGAAAATAGGAAGCGATTTTTCAGAAATCACAATATCAAGGATAAAGTATCATTTCCAAATATGGTATTTGTAGCAGGAGATTGTGGAAAAAATATTACAGACGGCGAATGTTCATTATCAATTGATGATCAAGAAAGTTTTAATGTATTACAAAATGTTTTAAATAAAAAACGCAATGATATGCAAAAACATTATTCTAATATCATTGGTCAAGGCGCCAATGGGTTTGATGTTTGTTCGTGTATGTTTAGTATTCATTATTTCTTTAAGAGCGAAGAAACATTAGATACCTATTTGACAAATGTGAGCTCTTTGTTGAAAAACAATGGGACTTTCTTCTGTACTTTCATGGACGGTAAAAGAATAGAAGATGAAATTAATAGTAATGGTGGAGATATGATTGAAGGAGTTAAAAATACTGAAATTGATATTAAAAATAAGGTACCTATTTGGGCCATTATTAGAAGATATAATAAGGATACAATTGATAGATATAATAAAAAGATTGATGTGTTTATTGAATCGACAAGCAAATTTATACCAGAATATTTAGTATCATATGAGTTATTAGTTGAAAAATGTAAAACTCATAAATTAGAATTGGTTGAAAGCGAATTGTTCTCAGAGTACTTCAATAAAATTAAGTCTGAAATCCCCGATGACGATAGTGACAAGGAGGCAATCCATAAAATTGTAATGGAATTAGATAAAGATCCTGTACAGAAGAAGTTTAGTTTCTTTAATAGATGGTGTATATTTAAAAAGGTTTAATTAAGATATTAGTATATAAGAGTATATTTATTTTTTTTATTTATAATTAAGATGATTTTATTTTATAGCCCCCAATGTAATCATTGTAATATGTTAATAGATAATATAAAAAGATATGATAAAGATAAGAAAATTAAGTTGGTCTGTATAAATGATTTAATTTCAGAAAATATAGAAATTGAAAAAAAAATACATTCTGTACCCGCATTTATGTTATTACCTTCAAAAGATATGTTGTATGGGAAGGAAGTTTTTGATCATTTAATAATGCCGGGTAGAGGAATATTGTGCGGAGGGCAAAGTACTCGCATTGAAAGACCAACTAAGAATAACCAAGATATAGACGATATTAATGCAACAAAACCAATGGATATTAAAGAAAATCCAGATGAACCATCTGCATTTGTATTAAGTGGTTTTAATTTTTCAGATAAATTTTCATCTATTGATGAAGAAAATAAAGACGAGTGTGGCGACAAAGGATATAATTGGGATTATATTACTAACGATAAGAACATATCTGACGACGTTGGAAGTATAACAATATCTGAAAGTGAAGGAAAGAAAACGCCTTCATTAGATGAACTTAAAAAATTAAGAGATAATATTAAATTTGACTAATGAAAACATATAAGGAATATCACCAATATTTTTATATAATATAGGAAAATGTCAAATCAATATGTCTTTAATCAGTATTATATAGACCTCATTAAAAGACTTAAAAAATCTTCAAAGCTCATCAAAGATGAAGATAAAGATAATGCGAATTACGAATTAGCAAAGACTATTACAAAATCTATTAAAAATAATTATGTCACACTCGATAAATCTTCTGATGAGTATATCGTATATGTTAATAAATTACCAGAAGAAGTATGGAAAACTTATATTGAAGTAGAAGAAGATAAAATTGGAGAATGGTTTGAAATGGACGAAGTCAAAGATGTTGAATTATATCAAAGCATAACTATATCAAATATTCGTACAATAATTAAGGACGATTACTTGTGTCATCACTTTATAAGCGTTTTTTATTTATTTAAAAACGAGTTAAATGAAGAGCAAGTCAAGAAATACGTTTCTATACTACAAGAATCATTTAAAGAAGAATTATACGATGGTATTGAAAATGAACAACATAAAACTCTTTTATTGCGATTAAATGAGTTAAAGAAGAAGAATATCAAAACTAAAAGTGGTGTAAATATGGCTGGGATGGAAGATACTATGCTTGGTAAATTAGCAAAAGAAATCTTGGAGGATGTTGATGTTGATAAATTGCAACAATCAATGGGAGATAAAGGTGATTTGCTACAAGCTATTGGAGATCCCGATAGTGGTTTTAGTGATCTTATTTCAAATGTTAGTAGAAAAATGGCAACAAAGATATCGAGTGGTGAATTGAAACAAGAAAATCTATTACAAGACGCCATGAAATTTGCTTCTACAATGCCTGGATTATTTGGAGGAAATCCTGGAAATCCTGGAAATAAAGGTAATAATCAGCAAAAGGATATGATGAATATGATGAACATGATGAATAATATGATGAATAATAAGGAAGGTATGGGTGCATTTAATGATATGATGGGCGGGAACAAAGGGAAAAAAGCTGGTAGCAAAGCTGCATTCAATAAAAACGCGTATAAAAAAGCGATGACTGCAAATAAACTAAAAGCTAAATTGGCTAAACGCAGAGAAGACATTCAAGAAGTTTCTGATGAATAAAAATAATGTAAATATTTAGAGTAATAAACAAAATGTTTTGGCTAGACAATATATCTGAATTAATGAATCCTATAATTATACCAGATATAAACATGACAATTGAAGAAAAAATTAATGCTATTATAAGAGCAATTATATTTGTTGGGTTAATATGTACATTGGTATTTAATGATACGCGATATATTTTATTTATTATCATTATAATGATAATTTCAATATTAATTATTAATTATCAATATGATAAAAATAAAAAAATAGAAAAGTATTTAGATTTAAATGATTTAGATATAGTAGATAATAAAAAATGCATCAAACCGACTGAAAATAATCCATTTATGAATCCTAACATATTAACTACAAAAAAAGGAAATCAAGAATATGCGGCATGTTCTATACACAATAAAAATGTCAATAAAAATATTAATAAGCACTTTTATGAAAAAATATTTAGAAATGCCGATGATATATACGATAAATCAACATTAGATAGACAATTTTATACTGTTCCATCAACTACCATACCCAATAATAGAGAAAAGTTAGGCGATTGGCTTTACAATAGAGGCCCGTCGTGTAAAGAAGGCAATGGTTCAAAATGTTATAATAATTTATATAACGATATCAAAAATAGTGTACAAATTTAATCTTTAAATAAATCTTTGGAATAATTTTCGTAAAATCCTTTTTTTTCTAAGAATTCTATTTTATCAAATTTAATATTGTAATTATTTTTTTTAGCAATTTCAATACAGCATTTGTTGATTTTTTCAAGTAAATCTTTCTGTTCTTGGTTTAGTTCTTTCATATTTTGCTTATTAATTATAATAAATAATCATTTTTTTTATATAAATAAATAATATTTTTAATATTTAAATGAAGGAAAAAATCAGTATAACTTATTCTCATCAGGTAAATGATGATGATACTAATGAAAGCAAAATAGAATATAATAAATATTTAAAAATGCCTAATGATATTGAAAAGTTGTTAACGTATAAAAAGATTGTTAAAAATGACTTAAACGGGGAGAAAATAACAAACGACGAGACATTCAATGAATTATATAAAAAGGATAATGATGTTAATGAGGTGGTCGGTCACAGTTGCAATAAAAACGATTGGGATGTGCACGAATATACCAATTATAATTTAGATAAAACGTATAAAAAAGAATATGATAATATTAAACTAGACATTAATTATGATATGTTTAAACCAGATGTTAATTATGACATGTTGGAAAATTATAATAACAAATATTTAACTAATAAATAAATTTTTTTATATATTATTTAAGAATAGATAGATAATGAGTAATAATACTTTTGATGGCTCAACTAATATATGCAATGATAGTTGTTGGAAAGTCGCCAAGGAATTACATAACAAAAAAATAGAGGGATATAATATATACCCTAATAATCCCGTTGATTGTACTAGTCCACATGTAAGAATGGCTGATATGTATTTAAATCACACCAATCTAAGAGGAAGACCTGGTTATGGTTTAGCTGATGATTGTTTAATTGACAATTATTCATCTCTAAGAAATCACCCTTCTATGTTGACACATGATAAATGTAAAATACAATTATTTAGTCGCATATTTACATCAGGTCCCAATCTTAGATGTGGCAAAACGCATATAGGTAAAGAATTGGAGTTAATAGAAGGCGAGGACACGAATACTGTTAAATGTAGAAAACAAATTATGGAAGAAGAAATGAATAACATGATGCCTTTACTCGATTGTGTAAAAGATGTACAAAATCATGAAAATATTGTGCCTATATGGGTAAACGGGGGAGAGGATACCCGCTCTTATATAAATAGGGCCGAATTCAATAAAAACTGTAATTGGGGGGGTAGAAATAACAATATTTCAACGTAATTAAAAAAATCTTATATTATAGCAGATATGAGTTTTAATAGAACAACATACGATAATTGTTCATATAAACAGGAATTACAAGGTAACGTAAGCACCTTACAATATTTACTATCTCCTTACAGATATGAACACACTAATAAATGCAGGCATCAATTGGGATTTATTGGAGGAACTGCTGTATCTCATATACAGGGCAATTTAGTAGATCTAGATAGTGAATTACGGGGCCAAACAAGAATAGTATCTAAATGCAATACAAACCAATATTTACCAACGGATGACGGTATTATCAAAAATGATAAAACAAAACCGATTGACACAACAATGCTCCATTTACCTGCATGCCAATCTATAATGTATCGCGAGGTACCTATGCCTCCTAAAATAAATTATAATAAATGCTAATTATTTTTTTAACATAATTTTCCAAAGTAATTAAATATGAGATAATATAATAAATATATCGGACCTAACATAAAAGCCGCAAATGCAAATAATATTCTAATAATTATATTATTAACTATTCCACCCCATTTACATGAAAATGATAAATAGGCTGCTCCAACGGATATTAGCAATGTTATTATGTAAAGTACAGCTATAAACATATTATCTATAACGGTCCATCGGTATAAGTATTCTGGATTATATCCGTTTAAATATAAATAAATTGTTTCCATTGAATTATATTTTGAGTTTTCATCTTGATTATTGAAATTTTCAACTAACAACAACATATCTATTTATTTGATATATAAAATAATATATGATTTTATTAGATATGGATAAATATATAGATACGCGATTAAATTATGATAGTTGTAGCTATAAAGAAAAATTAAGAAGAACTGTTGGTCCCGGGTTATACCAATTAGAATCACCATACAATGACTGCAATGACTGTTCGCAAGATATACCTGGCGACCCATCATTAAGATATCAAAATTATGGTCAAAATACTTGCTCTATGAAAAAAGCGGTTGATGATTCTAGTGAATTACGCGGCCTTAATTATAAAAATACCAAATGTAATGCGAATGAATATATACCAGGCAAATACGAAAAATCTGGGTGTTTTATAAGAGGTAATACCGACCCTCGTGCTTGCACTGCTCCTCGCGAAGATACCCGTTTATCTAATCCACCATGTACTTTAAAAGAAACTGGTATAAATAGATGGGAATGGTTATGTTTTGACCCACAAGAAAGAGCCATAGAAGGCTTCGATAGAATACCTGTCAATTATAGAATGGTAGCTAAGGACAATCATATACCATGCATCGAAGAACCTTTTGACCAATCTATGTTCCAGCCAAATAATGGCGGTGACATGAATAGATTGGAAGATTGGAAGATGTGTAATAAAGATAATAAATTGTATACACCTGGATATCCCTACGGTTCTATGTATACTGGTGTTTCTTGCAAAAACTAATATAAATGTTGTATATATTAATGTATTTTTTATCCTTTATTGATTAGAGGTCAATAATGGAATTATCCACCGATATACCATCAATGAAAAATATTTATGATTCTACATATTGGAATCAAGTTAAACAAGATGAACAAAAAAGAAGTGACAATATGTATAATAGAGCAAAAACCCCATT
>Ga0209666_1002041_pt1 | contig 15213 bp, 14 predicted proteins | sample SaaInlV_125m_DNA_FD_184679 | JGI IMG/M metagenome (GOLD analysis project Ga0209666, IMG submission 184679) | Marine microbial communities from expanding oxygen minimum zones in the Saanich Inlet - Saanich Inlet SI037_S3LV_10m_DNA (SPAdes)... | ecosystem: Environmental > Aquatic > Marine >...
ATCCATGGACTATTAGTGTTACCGAATAATATAAACTGATTTAAATCACTATTAATCATTATCATCAATAAATTTTATTTTTTTAATATTATCCTCTATTGGGCATAATTTAAATTTTTCCACTTTTTCCCAGAAAGTATCAATCTTAGGAACTATTTCTGCCCATTTTAACGGATCAAAAGTTTCTCGTTGAATATTAAGTTTAACTAGTTCCCAATATATTAATTTATTTAAAACTCCATTATTATTAGCAATTTTACTTTGAATATTATTATAAGTTTCAATAGCATTCATTGAAGCATCACTATACAAATATGAATAAGTATTATTATGATAATATTCTGCAATAATTCCGTGATCTATTTTCTTTTTACTATATTTATTATAATACTCGCTTGCATCTAATTCTTTAAATTCACATTCGACATAATCACATTCTTTTAAATTGCATACTGCTAACTGACCTTGAATTTGCATTTTATATTTTTCTGGAATATATCCATCTACTATCTTTCTTGAATACGGACATTTAATCTCTATCATAATACCTAGTTCGTTAATACCATCCGGGGATGCACCAAAATGTTGGTTATTTTTATCGCAAATTAAACCGAAATCATATACTATAATATTATTATTAATTTGTGAATAACATCGTGTAGCCATAGGTTCAAACATAGTACCCCATTTCAATGCAGGGACAGCATTATAATTAATATTATCCTTAATAATTTTAGCTTTTTTCTTTGCCAATTTATCACTATTATTATTATTTTTAATAGCATCTGACAAATCGCTTGCAGTAAGACGTGTCTCTCGTGCTTCGAACCATTCCGGAGTTCGTTGTTCAATAACTGGAATCTTAAATAGTTCACTTAATTCATTTCTATAATTATTAATATTTTCAATTCTTTTATAAATAAAATTTTTGTCAATATCCTTATTATTATTAATAATTACCTTAGCATTTTTAATAAATTCATAAGATTTATTGTCTTTACTAAATTTAATTAATTCACTATCAATAATGTTATTAATTTCTAATAAAGACATAATGTTAATATTATAACATATTTTATTTTTATATAAGCAATTATAATAACTCATTTTCGCACATTTTTTTATATGCTTTTGAATTTTTAAGCTTTTTATCAAATTCAGCATTGATTTTATTATATAATTGTTTACTATTAAAATCAATTTGAGATGGATCGGATGTCATTTTTTTTTTTTTATTTGTTTTAATATTAAATAATGTGTTCACTTCTTCAATTTTAGTTTGAAGAATTTTATCAAAATTATCAGTATTCATTTTATATATTAATATATAATTAAAATTTATATCATTTTTTAATTTTCATTTTACGACTATCATAAGCCCAGTGTAATAAGGTCTGTCTTAATCTAGGATATATAGTTTCGCTGTTGCTTTCTAATTCGTTAACCTTGCGCTGAAGTTGATTTCTAAATCTTCCTTTGGGACCCACGGATTTCTTCCATCTATTTATTTGGCGCATGTCATCGTCGGTGCGTCTGCCATTATAAAAGTTACAATACCATTCTATCCATCCGTAAGGATCAATATCTTCTTTAATCCATTTTTTGCTCATCCAATATTCATATGAAGTACCTACTATTACATTATATCGATTAATACTTTTATCATATATTTGCTGTATTATTTTATTATCAGGAATGCTTTTTAAAAATTTAAATTTTTTATGGTGATTTTTATAAGTTTTTTTAGTTTTTGGAGATTTTATTTCTCTAAAATAGCTTCCTCCCATAATACCGAGTTCAAACATTTGTTTTGGTGATATATTAGGTGTAAAATCAGGAAAATCAGGAAATTTTTTCATTTATACACTCTAAAAAAAGAGTACATAATTTATAAATTCTCTTGATATTTTAAAAGTTTATAAAAATCATAGAAAAATAAAATTATGTACTCTTTTTTTATTTTCAAATTTTAATAATTTAATCTAGGTTACTCTCCCGTTATTATTTATATCTATAATTAAAAGAATTACCACAACCACATACATGTGCTTGCTTTTTATCTGGTATAAAAATAAATTTACTCTCAAATATCCCCTTCTTTAAATCCTGTTTTAAATAGTCAATAGTTGTTCCCGAAAGCAAATATTCACTTTTAGGATCTATTAATACATTGACATTCTGATTATTTTTCATTAATGGTTTTTGTTTAACCAACTCTTTATATTTATTATCAGAAATCATCGTAAAATTATAATTAAAACCATTGCACCCACCACTTGTTGCTGATAACATAAACGAGTTATTATTGCTATTTCTAATAATACTTATTAGCTTCCCCCAAGCACTATTTGTTACTACCAATTTACTCATTATTTTATTATAATTAAATAATATTTATATCTTTGCTATTTTTTTTACAAAATCTCTTCTTTCGTTAGTATTTAAGCCTGCCAAGTATCTATTTATTTTGGTTTTTGGCGACGTTTTAATGCTTAAATGAAAGTTATACTTGGCTAAATCAGCGTTTAAATTAGATTTAACATTATATGCAAATATTCTTTGCATCTTATTAACATTGTCATTAGAAATACCTTGATAATATGCAATATCATTATTCCAATATGCCATTAAATCATTATCAATAGCGGCATCTATATTGATATCATCTGTAAAATCATCAGTATATTCGTAACCTATTAATTGATATATATTATATATGCCATTTTTCATTTTAGTAAAATTAGCAATATCATCTAACAACTCTTTTTTTTGCGGATATATTAAATACTTATTTAAAATAATTTCCTTAATATCGTCTGGTAGTTTTTTATAAATATTCATTATTTTGTTATATTATTATAAATATGAGAATACGTTATATAGTATTATTTGCATTGAGTGCAAATAGTTGTGTATATGCATTTAATTATCAAATATATAATGCAGTAATGCTTAGACGCTCACCAATAATGTCACTAAACTTTAATGATATTAAAAGGAAAACATATAAAAAACTTATTCTTAATAACAAAAAAATACCTAAAATAGTTAGATATTTTATTCATCGCAACTTTTCGTTAAAAGTATCAGAACTTAAACATGGGCGCATTGCCATGTTATCAGTTTTAGGAAGAATATTTGCGGAAGTGATTCATCCTGTATTAGCATTAAGATTATATGCCAATAATTTACTAGTTAATAAAGAATTGGTACCATCATTTATAAACGGAGGGCTATCAAATATTAATAGTGTATTTTATATATTTGCATTATTATATATAGCTATAATTGAATTGAATCATGTTATTGAAATAACAGATATATCTAGTAATAAAAATATAAATGAAAGTAATAATATTTTAACTAAAAAATTCAATGAAAAAACTCCCGAAGAAAAAAACAAAATACAAAAAATCGAAACTAATTTTGGTAGAATATCTATGTTACTATCAACATGGTTTACTTATTACGAATATACTACACATACTAGTATAATTAAACCAGAATTATTAGCGATATATCCGTGGTTTGTTATATTTGTTTATATATTAATATTTACTTAATTTCCTTTATATATATATGATGTCCAATAATTTCCAAATATTGATAATTATTAGTTCCAAATGCTCGCGATATTCCTGTATCTGTATACCATACGGAATTTTCATATAATTTAACACCATTCATAACAGTGTGTCCTACGAACATAAAACTACATCCAAGATTATTTATCATAGTTTTAAGCTCTTTAGGAGAATTTAAATTCCGCGTCCATAATATACCCTCGAAATCCAATAATATTTTATCAAACAGCTCCTTGTCTTCCTTTAATACATTACTATGTAATACAAAATTCCTCCATATTTTGTTAATATAAGAAATATCTTTATCGTATTTTTTTAATAAATTGATATGATCTAGTGTTAAACCTGCATGACAAAAAAGTAAATCGCCTATTTTTAATATTATTGGTCTTTTGCATAATATTGGTGATAACGTTCCTTTTGGTTTAAATAAGTTTTGTCTTTTAACCAAATCATTATTTAAACTTTTTCTTGATACGTAGCTGAAATTACCAATTACATTCATGAATTCGTGATTTCCAACTATTGATATAAATCGCCCACCTTTAGATAATGCCATTTTATCTAGCAAATCTGTAAAATATAATACTTCAATATCTTCTAGTACTTCCCAATCGGGTATAGATTCGTCTCTATTTAAACTATCAACTTGATCACCCATTTGTACGACTATAGTATTATTAGGCTCTGCAATCCATTCTATATTATTATTAATAATTTTAGCATCTAATAATATATTTTTCAGTCGTTTAATATCTCCATGAATATCTCCAATGATAATTAATCTATCACACTTAGGATATTCAAATATAATATCGTCCGCAATCATATTGATGATTATTTTACTATTATATAACTTATATAAATTTATAATTTGAACTCAATAAGTATGTTGAATGATTTAAAGACGTAACTAAAATATTATAAAGATTATATTTACTATTATAATTATAATATGAAATTAAATATACATTTAATATTTAGCGATTATCTTAAAAATAGACATGGAAATATAAATGCGACCTTGGAAACTATTAAGGGTATTTGTGAAGCTAATAACACAAATTTTTCTTTAAATATTATTAAAGATCCTTCTGCACAAGACATCGAAAAAAATATTGAAACTTATAATAAGCGCGTAGATTATTCTAAATTTCCTGATGAAAACGAATATAATAATTATATGACTTCGTTAAATTCATATCAAATATCTAATTACGAAAAACATAGATATGCACTAAAGCAAATTGCGGAAGATAATAGTGATGCAGTTAATATGATTATAGAAGATGATATTATAATTAGTAGAAACTACATTGATAATATTAATAATTTGTTATTAAATGTAGATAAAAATGAATGGGATATTCTATTTACCTCTTTGAATGTTACTAATGACGAAAATATATTCGTAGACTATAAAAAGATTTATAAAAGATTATTATCTAAATCGTGTTATTTTATAAAACCTGATGTTGCAAAAAAACTATATGAAAATATAGAAACATTTAAGTTGAAATACAAACATTATTTATGTAAATTTATAAATGAAAATGAATATAAAATACGTATTTACAATAAAAACACATTTATCGAAGGTAGTAAATTGGGAATATATACGACCTCTATTAATCCCAATAACTACTTATATTTTAATAATAATTATATTGAGTTATCGAAACTATCAAGTAAAGATTATATAACTAATGATGAACTCAATAAAGCAGTTGAAATATTTAATTCCAATAATTTCGAATCACCGGATTTTTTAAATGTTATTAGCGTATTATATGCAAAGAATAAGGATTATGTTAATGCAAAAATTATAGCCGAAAAAGCATTATTATGTTCAATTAAAAATTTCGGATATTTACAAAAAAATAGTGAAATTCTAAATAATTCTATTAACATTTGGCAGTATGATCAAGAAATGTTAGAAGAATGTAAAAAAAATACACCTAAGTATGCCTAAATTACTCTTGAGGGGTGACAGAAACCTTCTTTGCTAATGTATCAACCTTTTTAACTAATTTTTGTAAAGAAAAATCAAAATCTTTTTTTAGTTGTACTATAGAATCTTCATATTGTTTTGCAGATTGTGATAATTTGCCTTCTAATTCAGTTACTTTCGATTTTAATTCGGTGACCTCAGCACCATTATCGGGTGCATTTTTTTCACTAGCGTTTAAATTATTTAATAGTACTTCAACTTGAGAAAGTCTTCTGTTTAATGTTGATAATGACATTTTACTACTTTATTCTCTAATTATATTGTAATAAAATAATTAAAATAAAATTGACACAAATAATATATAAAAAATGATTATATATCTTTATTATTAGAAAGATTCAAAAATGATTATTCCTATTAGATGTTTTACTTGTGGACGCGTTATGGCTGACATAGTCGATTATTATGAAAATGAAAAAGCGAATTTAGAAGAAACTAAAGAAGACGAAAAAGAAGCTAATAAAAACTACAAAAATTTTGATAAAATTCACACCGGTAAAATCCTAGACAAGCTAGGATTAAAGAGATATTGTTGCAGAAGAAATCTTATAACGAATATTGACATGATGGAAATTATTTGAATTATCTTTTATACAATTATATTAGTAGATCAAATAATATGGAAGACATTACATCTAATACTGATATATCTAATGATACAAATGATATAACCTCTCCTCCTAAAAACATTGAATCATATATTGAAAATCAAATTGAAAAAAAAATAAATAGTTTATTGGAATCATTGCCAGAAAAATTGCCAGATGAAAAACTCAAAAAAGATACATATAATATTACTATTTATGAATTGTACAAAAATACATTACAAACTACTATTGATATAATTAATGATATTACTATTCTCAATAATATTAATAATATTGATACAAATGTTTATATAAACAAACTTATAAATATATTGACTACTGAAGATAGAAAATTATACGTGGGTATTATCTTAATAATTTTATCATTTGTTTTATACTTTATTGACGGCGCATCTGTTTAATTATTAAAATAAATAATAAGATAAATTAGATAAATGAATAATATTATCAATGATATAAAAAATAACTATTATTATTCGATTATATTAATAGCATTTGTATTTTTTGCAATTAGCAAGTATAATGTATCAATATTATTATCTATGATGATTGCAATTTATTTATATGTTATTATCGATAATAACATTAAAAGTAATATAGTAAATAATCAAAATAATGAAGATAAAAAACAAGAAATATTGAGCAACGAAGTCAAAGAAGTTGAACAAATTAATACTAACAATTTTTACACGCAAGTAAATAATAATAAAAATATAAAATTTCTAGGTAAGGATAAGGTCTTTATCGATATAATATATAATATCCGATTTATAAAGAAATTTAATAAAACTACCTATAATAAATTTATAATAAATATAAATAAATTAATGAAAATATATATATACATATTATCAAATAGATACGAATTAAATACATATTTGCCTATTTTCAATGATACTAAGGATAATATATTAGAGTTATTTTATTCGTTAATATTTATAATACCAAAGAAATTTAAACACATTTACGGATTCGATCCATACAAAGAAATTGAAAGATCTTTAGATGATTTTAGAAATAAAACAGACAAAATGTTAAATATACTTATCAATTTCGGTAAAATTAATAAAGGATATGATTATATTAACTTTAATAAATATATTCCCTATGAAAAAAATAAAGAGTTATATTTACCTTAATTATAAAGACGATGTTAATGGAGCAATACCACAGCTTAGATTTGTTGGCGTATAAGTATTGCTTCTATAAAAGTCACTCGATAAGGTCATATAATTTGTAATATCAGAACCTCCTCTAACGCGTTTTACTCGTTTTACACGCTTTTTATCAGTTTTTTGAACAGATTTTTTAGAGGAAACTTTTTTGGGTTTTTTTACAACAGGTTTTTTGGGTTTTTTGGACGCGGGCTTCTTTGCCGCTGGTTTTTTGGTTTTAGTAGTAATACGTTTAGTTTGTGTTTTTTTGCTTTTATCTGCTAATTTTTTTACTACCATAGAAAAATCCTTCTCACTATTTGTTTTATATTTTTTATATAATTTTGGTAATACTACTATTAACGTTTTAGTATATTTTAACATTTTACGTTGTCCTTCCGGACACGTTAAACATCCGCCTCTTGTATTTTTATTCGAAGTCATTTTTATTTTATCTCCTCCTCTAATACTTTGTAAATATAAATAATCGACATTATCATCATTATTTAAACATCCGTTTGTAGATCTATCATAATTACTTTTAAATCTTGACAATATTGATTCTGATATATCATTATTAATTATTTTATTTTGCATAATATCTTGTCTTTCTCTATTAATTTCCATCAATCTTACGTCTTTTTCTATTTGATCAAGCTCTGTGTCATTCCCCCCTTTTAATTTGTTTTTCATAGTGAATCTTCTATAATTATATAAATATTAAAGTGTTAATATTATATTATATGATTATAGAATATAGCGTCGAAGATCTCAAAAATTATTATAGTTATGATTACGAAGATAATGATAATAAATATTTAGAATTGGAAGAAATTATATCAAATGAAATTGATAATAATAATATTAATAGCGATATATTACATGTTTTTCCTATATTTATTGCAGTAGTATCATATGCGATAGGATTATCATATTTGCTTATATAAATCATTGTATTCGTTTTCAATTTTTATTTATTTTTATAATTAGTAAAGAATGTCTGATAGTATTACACCATCGGGGACGACAAGAACAGCATTCTCCATTTCTACAAATGATTTAGAAATAAATGGAGATGTAACAGCAGGCAAATTTATTGGTTCAGGAGAAAAAATAACTAATATAAATGTTGATGCAATTAACACTGGTAATGCATTAAATAAACTATTTGGTGGTACTAATAACAATTCCTATATACACCAAGGACTAATTTTTAATAATAATTCCACATATGGTAATGATAATAAGTTTTTATCTTCAACAAAAATAAGATGGGATAATCAAGCTAATATACTATATATTAATGATAAGAATTTTATCAACGATACTTCTAATCATGTTATAAGTACTTCTAATATATTGATAAATTATATTGAATCATCGTCAAATCACATTATTGGCAATATATTAAATCACATTGAAACGACTTTGGGTATTGATAATACCAATGGTATTCCAATCGCTTCTGATATTCGCCCGGGCGTTGTTAAAATTGGCGAAGGTCTATTTATTTCACAAGATGGATTTTTAAGTATTATCCCCGAAGCTGTACAAATAACAACACCTACTATTATACCACAAATGGATTATCAAAATTTGCAACAAACACTTGTTAAATCTATTTATAAAAAATTCATATTTACTTATAATCCTAATCGTGGCACAACATTTGACATAGATCCTTTAACTAATGAAATAAGTACTATTTTACCATTTTGGTTTAAATTTGCTGAAATAGTAGATACTAATTATATTCAAAATGATGGCAACATATCAGCATTGGATAATACAAATAGTTATAATAATAATATGATATTATATGGAAATGCAGTAATTAAACCTGATTCCAATAATGATTTATATTATGAATATACTCCTTTAAATAATAAATATATTTATTTGGATGGTTCTGAAAACACATATATCGAATTAAGCGAGTCGTGTAAATTAGAGCAAATATATAGTATTGGAAATTTTGGTGGAAGTACGGAAGGAATCACATTTGCATTTTGGTTTAAATGTGGTAGTCCAGAAAATAATAAATCATTACTATTTTTTTCTTCAGATAATTCCGCATTTTATATAAATATTGGTATAATTGATAATATTATTACCTTAAATCTTTTTAACTTTGGTTCTAATGAACATAGATTAAACGAATTTACAAATCTATTTAATGATGAATGGATACATTTTTGTTGGACTATTGATAACATAGGTAATTGGAATATATATATCAATAATGTATTGTCAAATGAAATACCTGTAAAAGCTAAAATATTATCAAATGCTGTATATTCGAAAAGATATATTGGCAGATCTAGATACGATTTTAATAATACATTGGCAATTGCTATTTCCGATTTTAAGATATATAATCGCGTTTTAAATAGTGAAGAAATCGAAGAATTATATAATGCAAATATTTATACAAGATATATTATTACATATTATGACGAAGAGAATGGAACTATATTTGACATGATTATGATTGGTGGTGGTGGTGGTGGCAGTCCAGGAGGAGGTGGTGGTGCTGGTAAATTAGTATATGTCGAAAATGCTAAATTATACAAAGATAGTTATGATATTAAAGTTGGTAGAGGTGGTGCTGGTAATTATACAACACAATTAAATTCTAAAGGTAATTTTACATCATTTCATAGTTTAATTGCAGATGGAGGAGGATCATTTAATATTGATAATGGTATTGGTGGAAGCGGATCAGGCAACGGAACATCATCTGACAATATACCCCAAAACTATTCTTTTTTAAATACTAATAATATATATCTTAAAGGAAATGATGGATATACTATAAATGGTGGAGGTGGTGGTTCTGGAACTGAAGGAGAAGAATTTGATGGAGGCGATGGTACATATTTAATTAGTCATGGAGAAACATACGTTAATTTTAAGGTTAATTTCGATTTACCAATGGATAATAGCATTGGAGAATATTATGATACATCTAATTGGATATATCTAGCTGCAGGAGGTGCTAATAGTACTGATAATTCATATGGTGGGACTGGTGGTGGTGGTTCCGGAAGTTCCATATATGATGATTCTATTACATACTATGGTAGAAATGGTTCAGGTGGAGGCGGATACGGAAATGTTGGAGCAGTTGGCGGCGATGGCATAATTATATTGAGATTTTTAGATCAACTTGTATCAAGTATAGAAATACCGGAATCTGTATTAGATACATCTAATTATGTATTAAATACAAATAGATATTTTTCATCAAAAGTTCAAGATAATTCAAATTATATTAGTAAAAATTACATTAAAATCAAAACGGATTTAGATAGTAACGTTGATATTATCAATAATAGAATTACGTATTTAGATACTGATAATATTAATCAAAATTATGATAATGCTAATAAATTTATTACAAATGACACATATGATTACGATCTTTTAATTACAGGTACTTTGACTATCAATAATAATTTAAATGTATTGGGAAATACAACTACATTTAATACTGATGTATATACAACTGAACAATTCGAAATAGAAAATACAGGAGATGGTATTGCATTTAAAATTCAACAGAATAATGAAACTGATGATATACTTAATATTTCTAATTATAATGATCGCGTATTTACTATTATAAATGACGGAAGTGTAGGAATAGGTGTTACAAATCCTAATTATAAGCTTGACATAGCTGGTTATGTAAATATAGAAACAAATGGAAATGACTTTATATATACTATTGATGGGCGTGATATTATTAGAGAAACTAGTAATTATGTTTTACAAACTAGCAACTATATCTCAAGTAATCTAAATCTTGCTATAGATGATACTAGCAACTACATAGTACAAACTAGTAATTATATCTCAGAAAACTTGAACATCGCTATAGATGATACTAGCAACTACATAGTACAAACTAGCAATTATATCTCAGAAAACTTGAACATCGCTATAGATGATACTAGCAATTACATAGTACAAACTAGTAATTATATCTCGAGCAACCTAAATCTTGCTATAGATGATACTAGCAATTACATAGTACAAACAAGTAATTATATCTCAAGCAACCTAAATCTTGCTATAGATGATACTAGCAACTACATAGTACAAACAAGTAATTATATCTCAGAAAACTTGAACATCGCTATAGATGATACTAGCAATTACATAGTACAAACTAGCAATTATATCTCAAGCAACCTAAATCTTGCTATAGATGATACTAGCAACTACATAGTACAAACTAGTAATTATATCTCAGAAAACTTGAACATTGCCATAGATGATACTAGCAATTACATAGTACAAACAAGTAATTATATCTCAGAAAACTTGAACATTGCCATAGATGATACTAGCAATTACATAGTACAAACAAGTAATTATATCTCAGAAAACTTGAACATCGCAATAGATGATACTAGCAACTACATAGTACAAACTAGCAACTATATCTCAAGTAATCTAAATCTTGCTATAGATGATACTAGTAATTACATAGTACAAACAAGTAATTATATCTCAGAAAACTTGAACATTGCCATAGATGATACTAGCAACTACATAGTACAAACTAGCAATTATATCTCAGAAAACTTGAACATCGCAATTGATGATACTAGCAACTACATAGTACAAACAAGTAATTATATCTCAGAAAACTTGAACATTGCCATAGATGATACTAGCAATTACATAGTACAAACAAGTAATTATATCTCAGAAAACTTGAACATTGCCATAGATGATACTAGCAACTACATAGTGCAAACTAGCAATTATATCTCAGAAAACTTGAATATTGCTATAGATGATACAAGCAATTACATAGTACAAACAAGTAATTATATCTCAGAAAACTTGAATATTGCTATAGATGATACAAGCAATTACATAGTACAAACAAGTAATTATATCTCAGAAAACTTGAATATTGCTATAGATGATACTAGCAACTACATAGTGCAAACAAGTAATTATATCTCAGAAAACTTGAATATTGCTATAGATGATACTAGCAACTACATAGTACAAACAAGTAATTATATCTCAGAAAACTTGAATATTGCTATAGATGATACTAGCAATTACATAGTACAAACAAGTAATTATATTTCAGAAAACTTGAACATTGCTATAGATGATACTAGCAACTACATAGTACAAACAAGTAATTATATCTCAGAAAACTTGAATATTGCTATAGATGATACTAGCAATTATGTATTGCAAACTAATAATAATATATCAACAAGAATTACTAATTTAACAACAGATGTTATTACAGAAGAAGCTAATTCTAGTAATAGATTTATTATAAATGATATATATAATTATGATTTAGTTATTACTGGAGATTTAGTTGTTAATAAAAATTTAAATATTAAAGGAAGTACTACAACATTTGAAACAGATGTATATACGACAGAACAACTAAATGTAGAAAATACAGGTACGGGTATTGCATTTAATTTAAAACAGAATGATAGTGTATTTGATATATTAAATGTATCAAATAATACAAAAGAAGTATTTACTATTGTTAATAATGGCGATGTTGGAATTGGAATATTAGATCCAAATTATAAGCTTGATATTGGTGGTAATGTAAATATAGAAACAAATGGTAATAACTTTATTTATACTATAGATGGGAGAGATATTATTAAAGAAACTAGCAATTACATAGTACAAACTAGCAACTATATCTCAAGTAACCTAAACCTTGCCATAGATGATACTAGCAATTACATAGTACAAACTAGCAATTATATCTCAAGCAACTTAAACCTTGCAATCGATGATACTAGCAATTACATAGTACAAACTAGCAATTATATTTCAAGTAACCTAAACCTTGCCATAGATGATACTAGCAATTACATAGTACAAACTAGCAACTATATCTCAAGTAACCTAAACCTTGCCATAGATGATACTAGCAATTACATAGTACAAACTAGCAATTATATCTCAAGCAACTTAAACCTTGCAATCGATGATACTAGCAATTACATAGTACAAACTAGCAACTATATCTCAAGTAACCTAAACCTTGCCATAGATGATACTAGCAATTACATAGTACAAACTAGCAATTATATCTCAAGCAACCTAAACCTTGCCATAGATGATACTAGCAATTACATAGTACAAACTAGCAATTATATCTCAGAAAACTTGAACATTGCCATAGATGATACTAGCAACTACATAGTACAAACAAGTAATTATATCTCAGAAAACTTGAATATTGCTATAGATGATACTAGCAACTACATAGTACAAACTAGTAATTATATCTCAAGTAACCTAAATCTTGCTATAGATGATACTAGCAATTACATAGTACAAACTAGCAATTATATATCAAGTAATCTAAATCTTGCTATAGATGATACTAGCAATTACATAGTACAAACTAGCAATTATATCTCGAGCAACTTAAACCTTGCAATAGATGATACTAGCAATTACATAGTACAAACTAGCAATTATATATCAAGTAACCTAAATCTTGCTATAGATGATACTAGCAATTACATAGTACAAACTAGCAATTATATATCAAGTAACCTAAATCTTGCTATAGATGATACTAGCAACTACATAGTACAAACTAGTAATTATATCTCAAGCAACCTAAACCTTGCCATAGATGATACTAGCAATTACATAGTACAAACTAGTAATTATATTTCAAGCAACCTAAACCTTGCCATAGATGATACTAGCAATTACATAGTACAAACTAGTAATTATATCTCAAGCAACCTAAATCTTGCTATAGATGATACTAGCAATTACATAGTACAAACTAGTAATTATATTTCAAGCAACCTAAACCTTGCCATAGATGATACTAGCAATTACATAGTACAAACTAGCAATTATATCTCGAGCAACTTAAATCTTGCTATAGATGATACTAGCAATTACATAGTACAAACTAGTAATTATATTTCAAGCAACCTAAACCTTGCCATAGATGATACTAGCAATTACATAGTACAAACTAGCAATTATATCTCAAGCAACTTAAATCTTGCTATAGATGATACAAGTAACTACATAAATAGTATTAATAATAATGTTGCAAATACTATTGTAAATTTGACAACAAATGTTATTACAGAAGAACCAAATTCTAGTAATAGATTTATTATAAACAATATATATGATTATGACCTAGTTATTACAGGTGACCTAGTTGTAGATAAAAATTTAAATATAAAAGGCGCTACTACAATCTTTAATACTGATATATATACCACAGAACAATTAAATGTCGTAAATACCGGTACAGATACTGCATTAAATATCAAGCAAGATGATAATATATATGATATACTTAATGTATCTAACTCTACAAATGAAGTTTTTACTATTGTTAATGATGGGAAAGTAGGTATAGGTATTGTAGAACCTAATTACAAACTTGATATAGCTGGAAATGTAAATATAGAAACAAATGGTAATGGTTTTATTTATACTATTGATGGTCGTGATATAATTAAAGAAACTAGCAACTACGTAGTACAAACTAGCAATTATATCTCGAGCAACTTAAACCTTGCTATAGATGATACTAGCAATTACATAGTACAAACTAGCAATTATATCTCAAGCAACTTAAACCTTGCTATAGATGATACTAGCAATTACATAGTACAAACTAGTAATTATATTTCAAGCAACCTAAACCTTGCTATAGATGATACTAGCAACTACGTAGTACAAACTAGCAATTATATCTCGAGCAACTTAAACCTTGCTATAGATGATACTAGCAATTACATAGTACAAACTAGCAATTATATCTCAAGCAACTTAAACCTTGCTATAGATGATACTAGCAA
>Ga0209666_1002044_pt1 | contig 15201 bp, 2 predicted proteins | sample SaaInlV_125m_DNA_FD_184679 | JGI IMG/M metagenome (GOLD analysis project Ga0209666, IMG submission 184679) | Marine microbial communities from expanding oxygen minimum zones in the Saanich Inlet - Saanich Inlet SI037_S3LV_10m_DNA (SPAdes)... | ecosystem: Environmental > Aquatic > Marine >...
GGGGAGTTTGTTTGGTGTCAGGCTTGGTCTCGTTGGCGCCGTCGCCCTCGGCTCCAGCGCCCGCGTCGCCGCCGTCCTCGCCGGGGCGCGCCTTGGGCTGGTCCTCGCCGTCCTCGTCGTCGACGCCGCCGCCGGCACCGGCTCCGTCGGGACCCGCTTGGACGTCGACGTCGTCGTCGCCGGCGCCGGGCTCGTCGGGAGCGGCGCCGCCCGCGTCCTCGTCATCCTCGTCACCCTCCTTCTCCTCTGTGTCGTCCTCGTTCTCCTCGCCGTCGTCGCCGAGAACCTCCTCGAGGTTACCGCCGTCGCCCTGGTCGTCCATGTCGGCGTCGGCCCCGTCGCCCTCGCCCTCCTCGCCCTGCTTGTCGTCCTCGGGGAAGTCGACTTTTTCGCTCTCGGGCGCGGCGCCCTCGTCGTCGTCGTCGCCGCCGTCCTCGCCGCCGGCGCCTTCATCCTCGCCGTCGAGGTTGATGTCATCCGGGAGCTCCATCTCGTCGTCCTCGTCGCCGCCCTCGGGTTCCTCGGGACCCTTGGGGACGATCCCGGTCTCCTCGATCTCTTCCTGGTTGACGCCGTCGTTTTCATCCTTGGGGCCGTCGTCGGCTGCTTCATCCTCGTCGTCGCCGACGCCGCCGCCCTCGTCCTCGTTCTTGTCCTTGTTGTCCTTGTCGGGCTCGTCCTGGCCCTCATCTTTTTTGTCCTTTTTCTCATCCTTGCCGGCGTCCGTCTCGTCGGCGGCGCGGGTCTCGGTCTCCTGGTTGTCGTCTTGCTTCACCGTGGATCCCTTGTCGTACTTTTCCTGACCCTGCTCCTTGCCGTCTTCGCCGTCCTCGTCCTCCTCCTTCTCGTCCTCCTCGTCCCACATCTTCTGGTCGATGACCTCGGCGTTCTCGTCGTCGGCGTCGCCCATCTCCTTGTCGATGTCGTCGCCGTTGTTGTCCTCCTCGTTGTCGTCGTCCTCCTCCTCCTCGTCGCCGTCGGAGAGGTCCTTGGCGTCAGCCTCGAAATCGTTCTGCATCTCGATCCCCTTGGACTTTTCCTTCTGGTCGCCGTCGGGACCCTTGCCCTCGTCCTCCTCCTGCTTCTCCATATCCTCCATGCCCATGATCTGCTCCTCGTCCTCGATCTCGTCGCTGACGTCCTTCTTACCCTGGCCCTCGCCCATGCCGGTGCCGCCCTGGTCGTCCATGAGCTTGCCGCCGTCCTCGCCGTCCTCGCCACCTTCGCCGTCCTCCCCTGCGTCGCAAAAACCCTCGGCGCAGATACCCACGACGAGCGACGACAGCACAGCCTCGAGCTTGGCGCTGGACCGGTGGAAGCGGAGGTACTCGGCGAGCGCGCGGCGGACCGCCTCGCGGATCAGCGCGAGCACGGGCGCGAGCTGCGCGACGCGAGCCGCGGCAATCGCCGCGGCGGCGGAGGCGTCCTCGGCGTCGGCGGGGGCGGACGCCGCGGCGGCGTCGATGACGTCCGCGAGGGACGCGGATACGTCCGCGAGGTGGTGCTCGAGACGGGCGAGCCGCCTGGTTCCCATCGCGCCGGAGAGGGCCTCCTCGGTGTAGGTCATGGTGGGCAATTCTTCCTCCTCCTCCGCATCGTCGTCGGCGTCCATGCGTTCGTCGTTTTTCGGTGGACCGTCCGCGGCGGCTTTGACGTTTTGAGCCCACACCAGCGCAGCCGAGGTGGCCGCCTCCACCGACTCGGACAGCCTCGTCGCAGCCTCCGCGACGCGGGACTGCACGTTCGCCGCCGCGTCAATCTTGGCGTCGACGAGCGTAGCCGGGTCGGCGGCGTCGGCTGAAGCTGGAACTGAAGCGCCACCCGCGTAGGCGTCGGCGGATCCAACCGCATCGAGCAGGAGCTCGCGAAGCGGCTCCCACCCAGGTAGCGGCGCGGCACCCTCGATGACCGCGGGGGCGTTCGCGGACGCGGTCTCGGCGGCTGCGAACGCGCCCTCGACCTTCGCGGACATGGCTCGAAGTTCGTCAAAGTTGACGGCGAGGGCGTTCGCGACGTCAGCCGACACGAGCGGGGGCGCGGTCCAGGACCCGTCCCCAGCGTCGTCCTCCTCGTCATTTTGGGACGATTCCATCGCGGGAATGAGGAACGAATCCAGGCGCTCGCGAGCCGCCAACGCGGACGCACCGATCGACACCAGCGTCATCGCCGAAGCCGCCGGGGACGCGCCGCCTGGTTTGAGCAGCGGCGTGGACTCAGCCGCGCTCACAGCCTTGTGCACCAGCCTCGCGGCGGTGACCGACTCGCAAATCGCGTCGAGCGCGCGCCTCTGACTCAGGAGCCAGCGTCTGGTCCGCTCCTGCGGGGGAGGGGCCGTGTGGCCGCCGAGCGAGCGAAGCGCGTCGAGGGCGTCGGTGAGCGAAGATACGCCCCGCTCGACCCGAGCCGCCGCCGCCACGTTCCTTCGCTGCCTTCGCAGGATGTGGAGTAAGTGCTCCACGGATCCGCACGCGACGTCAACCTCGCGCGAGCTCAGGTCTGAGTGCGCGGCGCCGCGTACGGTCCTCAGCCGCTGCACGCGGGCCATGGACCTGTAGTAGTAGGCGTCGGCGGCGTCGAAAGCCTCCTTGGCCGCCGCTCCGAGCGAGTCGAGGCAATGCGGCCTAGGCAAGGGCGCCTCGCGGAACCACGCGCTCGGCGAGCGCTCCGCGTCCGGCACGTATTTCCTCGCGGATTGGATACCGAACCGGGGCAGCGCGCGAAGCAGGTCGGTCAACGCCTTCTTCTTCACCGCTTTCTTCGCCGTCTTGTCGTCTCTCAGCGCCGTCGCCCTCGCGGCGACGGCGGATGCGAGTTCGTCCACGTCGTTCGCGCCGTGTTGCCCCGCAACCTCCGTCGAGTCCGTCGGGGGCGCGCCCGCGAGTGACGCGCCGAGAACCTGGCCGAGCCTCTTGGCGAGCCCGGGGAGCCGGGATTGGTAGAGGGACTCGTCGCGAAGCCTGAGGGGTTCACACATGGCGACGGCTGACGAGCCCGCGGCGAGCGAGTTGGACGCGGTGTCAATCGCGTTCGCAGCCTCCGAGGCGTTCGCGGTGACGGAGGCGCTGAGATCGAGCCACGATTGCCTGGCGTCGGTTCTCGCCTCCTGCCTCAGCCGCTCGGCGGCGGCGTCGGCAGCATCCGACGCCTTCTCCGCGGCTTCCCTGATGGCCTTTGCGCGGGCAACCTCCCGCTCGCGTTGGTACTCCTTCTCAGTTTCCTCCTCGTCAACCTCGCGCTTAGCGCGCTCCTCGATGGTCTCGTTTTTGTAAAGCCCAGCGGAGGAAGCCTTGTGCTTCTCGCGCGCGTCACTCGCGGCTTTGTTTTTAGCCTCGATGGCTGCGCTTTTAACTTCCTTTGCGGTTTGCGCCGCCGTCGCGAGGGCGGCGGCAACCTCCGCCGCGCCGCGCTCCGAGGGTAGGTCGGGAAGACCAACCTTACCGTTCGTCGCTTGCAGCACGGGCAGCACGAGCGCGTTGAGGGAGACGTCGAAGGCTCGCACGAACTTGTGGAGTGAGCGCTGGTTAGCCTCACCCTGAGTCTTCATGGCGTGGTAGCCTCTGTCCTCCCACTTGGCGAGCTTGGCGTGTTCCCTGAGCTTCTGCGCGCACGGTGCGCGCGCAGCCTCAACCTGCCTGGCCACCGCGGGGAGGAACTGGACGTAATATCTCCACGTGTTGTAGAGCACGTTGGACAGCGCGCCTTCCCTCGCGCCGCCGGCGTTATTTTCTGGATTTATAGACTGGATCGACACGCGCTCCACGGCCATGTCGGCGTGGAACTGCCACAACAGATCCAGCCTCGCGCGGAACTCGCCGATGGTCGAGCCCTGGACGTACTCCTCGAGCGCGAGGGTCACCTGGCGGAGGCCCTCGGCTTCTTCCTCGGTGAGCCCGCGCGCGTCGAGCTCGGATGGGCCGTCTAAATCGTGTTCGTCGGAATAGTCCCGGGCTGACTTTTTCTTGTTCGCCGGGGGTCGGAGGAGGCGGTGAAGCGCGAACCACGTGCGGTGCGCCCTCTGCGCGTGACGCTCCGCCGCCCTCGCGAGCAGCCTCGGCCACGTCCTGAGCTCTCTCTGACGCCAACGCAGCGCCAGCTTGGCGCAGACGGTCAGCTCCTCCGCGAGGGACACGTGCGACGCCGCGCCCTCCTCCCAGGTTTGCGCCCTCGCCAACAAGAGCTCCAAGCCCGTCAGCGCCTCTTTCAGCGGCGACAGCAGCGGGAGCGCCAGGACGCGGTCGCAAATCTCGGCGAGCTGCTCCAGCAGAGGGTGCTCGGGCCACTCCTCGAGGAGGGTGGTGAGCCTCCGACGCACCGCCGCGACGGGCGCCACGACCAGGTACATCTCACCCGCGCATCCCCCTTCGTTGAGATCGGCGCCGAGAGCGTCAGCCGCCTTGTCCGCCTCGGGATCGTGCGCCTCAGCCTCGGACCCGGCCGCCAGCTCAGCGCCCGCCGCGAGCTTACCGTCGTCAAGATCCGGCTTGACCGACTTACCCACGCGGTGGATCATGGGCTGGTCGACGGGTAAAGCCGCGCGGTTAACGCACGCGTGCTCGAGCGACGCGCGGAGGAGGTGGCCGGTGGCCGCGGCTTCATCCACCGCCGCCGGCACGTTGACCAGACCCGCGGCTCGCGCAATCTTGGTGCCGACGTCGTAGGACCTGACGAAAGTGACCGCGCGGACAGCCTCGTCGGGCGTGAGGACGCGGCCGTAGCGCGCGGGGGTCGGGGGCGCGCCGTGTGCGGCCCACCACCCGCTCGGGTCCTTCGCGGCGGCGGCGGCTCCGACGGGGTCATCCGAGGCTCTCGGCGGGGGAGGCGGCGGGGGCGGGCCGCGAAGCCCACCGAGCACCCTGCGGTGCACGGCGACGACTTCTTCCAGTAAGTCACCCTCGAGGAGACCGGCGATCTTGGCGGCGGCGATGGAGGCTCTCTCCTCGTCCGTCCGCTCCTCGTCGTCGGATTCGGAATCGGAATCATTCTTTTGCTCGCCATCCGTCCTGGGCCCGCCCTCCTCGCCCTCGTCGTCGCCCAGCTCCATGACGGCGTCGGGCGCCCGCTGCAGGTCCTCGAACATCGTGCCGTGGTCGCCGAACGCGCGCCTGAACGCCTCCTCCTCGGTCTTTTCGTCGTCACCCTCCAACGTCTCAGCCGCCGTGGGCGGCTTGGTGCGGGAGCGGAACAGCTCCGCCGCTTCGCGCTCAGCCTCAGCCTCCGCGTCCCTCGCGTGCGCCCAGAGCGAGGACAGCGACGCGAACACGTCGCAACACCCGCGCCACGAATCCACAGACAAGGCGCCGGACGTCGCCGCCTCCTCGGCGGCGGCGGCGAGCGCGGCGCGCAAAGCTTCGACGCGTAACTGCGCCGCGGATCGCGCGATTTGCTTCCTAGACTCGGCGTCGCCGCCGCCGCGTCGAGCCTCCGCGTCGCGTGTCGCGGCGACGGACTCGATCACGCTCAGCGCCCGTTGCGTCGTGGGGGACGCGAGCAACACCGCGGCGCTACCCCCTCCGACCCGCGACAGCGGCGGGAACGCGAAAAGGTGGGCAGCGGCGGCGGCGGCGGCGGCGTCGGCGACGGCGGGGGAAACTTTACCCCTCGCCGCCGCCGCCTTTGCCCCGTCGCTCGCGGCGTCGGGCGCGGCGGACACGAGCAGCGAGAAGCCTCGCCGGAGCTCCAGCGCAGCGAGCTGCAGGGGCTCGGTGGCGTCGCGGTACCCCGGGAATGATACGTCGAGGCGGCCGCCCCACGGACCCGCCGCGTCGAGCCACGCGACAGCCTCCGCCCGAGCCTTGGTAACTCTCGCGTGTCGCGACTCTCCACCCGCGTCGGAACCGGCCAACGCTTGAACGATGCCGGTGACGCGCTCGACGGACGCGAGCTGTTCCCTGAACCTGACAGCCTCCGCGAGCATCGGGGTCCACAGCGGCGGGTCCGGCCTGGGCACCACGCTCCGCGCGAGCTCGGCGGATTCGGCGGCGAGTGACTCCGCCTCGGTTTCAGCGGCTTGAACGGCGGCGTCGGGCGGCGGCGTCGCGGCAGCGGCGCGTCTCTGCCACGCGAGGGTGGACAGTGCAGGCGTCGTCTCTTGCGAGAGCTTGGCGTCGGCGCGCTCCAGCTTGGCGCGAGTCGCCGCGGCCGGGTCGGGGGTACCCTCGGGCAGGAGCAGGTGGAGACGAAGCAGACCGAGGAGTGCCCACGCGGCGCCTCGTCCGGCTCGATCAGCCACGGCGTCCCGACCGTGTCTCACCGACGATTCCACCGATCCAAACGCGTCGATAGCCCTGGACTCGATGACGTCACCCGCGCGCATGGAGCCCGCGATGATGGCCTCGACGAGCGGGCCGACGACGGGCGCCATGAGCGCCGTAAGAGGTCCGTGGTCCACGGCGGATGCGGCGTTTGAGAGCGCCTCTCGAAGCGCCGCGGCTTCCCCCGCCGACCGCGCCGTCGGAGCGTCCGTAGACGCCCACGCCGTCAGGTTCGCGAGCGCGGCGGCCAGCTCGGGCCTCCTGTCGACGGGCGCGGCGGACGCGTGCGCGGCGAGAGCCTGCGCGGTGAGTGAACCCAACGCGGACCACTCCTGCGCGACTCGCTTAGAGTGCGACCCGTCCGTTCTCAGCCGGAGCGCTCGAGCCGCGAGCCTCAACTGAAGCGCCCGCGCCGGTCTGCACACCACGCCGTCCATACCACCGTGCGTCGCGACGAGCGCGGTGGCGAGAAACGTGGCGGTAGCGCGCTCGGCGCGCACGGGCCCGTAGGCGGCGCTCCAGCACGTCGCCGCGTGCGTCATCGTTCGATCCAACTGAGTGTTCAAATCGTGTTCAAACCGTTTCGTTCGCATCTTGGGCACGTGCGCGGGTGGGACGTCGTGAAGGACGCCGCCCCAGCCCGAGCCGTGCCACGATCGCCACATCGCGTGCGCGAGCGACGGAAGCGACGACGCGAGTTTGTCACCCTCGGAAGTGTCAGTGCCCATGTCTGAACCCGCGTCAATTGATGAACCCGCGAGCCAGAGCAGGTGACGGTGCGCCACGAAATCGGCGGGGTCGCGGGGCGCGGATGCCAGCCCAAACGCCAACCCCCTCGCGGCGGCGCCCAGCTCCTCACCCGTGAGCGCGTGGTCCACATACTTGGAATAACCATCGGAATCGACGGATGCGAGTGACACACGCGCGACGCGCGCGGACATCGCCTCGAGCAGCGAAACCTGCGACGCGAGCGAGTGCAGCTCGAGCAGCGGCAGCAAGGACTCGTGCGCGATTCGGCACTTTGCGTACTTTTGGCTCCACACCGGGAAGCCGAGCGGGGCGGGCGGTTTCTGACCGCCCGCGCCGTTGACCCCTTCGAACACGTCGGCCGACCTTAAGAGCTCCGCGGAGTTCATGTCGTACTCGCGCGGGGCGGGTGGTGCGACGGCGTCGTCCGTTTGTTCGACGGTATCGATAGCCATCGCGTTTTCGTCGTCGCCGCTTCCGACGAGGGGAGTCGCCGCCTGAGCCTTCGGGGCAGTCGCCGCCGCCGCGAGCTTGGAACACTCGTCCGCGATCTGAGCCGGTATCGAGGCCGCCTCGGTCTCGAGGAACGCGGCGGCGTCTGTATCCTCTTCGGCGCCGCTCCGTACCCCGCCGCCGACGTGGGTCCACGCGAAAAAGCAGAGACCCTCGAGCGCGGCGGATCTGAGACCGGCGCCGCCGCCCGAGCCGACGGCTGCGGATGCCGCGAGCGTCGCGCGCTCAATCGTCGCCGATACGGCCCTCGCCGCGTCGTGGTCTTCGCCCTCGCGCGCGGCGACGGCGGCGGCGACGGCGGCGACGTCGCTCCCCGACGCGCCCGCGGGTCGAAGCGCGGCGCACAGAAACCTGACTCGCTCCTCCGCTCGACGCAACGCCTCCGTCCTGGGCACCAGCGGGTGACCCCCCGCGCGCCACAGCAGCGCGGGGGGCGCGCCGTCGCCGGGCGGGATACCAAGCGCCACGTTCATGCGACCGGACGCGTGCTGCCACGCCTCCCACGCGCGCGCGGGTGTCTCGGCGGCGGCGTTGGCCGCGACGGAGTGGGGAACGCTCAGGTTGCCGGCGTCAGCCGCCGCCGCCGTCGACGCCGACTCCGCCGCAGCCTCGCGGAGCAGCGAGTAAGCCACGGCGAGCCTCTCGACCGCGGCGCCATCGGGCGGGATACCGTCGGATCCATGCCTCAGCTTCGACGCGGGAGTGGAGGCGGCGAAAGACTCGAGGCGGAGCCTCCAATCCTGAGCCGCCGCCATCGCCGCCGTCGCCGTTTGAATCGCGAAAGAGTCTTCGTTTCTCGCGAGCGCCGCGCACAGGGCGCTCAAAACCGCTCGTTCCAGACCGTCCGCGGAGGACAGTGTCGTCGCGAGGGCGTCCACGGCGGGGTGAACCCTGTCGCCGCGTCCCCTCTCGCCGGGGTTGGCGCGGCGCCACGTGGCGAGCTGTAATAGGGTGCCAGAGTTGGACCCGCTTGACCTGGTCGCGTGGGGGTCGACGCGAGCGGCGACGACGGCGCCGCGAAAGGCGAGCGCGCGAAGCTTCGCCGCGGTCGTCGACCGTGAACCCACTTTAAGGCTGTCGAGGACGCTGACGGGGTGTCCCGCGAGTGCATCGGACGCCTCGGCGAGCGCGGTGAGCTCGTTCGACGCTCCCAAGCTGCTCTCGTCGGGGGGAAGAGGAAGACCTCCTTCGGCGCCGACGACTCCCGCGAACCTCGCGGCTAAACGACGGAGCCAAGCAGCCACATCGCCCAGCTCGCGCGGCGTCAGACCGGTCGCGGCGCCCTCCCCGAACGCGGCGCCGGTGACGAGCGCGGCACCCGCGGCGCGCAGACCCCTGGCCAGATCCATCAGCGATGAGCCATCCTCGTCCGAATTTTCGGAAGAAGAATCCGTCGCCGCGGCGATGGCCATTCGGGCTCGGAGCGCGCCGATTGGAAGCGCCGCCGCCGCGAGCGCGGGAGCGGACCTGTACACGCGCGCGTCACCGTTCGCGTCGACGATCAGTTCCCTGCCGTGAAGTGCGGCGGCGGATGATTCGACGAGCGCACCCGCGCGATCGATCCGCGCCACCTCGCACCCGGCGGAGGACGCCAGAGACCTCGCCGCCGCGGGCGACGCCGGCCACCCGAGCGGCTCCACGAGCGCACCCGCGTACCCCAAAGATGAAGTCTCGCGAAGCGCTTCCAGGTACGGCACGCACCCGGATCGGAACGCCACCGCCGCGGCGTCGCGCGCCGCGTCGGAAGCCTCACCCCTCGCGTACACGTGGTCCCAAGCCGCCGCCAACGCGGCGCCTGCACCGGCGCCGCGAGCGAGCAGCTCACCCACCAGCGCGGCCCATCGCGCAGCCTCCCTCGCGGTGTGCTGCGCCGCCGATGAAGCGGCGACAGCCTTGGCGGCGACGTCGTCGTCGTCGGTGGGTACCGGTGGGTCGACGAGGGCACGGTGCGCGGCGGTCATGGCGGCGCGGATGGGACCCGGCGGGACGCCGGCGGCGGCGAGCACGGCGGCCAAGTCGCACTCCACCGTGTGACGCTCGGGGGGCATGACCAGGGGCGCGGGCAGTGTGAGATCCTCCGGTCCTCCGGTAACGTCGGGGACGGATGCTGTTTCAGGTAACGCTCGTAACGCCTTTGCGTTCTCGGGCGGCATGAGGAAAACCTCAACGCCGCGGTTGCGCATCGCTCGGCTCACCTCGCCCCGCCTCGGGTCCAACGCCAGAAACAGCCTAAACCCCGGGTGCGCGGTGATGACCCTCGGCACACCGTCCCTCATGCCGCACTCACTCACCAGCAACGACCCGCCAATCTCGAGCAACGGGTTGAGCCTGTCGAGCACGGTGGGTGAGCACAGGTTCGCGTTGTCGAGTAAGACCCACTCGCCGCGAACGGCAGCCTTGAGAAGCACGCCGTCGACCCACTCAAAGCGCCCCGCCGCCGGGCTCACGCCGCCCCACGCCTCGGGGCCGAGATCAGCGACACGCGCGTGTAGAGACGACGCGAGTGACTCGTCACCGAGTGACTCGCCGTCGACGTCCATGTGGACATCCGGGTCCGACTCGGCCGTTTCGGATTGAACGAGGTCGAGGGCGTCGATTGCTTTGACGAGCGCAGCCTTGGCCGCGTCAGCCTCCTCCGCGCCGGCACTCTCCGCGGACGTCTCGCACGCGGCTCGGTACGCGCTCCATGCAGACCACGCAGCCTCGACAGTAACGGCCGAAACGCCCGATTGGATACGAAGAGCCTTCGCCGTCGCCCACCTGAGCGCCGCGTACGCGTCCTCCTCGAGCGCCGCCCTGTCCCGGCTCGGCTCCTTCTGCTCGAACGAACCGAGAAGCTCGCTGGTGTCCGTGGCGGCGGTGAGCGCCACCTGTCGCAGGGTCCTGCCCGCGAGCGTGGCGAGCGTCTGCACGAGGCTGGTCTTACCGGACGCCGCGGGACCCGCGACGATCGTCATCCAACCCTCCGCGCAGCAGTGCGCTGCAGCCTCCAACGCCGGCAGCTGGCCCCGCAAAAGACCCAAGGAGTCGTGGTCGCCCGCGCCCACGGACTTTGCGTTCGATGCACCCAAAGGGAAGCACGCGTCGCCCACGTGCAGGGCACCGTCGCGCAAGGACACCGCGGGCGGTGGCCTGACACGGGGCGACCGACCGAACGACCCTGCGAAGAGCTCGACGCACTCGACGCGATCACCCGCTGTTCGAAGCCTCTGCGAAAAGAGCGTCTCAAACGTGGCATCCACCGCGCGGTCAAAGTCCCCGTGGTGCACCCCCGCAGCTTTACCCGCGAGGTCGCACCATCGGAGTAAGTCTCGCAGGTTAAACTCCCACGGCGCGCCCGCCCTGGCGAAGGTCCCGCCCACTACCTTGGAAGCGTCGGCGAGCGAACCGACGAAATGGACCATTCGCTCGATGACATCCGTCGGCACAGCCGGGTAGAGCGCGGCCGTGATGTGGACGAGATCGGACCGCTCCATGGGCTCCACGTGCACGCGGGTGAAACGGTTGAGGAACGACTTTGGCAGGCCCTTGCGACCGCCGCCCTCCTGCACCGGGTTCTGAGCCGCAAACACCCTAAACGTGGGCGGGCATCGAAACGTCTCACCGAGCTCGGGTACGAAAACCTCCGCGCGGTGATCCAGTGCCGCGTTCAAACCCTCGAGCACGGGCTGCGGCGCGAGGTTGAGCTCATCGAGAAGCACCCAGTCGCCGTTCTTGAGCGCCGCGAGGAAGGCGCCGTCGGCCCATCGGAACTCGCCCGCCGCGCCGCCATCCGCGGGCAGGTCGGCTCCGAGGAGGTCCATCATGTCTGTCTGCTCGCTGAGGTTGATGCGGACCAGGTTATGGCCCGCAGCTTTCGCCAGCGCAGATACCAGGCTGGTCTTACCCACGCCCGGTGAACCCTCGAGGAGGATCGGCTTCGGGAGCTGCATCGCTCGAAGAACCCTCGCGGCGTTGCGGCGGGTGGACGGGGCGGAGAGCTCAAAGCCCATCGTCTCGGGCGGCGGCGCCGGGCCGCGGGGGATGGCGAAAGGCGCGATGCCGAAGATGCCGTCGCGGTCGATGAACGCGCCATCGCCGGTGGCTGCAGTGAGGTGGTCACCTCCGGGGTTAGCGGCAGCCTCGATCGCCGCGTGCGCCTGTCGCGGGGGAATTGAAAATACGTTAAAGTCAGCGATTGGGTCGGATCGGCGAGCGGGTCTGGCTTGTTTCCTCTCTCTCTTCATCTCCCTTGAAGCGGGTCCCTCGGAAGCTCAGGTCGTAGATGTTGTTCTCTGAACATGTTTTGTTTCTGAAACTTACCAGGTTACGAAGAAGCCTCATCGCTTCGTCGGAACCCGGGAGATGAGGAGAGAGCGGCGCGGAAAACCGGAAAAAAAAACCGGAAAAAAAATCAAAGACGGAGAGAGAGGCTGTACCTCGGGTGGAAGCTCGTCTCTCAAGAACTGCTTGCACTGCTCGGCGAGTCCCTTGGCCATCTCCTCCGGTAGACCCAGACCGAGGCCCAGGCCGTCGAGGAGAGTGAGATACGCGCCGTGCGCGAACGCCTCGGCGGGTGCCAACCGGCGGTTACACCCGCTCGCGGCGGATCCCGTCCCCGCCGCAGCCGCCCTCACAAACTGCGCCCACGCGACCAAATCGCGCGTCAACAGCGCGGCTCGCGCGGCACCCCGCCCCGCAATCTCGCGGTAAAACTCCCAGAACCTCGCGAGGTGACCCGCGAACGGCTTGAGCTCCGGCTCGGGGATTCGGCGCGCGCAAATCTGTTCCATCTCAGCCGCGTCGCCCGTGGCTCCGACCCAAATTTCGTTGAAACGGTTTCGAAGCGCCGGGGAGAGCTCCTTCTTGCCAAAGTCGCCTCCCGGGTTCATCGTCGCGAGCAGCAGAAAGTTCGGGTGCGCCACGAGTTCTTCCACCTCGCTCCCGCCCTTCTCGGGCAAGGTAAGGGTTCGACCGGGCTCGAGCACCGAGTTGAGACGCTCGAGCACGGAATCCTCCGCCAGCGAGAGCTCGTCCACCAGCAGGATGTCGCCGTCGCGCATAGCCTTGATGAGGGGACCATCCTCCCACGCAAACGGAGCCGCGGTCTTCTTGTCGACAATCCCACCCTCCGCGTCGTCGTCGTTGTTGTCGTCAGTCTCCGCGCCGGTGGGACGCGTGGGCCGGAACCCGCCGAGGAAATCACCAGTCTCCGTGTGCTGGTGGCAGTTTAGGATCCGGAGCTTTTGCCCGCGGAGCAGCGCGAGGAGCTGGCACACCGAGGTCTTCCCGCAGCCAGTCTCGCCGACCAACAGCGCGGGCTCCTTGTGGTTCATGCACGCCTCGACGAGCGAGAACAGCCGACACATCGCGGGGGTCCACGCCATAGCCTCGGACAGCTGCGCGGCGTCGGTGGCGTCCTGCTTGGCGGATCTCGCGTCAGCCGCGGCGGCTGCGTTTGACGCGGATTTTTCAGCCGCCTCGGCTCTCTTCGCCGCCTCCGCCGCCGCCTCGTCGAGCCTCGTCTTCAGCGCGGCTTCCTCCGCGGCGGCGTACATGTTCTCGTCGAGCAAAGGCGGCGTCTTGAGCACCTTGGCGAGCACGGTCCTCATGGCGTCTCGCTCCTCGTCGGATCTGAGCCTCTCGCCCAAAACGCGGAAACCGTCGGCGGCGAGCTCCTCGTAGCCGTTGCTCTGCCTGTTTGCCCACCTGAACAAATCACGCGCGGTGATGAACCCATCCTTACCAGCGAACGCCCTGGACGCCTGCCTGCGTCGCTGCAGCTCGCGCATGACCTCAACGAGCTTGGTGCAGTAGCTGGGCGCGACCGCGCATCGCTTGTTGAGAATAATCTTGAGCTCCTCGTCGGGGATGTCGCCCACGTGAATCTCCATGAAACGGTTTCGAAACGCTTTCGACAACACCTTTCGGCCGCCGTACGTGGCGCCGGGAGGGTTCTGTGTGGCGAAGAGCATAAAGTGCGGATGCGGGGTGATCGTCTCTTGCAGCTCGGGCACGAAGAGCTCGCGGTTGTCGTCCAAGAGTCGGTTAAGCGCCTCGAGGACGTCAGACGGCGCGAGGTTGAGCTCGTCGAGGACGATCCAGTAGCCCCTTCGCACAGCCTGGACCAAGGCACCCTCCTGAAACGACAGATTACCTGTTGGAGATGATGCGAGTGTTAGCAGTGCGCGGTGTTGTGTATCGAAAGGGAGGAAAGGATCGGTCGTGTTTAAATCAAAACCGCAAAAACGGGTATTAAATCGAGGAATGTCCTCCCCGGCCCGGGAAGCGACACTGGCGAGACGCCGGCGGTCGCAAACACTTGCCGTGCCGGGGTGTATTTGATTTCGGCTACCTTCCAGCTCGTGTGCGCCCACGGTATTGGGGTGCATGAGTAACGAACAGCAGCCTTACGAAGACGGGCTTTACGGGCGAAACAAAAACCAAACCGAAACCGAAACTGAAACGAAACAAAACTCGACGCACCGTTTGCGTCTGTGACGTAAGACCCGAGGTACTCCTGCAGGTCGGTGTGCTCGTGGTTGTTGATGCGCATGAACCTGTGACCCGTCCGTTGAGCCAGGTACTCCACCAAGCTCGTCTTACCGCTCGACGTGGGACCCTGCAGTAAGATCGGGTGGCGGCGGAGCAGCGCGGCGCGGGCCAAAGACGAGAGGTGCGTCTTGACACCCGGCGTGACGACGTATCGCCCCGACGCCTCCGGGTCCTCACGCTGCAAACTCCCGCCCTCGACCCAGTACTGCTCGATGAGCTCGTGGGTCCCGTCGGGAGGTGCGGCGGGTGCCTTGAATATAGCCTGTGTCGAGGAGAAGTGTCGAGGTCAGTACGAGTGAGCCGGGCGACGGGTTATGTTTGGAGATGTGCGGCGCCGCTCTTCTTGCGCGTTCATGAATCCTCACTTTTCAGTGAAGTCGCGGCAAGAATAGGTATGGGCGCCGCTGGGGTTTGGCTCTCCCACCGCAATCAGGACCGCGACGAGCCCATAAAAGGGGCCCCACGGGCTGGAGCAGTGGACCGGGCGAAAACACAAAACAACAAAAGGCAAACAAAGGGCAACAAAGGGCGGGTCGCCGGTTCTCACCTTGAGCGGCTGTCCCCTGAGCAGGTGCTTCACCATCAGCTTCTCCAGCGCCGCGGCTGAGGGTGCCTGCAGCAGCGTCTGAAACGACATCGCGAACCCGTCGTAAAGCGCTCGCTGCACTCCGTACACCGGCGCCGCCGCCCGGACGTATTCCATCGCCCGGCTCAGCGTCCTCAGCGAGTACTGCGGCTTCTGATCCGCCGAGTCGAGCAGCGTCGTCGCGGCGTCTTTTCTCGCCGCGAGATAAAAGTCCACGATGGCCTCGACGGCGCTGCCCGGCGCGGCATCCCGCAGACCTTGCTTAACAAGCAGCGCGAGATCCTCCCTCTGCTCGCACTCGCCCGCGTAAATCTCGGTGAACCTGTGCTTGAGCGCCGCGGGCAGGTCCCTCTTGCCGACGTCGGTGGCGGGGTTCATGGCGCCAAAGAGCCTGAAGCGCGGGTGCCTGGGAACGGCGGCGCCGTCGCCGCGTTCCGAGAGCACCACGCTACCGTGCGCTGATTCCAGGACGCCGCCGAGGCGCTCCAACGTCTCCGCGGGCGCGAGGTTAATCTCGTCCAACAGGATCCATCGACCCTCCTTGAGCGCGGTGACGAGTGCGCCCTCAGA
>Ga0209666_1002046_pt1 | contig 15189 bp, 13 predicted proteins | sample SaaInlV_125m_DNA_FD_184679 | JGI IMG/M metagenome (GOLD analysis project Ga0209666, IMG submission 184679) | Marine microbial communities from expanding oxygen minimum zones in the Saanich Inlet - Saanich Inlet SI037_S3LV_10m_DNA (SPAdes)... | ecosystem: Environmental > Aquatic > Marine >...
CGTTATTTGGATGGTAATGTGGTCTGGAATTGCTAAGTGGCAATACCCTCGATACAAGAAGTGGAAGAATAAGAGAATCCGAGAAAAGAAAGCCCTTGAAGCAGGCGAAACAACCGCTTGAATGAGAATATGGTAAGTTTTGACTTTTCACTTGCATCTAAAAGTTAGTCCAACAAAAAGAATACAACACATGTCTTCTTAGCATGTATGTGCAGAGTCAAGTTTTAGAGATATTATCCAAAACAGATGAGGATATGCAAGAGGTTATACTCAAAAAGTCATCAAGTGGTAATAAGCTATCCATGGTAGTTGGGAAAAATCTTTTCCAAGTGGTTCGTGTTGGTGACAATAAATTATTGATGCATGAATTTTCAATTACTAGAACTTCAGTATTGGGATTTAAGCATCACAGTTTTGAAACAATACATAACTGGAGATTATTTTTAATAATTATTTGTGCCTTTAGTTTTGTATTCATAAGCCCAATTTCTTCTACTTGGACCGCTCCTTGGTATGTAGCAGATCTTGTGTTTATATCGACATTAGGATTGTTGATATTTTCCTTCGGAAACCCTCATATTTTGGTATTCAATACTAAATCAGATAGTTATTCAGTATTCTTTTTTCAATTGAATTCGAATAAGGAAAGGATTTCAAATACCTTGTCTGGCATTGGTTTAGCAATGAGCGAGTTTTTAGTATCTGGTGAATTTATAATGCCTAATGTTACTTACAACATAGGTCAAATTGGAGATAATATTGGGAGAGTTGGCGATACTGTTGCGACTGATTCCGTTGTTATGGAAGAGCAGAAACCAATTCGTAATGAAGAAGAGTGAGTACTACAAGAATATTGAATGATCTTAGTTTACAACGAGGCACAATTGTAAACACCCAAAAAGTGGTGCGGGGAGCAGGATTCGAACCTGCGAACCGATAAGGAATGGGACCTAAACCCACCGCCGTTGACCAAGCTGGGCGATCCCCGCGCAAGCCGAGGGCGTAGTCTCTACGATTTGAATTAAGCGCATGTTTTGATAGTTAAAATCTATCAAGTCCGAATTATTCTTTGATCGGACTCCACCATCTAAGAACCAATGAATTGGCAACAACACTGACTGAAGAAAGAGACATTGCAGCAGCAGCAAATGAAGGCGGTAATAGCATCCCAGTGAATGGTAAAAGAACGCCCATCGCCAAAGGGATGCCGATTAGATTGTAGGTAAAAGCCCAGCCAAGATTAGTCTTTATCCTACGCATGGTTGCTCTTCCTAGGTCAAGAGAGGAAACAGCATCGATTAAGTCATCACGAACTATTACAAAATCAGCAGCATCCAATGCAATATCCGAGCCAGCCCCCATCGCTAACCCTACATCTGCTTGTGATAATGCTGCAGCATCGTTAATCCCATCACCGAGCATTGCAACAACGCGCCCCTTTTGTTGCAGAGAAGCGATGTGGTCCGCTTTTTGGTCTGGTTTTACATTGGCAATTATATTTTCAATTCCTACCTTTTCAGCCATCGAGTTTGCGGAGTTTTGGTTATCTCCCGTCAGCATAATCACTTCAAAGCCCATTTGTTTTGCTTTTTTGACAGCAACTTTGGAACTCCTTCTCACCCTATCGGTCAACTCAATCCAACCAATTAGTCGCGAACCTTGACTGACCAAAACTAGAGAAACACCTTTCAAACTGACTTTTTCTAATTGTTTGGAGATATCTTCAGTGAGAACTACCCCGACATCTTCGATTAGTTCGCGATTACCGACTGCTACCACTTTATCGTCTAACTTGCCGACCAAACCCATCCCAGCCACAGTTCGTATATCTTCGACAGTAGGTCTGTGAGATGTAACATTGGACCAGGATTTATGGATGGCAGATGCAAGTGGATGAGTTGACTCCGATTCTAAAGCGGAGGCGAGAGATAAGATCTCTTTGACTTCACCCTCGAGGATTTCAATGTGACTAACCCTAGGCTTTCCAGAAGTTATCGTGCCGGTTTTATCCAGCACCAAAGTGTCACACTTGTGTGATATTTCTAATGCTTCAATGCCTTTGATTAGTAAACCATTTTTTGCACCAACTCCAGTTCCAACAACTAGTGCCGTCGGGGTTGCTAAGCCCAATGCACAAGGACAAGCAATAATCAATGTTGAAACTAGTACCATCACTGCTAATTCGATATTCGAGTTCATCGGATTATCGATTAAGCCTGCACCTATGGTGGCCCAGAATATACTTGCAAGTACTGCTAATACAACAACCACAGGAACAAATATTTCTGAAATTTGGTCAACTAGTCTTTGAATTGGAGCTTTATCCATTTGTGCCCTTTCTACAAGTTCAATGATATTGTTTAGTAAACAGTCTTCATAATTTTTAGTTGTGCGAATGTAAACAGTGCCATCAAGAACAATAGTTCCAGCCAAAACCTCATCTCCAGCAGATTTTCTAACAGGATACGACTCACCAGTCATTGTTGATTCATCAATACTGACCTTTGAGCCTTCAATCATACCATCTAGCGGAATAGTCTCCCCCGCTAGAACTTTGATTAGCGAATTAATAGGTATAGATTCTACAGGCTTCTTGTCTGTATCTTTACGACTTTCATCAATTACCAGACGTGCATTATTCGGACGGAGTTCCATGAGTGAATCAATAGCATCAGTGGCCTTTATCTTCGCTGAAAGTTCAAGATAATTACCGATTAATACAAACCCGATAATAAAAACAACGCCATCAAAAAATACATGTTCCGCATTCTCGATAACACTGGGAAAACCATCAATACCTGAGGAAATAGTTACTAGAATTGACCATAGGAATGCAACAGACGCACCCAAGTGGATCAGAACATCCATATTGGTAGAACGATGACGCAATGACGCCCATGCACTGGTATGAAATGACCAACCAGACCAAAGATATACAGGAATTGTAGCGAACATTGCCAATGTCAAGCGCAGATCAAATGAGCCAATTTCTCCGAGGTCAGAAGCGAACATAGTCAGCCATAGTGTAGGAATCGCAAGGATTATCGCAGTTAGAGTCTTTATGCCCTGAACTCTCAGATCTGCTTTCGATAGTTTGGCTTTTGACTTTCTATTGTCTACCAAGGCAGCATGATACTTTCCCTTATTGACAGAATGAATAACATCTTCAATCGTATTCTTATTATTAGAATCAAAACTTAATTGTGCATTGCTAAGTGCTAAATTGACCGTGACAGATTGAACGCCTTCTTGTGATAAGATTATTTTTTCAACAGAGGAAACACAAGCGGCACACGACATCCCTGTTATGTTAATACGCACGTCTTCTATTGTCATGAAAATCACACTTCATTACCTAGGGGCTAAATCTAGGGAGCCACTCCATATGTCAATGCCACGCAGGCGACATGGATAATGTTGACCTAGTTCAATTACCGGTTTTTGATTTTCCAAATTATCTGATTCAGATTGAACGACCTTTAGACCATGTTCATCTACAGATAACTGTCTTTTACGACCTAGTTGCCTAAGATGCATTCTACCTTGAATCGCCCCATCATCTTGCAGATCTAGGAATACCCATGGCGTTCTCAAACCTACAATTCTTGCAGGCCATGACTTGTTTTCGATAGCGATTGAATCCTCGCTGGTTTTTGTGCCGATTTCACCACCTCTGAGTAAGTGGATATGGTAGACATTAGCCACTAATTCCCATTCAAGGTACTTTGCCATCAGGGATTGTTCACCACAATGGTGGGATAAATTTTCAACTTCTTGTTCATCATGAATCCATTCTTCCCCTCTTAGGAACGATTTCAATTGGCGGTGAACAATTAAATCCGGATATCTTCTTATTGGACTTGTGAAATGCACGTATGCATCTAAGTTCAGTCCAAAATGACCCAGGTTTTCACTAGAATAATTTGCTCTTTGCATCAACTGAAATAATCCTTGGTCGACTATTCTTCGAATAGTTGGGTTTAGTTTAGATGCTTGTGTTTGAGCCATCATCAATGCATCTAGTATGTCTTGGCGAGCCTGTGAATCTAGAACTTCGCTGAGATATTTTGGAATATCATCAGGCTTGTCGTTTGATGATTCTGGTATCTCAATATCAATTCCACCACCGGTGTTTTGCGCCCAAGCGCCCAATAGGTTTGACAATTCTTCTGAATCACTTTGACCATGGGTTTTGATACTTGGCATGGGCAGTTCAATATCGACTCCTAAGGCCGATAATTTGGCATTTAGAGTTTTGACTTCCACCGCATCTGGCGGTGTATGGCAACGCCAAGGTAACGGTGCTCCTTGGCTGCCGAGCAAATGCCCAACAGCAGAGTTTGTAGCAACCATGAACGATTCAATCATTTTAGTTGCATCATTTGGCCATTTGACTTCGACTGTGATATTATTTACTTCATCAATTCTAGGCCGCATCTCAGCGTTATGAATGTTTAAACGAATTTCTTTTTGTTGCCAAATGGCTGCTAAATCAAACATTGCCTTGAATTCCGGATTATCAAGAGCATCTTCGTAGGCTAAGTTCTGTTTTACTTTAATCACTGCTTCGAAGGCACTGGTTTCGACAATTTCAGAATCTTCGATTGTCATTGAAATGACCATTGCCAAGCGGTCAACATCTGCCCTTAGCGAGCACAAATCATCCGCCAGTCGAGGTGGCAACATCGGTAATACTGCATGTGGTAAGTATACTGAAGTCGCTCTTGCACGCGCCGTAGAATCGAGCCTGGTTGACTTTTGAACATAATGGGCTACATCAGCAATAGCGACCCACAGAACAGCCTTTTCGCCATCATCAACCAAGCAAACCGCATCATCGAAATCCTTAGCATCGTTGGGGTCGATTGTGACTAATGGTAAGTGTCGAAGGTCGGTTCTACCGTTCAATATTTCTTTATCTCCATCCACTTCAGATAGTTCTTCTGCAAGTTTACACAATGTAGCATCATACTTCTCAGGGAAAGGATTTCTGTTGTCTTTCCGCCGCCTCATCAGCCGATTTTCAAGCAGCTCTACAGGCGACAAAGTCTTGTTCTGTAATAGCAGTAGGGCAATACTCGGTTCATCTTCTTGGAATCTAAAACCGGTTCTCTTAGTAGCAAATTTATTTATTTCTCGAGTTAAATCAAAACTACCCCATTTTTTGAGAACTTCATTTTCTAGTAGAGACAACCTTTCAGGGGGCTTATCTCCGTTAAGGAATGCAAGCCACGTTTCTTCCATCAATCGGTATGTTTCTTCATCTTTTCCAGCATCTAATATTGGGGGCCCAGCAGCTATTCCACTCACTTTACCAGTGTATTTTGAGAAAAATGCACGCCAAACTTCAACATTATTTTTTATTTCCTCGATAACAGATTTTGACCTTACAATGAGTTTTCTACTTTCTTGCACAATGAAATACTGGCCATCTTTACGGGCTTCAGTAAGTGTATGGCTCAATTCTGCACGAAATTTACGTTCTGCTTTTGGCTCTCTAGAGAAGCGAAGTGATAATTTTTCTTTTTCGATAATAAAGTCGGCTAGATTTTGCAAATCCCATTCTCGTTGCCATAATTCTTCATCATTACCAAAAAGAGAGTTGAGTCTTTTCCACAATCTTTCGCTATCCGATAATTGTGGCCCTTTTCGTTTGTTGTGGCCTTTTGAACGCTTTCTATTAGCCATTACAAACACCACTCAAAGCCCAGACTGTTTTAGTTGTTCGAGGGCATCTTTTTGCTTTTGGTCAAGTTCGTCTAATTCGATTAAGCTGAATTCCAAATCTAAATCTCCACCCAAGTAGCCTGCCTTACTCATTCTTCTTCTGTCTCCAATTTGTGAGTTTGGTGCTATTTTCAATAATCCTTCCTTTCCGGATGGAAGAGTGACCTTGACTTTACCGCCAAGCATCATTGAACTATATGGGACATGAATCTGTTGAATAAGGACATCACCGTCCCAGCTTCGATTTTCGCCAGCATCAATTCTGACAGTCAATAGGACGTCTCCGGGATCTCCTTCGGGATGGTCGTGACCTTGTCCTTTCAATCGCTTGACAGTTCCATGTTTAACGCCAGCCTCTAGTTTCGTCTTTAGAGTTACAGATTGACCTTCCAAACTTCCTATTGAGTTCGGTTTCAATCTTTTGAAAGTGAAAGAAAATACGCCTCCCTGTTCGGCTTCAGCCATTGAAACATCAAGTCCAACTGTTATATCACTACCCTTAGGTCTTGTTTGCGGCCTTCTTCTTTGACCTCCGCCACCCATTCCACCAAATTGTGGGCCGCCTCTCCTTCCGCCACCGAACATTTGTCCAATCACATCTTCGAAGCCTTGCCCTCCACCCATTCCTCCGAATGGGGAGCCGCCTCTGGCTCCACCGCCAAACATATTTGCCATCTGTTGTTTTTGGTCAAATTCTCTGCGCGACTCTGCGTCTCCAATCTTGTCATAAGCGGATTGAACCTCTTTGAATTTAGCCTCTGCTAGGTTGTCTTCAGGGTTTCTATCAGGGTGAAACTGCCTCGCCTTCTTACGAAAAGCACGTTTTATTTCGCCATCGCCGGCTCCCTTACTGACACCCAAAACAGAGTACGGGTCTTTTTCCGCCATCATACAGTCTTCAAGGCCTCTCCCACATCAACCCTCGCAGAGAGGAGTAAGTCAATATATCATGAAAATACCATGGCTGTTTTATCCGACGCGGTTATATTGGGTGGATATTTGGGATGACAAGCCCGAGGTTGTACCATGTCGAATGAATCATCAGAAAAGCGTTCTTTTGAAGACAAAGTTCAGGACCGTCAAGACTGGATAGAGTCCCAATTTAGAAGAATTTCAAGAGGTTCTTGGGCTAGAATCATTCGCATGGCCCGCAAACCTTCGCCGCAAGAATTTAGACAAACCAGTATCATTTGCGGTATTGGCTTGTTTGTTTTGGGCGCGATTGGTTTTGGATTGTTGGTCCTTATGGACAACTTCTTCCCTTGGCTAATACACGATGTTATCGGCATTGGTAACTGATTTGGATAAGAGTGATTATTATGACTGAAGCATTTGTTGCGTTTGTTCGCCATGAAGAGAAATTATTGTTAATGCGTAGAAATAAATCTGATGGAGACTTTCCTGCTCTATGGGATGGTGTTTGGGGAGTTGCAGATACTCCTGAAGAAGTACTTGCTAGAGTAGCGGAATCCACAGGTCTCCCTTTGGAATCTTTGCACTATCATAGTACAGGGCCAGAACGTGGAATCGACATGGGTCGTTCACTTGTTGATGTAATGCCTATTTTGGTAGTTTCCTCATCGGATGAAGTTGAAGTTTCAGGAAGATATAGCGAGCACCAATGGATTGATCCTGGTGAATTACAAAAATACAACTGTATATTTTCTAACATAGATATGGAAAATGCACACTCTCTATTCCGTGAGATGTATGGGTCGGTTGGTTCATTCCTTTACATTGTTAAAACAGCAATCGGCTCAGAAAAGAGAGTTGCTGATGAGATGTACGCTAGACTACACGGCAGTGGCTCTCTAACTGCTTTACAAGGTGACATCATGTCTATTCTACACCCTACTGGGATGCGTGGATACTTATTCGTCGAATCAAGCGCTCTGCATCACGTAGAGAAGTTGATTGGACGTTCTGGAGGAAGAGACCCTGCTGCCCGTAGAGGCCTAAATCAAACTCCTTTGAAGAATGCTAAGACTGTTTTACCTGGTGAAGCACCACTAGCGGATATTCTACCTTACCTCGAACCAAAGGCAGTAACTGCCGGTATTGAAGTTGGATGTATTGTTGAGATTGTAACTGGTGCATTCAAGGGCGAGAAGGCAAGAATCACAAGTGTTGCAGAATCCAAGGAAGAAGTCAGTATGGAATTATATGAACAACTAATTCCAATGACGGTCAACATGCGTGGAGACCACGTAAGAGTTATCGAGAGAATCGAATAACTCTTTACTGTCGCAAAACCTTGATTTTACGCTCAATTTCAGTGTAAATATTATATCTTATGCTTAATAGGATTCAACATGGAACAAATTAAAAAATACATGAATCCAAAATGGTGGCTTATAGTACCTGTTGAGCAGTTTGCGCCACTATTCGTAGTTTTACTCGGATTGGTTGCCTCTGGTTATCTTCACCGTGAAGGCGGAGAAGGTGTTTCAGAATGATGGACACAATACTTGATCCAAAAATATGGCTAATATTAGTTGCTTTAGTCCACGCAATTGTTGGAATTATAATCCCTACAGATTGGTCAAAAGATAATAATAAAATGATGGCAGGATTCACTCTACTTACATCTGTTACAATGTTATATGCAGGATTTTGTTTGGACGGAGAAGAACAAGCAAGACTGGCGTTAGTTATCGCGGGCCCTGTTTGGGTTTGGTTTGTTGTTTGTTGCTCAATGGGCTTAGAATTTGATATTGGAAAAGAACCGATGGTTATGACTTGGAAGGAAAATGCACCTCCTCTTATTCTATGGGGTTTAGTTGCACTGACAGGCCTACTAGAGTCGGGTTGGATTTAATTTAGTCTGATAAAAACTCCAATTAGCCATGGATGCACGTTATAGAAGCCGTAAATCGACGCGGCGCGATTATATAGGGGAGTTTAGTCGGCAAGATGCCCACGTAGTGAGCAAGGAGTTGAAATAATGCCTAAACCTTGGACATCGCATCTAATCAGAGATGCTCTCGGAGTCAAGAAATGTAACGGTAGTATGGAAGCTGCGACCGAAGATCTTCCTTTGGAAAAGGCAATGGAAGTTGCTAGAAAGAAGCACGGCGAAGGTCATTTGACCGGCGCTGATTTGAAAGCACAAACACGTGAAGTTATCGGAACTTGTGTTTCAATGCGAGTCAAGATCGACGGTCACTGGGCGAATGAAGCGCTCGCCATCATTAGCAAAGGAGAATGGGACGAGCGATTTAATTGAATTCACGAACCGCGGTAGAGGGTAATACCTCGCAGACCGCAGAGGTGAGGTAATATGGAAGAAAAAATAAACCAAGCAATAAAAGACGCAATCGCTAATGCGCCAGAAAGAAAATTCGTCGAGTCAGTCGACATTTCCTTCACAATCAGAGATGTTGATTTGAAGAACCCTAACAACCGTATCAAAGAGGAAGTAAGACTTCCATCTGGCAGAGGTAAGGAAATGAAAATCGCTATGTTCGCAGCCGGTGAAGCGGCAACAAAGGCAAAGAGTGCTGGAATTACAGTATTCACTCCTCAAGAAATTGAAGATTTCGGCTCCAAGAAGGGCAAAGCAAAGAAAATGGCCAACTCATTTGACTTTTTCTTGTCAGAAGTCCCGCACATGGGTCTTGTCGGAAGATACCTGGGTGTAGTACTCGGTCCACGTGGAAAGATGCCAAGACCAGTTCCTCCAGCACTTGACCCTTCTATTATCGCTACAGGCCTACAATCAACTGTTGTAGTCAAGTCCGGAGATAAGATGACATTTCACGTCGCTATCGGAACCGCTGAGCAATCTCAAGAAGAGTTGTCCGCCAATGCAATGGAAATTTATAACCGTGTAATTTCCAAGTTAGAGCGTGGAATTGGTAACATTCGTTCTCTATACATCAAGACATCGATGGGGCCTGCACAAAGTATCGAGGTGATCAATTGATTCCAAAGGTTATGTCTTGGAAGAAAGACACTGTCTCCGATTTGTTAGGCTTGCTAAACAGCGGTGAAACTCTCGCTGTCATCGATATTCACGGCGTACCTGCTGGGGCTATGATTGGCATGAGAGCTACTCTTCGTGACAACATGAAGATACAAGTTGCTAAGAAGCAATTGATGAGACTTGCTTGGGAACAAGCAGGAAACAATTCAGAAGATTTAGATTCATTATTCCAAGGAGTTGTTCAACCAGCACTTGTTTCATCATCTACAATGAATTCCTTCGAGATGTTTTCTGAACTTAAGAAAACAGAAGCAGGCCGAGCTGCTAAACCAGGAGATATCGCCCCTCACGAAATAGTCGTTGAGAAGATGGATACTGGGATGCCGCCAGGTCCTATAGTCGGTGACCTAAACTCTGTTGGAATTCCTGCTAAGATTATGGGCGGTTCAGTCCAAATTCAGAAGCGTACAGTCATTCTCAAAGAAGGCGACGTTTTCGAAGGTGAAATGGGTATGATGCTATCCAAGATTGGAATTAATCCAATAGTAACAGGACTACGACTTTGTGGTACCCTCGAGGGTGGAACTGTATTTGCTCCGTCAACTCTAGACTTAGACCTAGAACAATTCGAATCTGACCTAATTAGTTACGGAGCAGGAGCATTCAACCTCGCTTGTAACATTACTTGGTTTACTTCTCAAACAATGCCTACGCTTATCGCCAAGGCTAGTGGTGAAGCATTAGCAGTTGCTCTTGAAGCAGCGGTCGCTACTGCAGACACCATACCACATCTAATTGGAAGAGCGAATATGTCAGCAATGGGAGTTGCAGGCTCGCTATCTCCAGAAGCACTCGACGACGAATTATCCAGTATGCTTGGCGCTGCAGCAACAGCTGCGGCCGCTGCGCCTGCTGACGTCGCTGAAGACGCTTCCGAGGCACCAACTGAAGCCGCGGAAGAAGAGGAGGAGGACGAGGGCGCCGGTTTCGGCGGCCTTGGAGACCTATTCGGTTGAACACAATATGAGGTGAAAAAATATGGAATATGTATACGCTGCTATGTTACTGCACGCTGCTGAAAAAGACATTGATGAGAAAGCCGTTGGCGCCGTTTTGAAGGCTGCTGGCGTAAAGGCTGATGATGCCCGTGTGAAAGCACTTGTTGCTTCACTTGACGGTGTCGATATCTCTGAGGCCATGACCCAGGCTGTTGCCGCCCCTGCTGCCGCTGCTGCGCCAGCTGCTGGTGGTGCTGCTGCCGCTGACGAAGCCCCTGCCGCTGAAGAAGAAGCGGAAGAGGAAGAAGCAGGCGGATTTGACGGTCTTGGCTCTTTGTTTGGTTGATCAGGAACGAAGTTGCCGAGCAATATTGACGCTTGCCTAAATAGGCGAGAGCAAATTGAGCGCGGTTTATCGGTCCTTCACGGAAGAGCCTCGTCCTATGACGGGCCTGAGTAGAATCGTGCTAGAAATAATCCCTTTGGGATTTCGCATTATGTCGTTGTGCTGTAAGGCACGACCAATTGATTCATGGTTAAGTGCTAATTCGCATCATCATGGTGCGTCGTGCTTCAACCGATTTTGAGCTGAGCGTATCGCCAGTTCATTGTATCAAGGCTTTACGATTGGTTTTACAAGGTACAGGATGGTCTCTCGAACGTCATGAAGGTGCAAGAATGGTTGACAGGTTCGCCATAATAATGCCAATCACTCAGACCACAAGGACTCTAGGACTAAGAATTACAGATGGTCCACTTCGAGGTTTGGAAATGACTTGTTGGGCAGAGACAAAAGGCTCGGCAGGAGCGATAAATGTCGCATCATGGATTTTACCAGGTGGGATGGATGATAAAATGATCAATTCATTGTTGAAATCATGGGTTGCTAATCTACCCCGCTGCCCTTGGCATTGGACATTTTATGAACGTTCCAAAATTGGTTATCTGTTGCCCGTTTGGCGCAGGTCCAAAAAAGCATTTTTGAGACTTGGATTTAATACTCGTTCTAAGGTTTGGCCTTTAGATGATAATGAACACATATTCGAATATTCTACTCTAAGCGAGCAAGAGTAACCTGTTATAATCGGTGTTTTATTTACTAGCGGTAATTACCTCCCCCTTAAGGGGGAGACTTATGAGAGCTATCGGTAATCGGCAACAAGTCTCAAAATCGATATTTCTTGTCGTCATAATGATACTTATGACTTGGAGCGGGGCAGTATCAAATGATTTGGAAATTTTCGAAGAATATGATGCCCCAATCATCTTAGAAGATACACCATTTATTCAAAAAACAGCCACTGCAGCTAACACCTTCTTGGTCAAAGATATCGACCCACCGGGGGGCTCTACTGCCGATCAAGTATCTGGTTTGGTTAAACTTGGAGATTATGTTTACTTCTCCGCAGATGACGGGACTCATGGCAGGGAATTATGGCGCAGTGATGGAACCACTTTGGGTACAACCTTGGTCAAAGATATTCGCCCTGGCGGTTCAGATAGTTGGCCGTTATACCTAACAGTAATGGGTTCTGAGATTTATTTTAGAGCACATGATGGTTCAATAGGCACTGAATTATGGAAAAGCGATGGCACAGAAGCAGGCACCGTCTTGGTCAAAAACATAAATCCAAGCGGCAATGGGGTGATTACACCTAATTTCCACGTATCTGGCAACACTCTGTATTTCCAAGGTTCTTTTGGTTCTTCACAAGGTGAAGAATTATGGAAAAGTGATGGAACAGAATTGGGAACTGTTTTGGTCAAGGACATCAATCCAGGTATTTATGGGTCTTCGCCTAGTCAATTTTCTACAATAGGCTCAAAAACTTATTTCGTTGCAAATGATGCAACGCACGGTCGAGAATTATGGGAAACCGATGGAACTGGAATTGGCACTACTATTGTCAAAGACATCAACCCAGGTAGCACTAGCGGGATTCCAAATCCATCATACATTACAGCGATAGGTTCAAATCTTTATTTTAGGGCAAATGCTGGTTCTACTGGCAGTGAACTTTGGATTAGTGATGGAACCAGTGCTGGAACCAATTTAGTTTCAGACATCGATCCAGGGTCAAATAGTGGAGCACCTCAGTATTTTACCCAACTAGGCTCCAATGTATTATTTTCTGCAACCGATACTTCGAAAGGTCGCGAATTATGGATTACTGATGGAACTGGTGGAGGAACTGAACGAGTCAAAAATATCTACAGTGGTTCAACTGGCAGTTCTCCAAATAGTCTACTTGCTATCGGTTCAATGGTTTACTTCGAAGCAACCGATGGTTCAGGAACACATCTATGGAAAACCGGAGGAACTCAAGCCACTACCAATAAAATTAGTTCGGTTCCTGCTATCGATGGGTCATCACACATTGTTGGAACTACGTATTATGCAAGTTTTTCTTGTGGCGCCCAAGGTAGTGAATTCGGCAAGTATCAAGCATCGACAGAAACTTTCACTGGATGTATAGAAGATTTATCCGGCACCGGCAGTAGTTTTCCAACTGACTTTACCCAATTAGGCGAAAAACTTCTTTTCACCATCGATGATTCAGGCGACCGACAACTTTGGGTTACCAATATCTTAGGAGATTTACAACCTGCTGCTAATTTAGATTATAATGCAACGCAATCTGCCGGCGGCTCAACATCTTGGACCGAAGTCGATGGCTCAAGCTTTGAATGGGATTTGACCGGCCCAACTCGTCAATCGATTAGCGGCTATCCCAATTTACAACATGCTTACAGATTTGATGGAATTGACGACTCCGCTAACTTGAATGATAATTTGCAATCCATGTCTGGTGACCCTACAGATGAATCAGCAAGTTTTGAAGTATGGATTAATCCTGATGACTTAACTGATGACAAGGTGATATGGGAAATAGGTGGTGAAAGTAACGGCGCCTCTATGGTCTTATGGAATGATTTGTTGACATTTAGGGTGAAGACAGGCAGTCTTATTGTTAATCTTTCACATACAATAACCGATGATAACAAGTTCCACCAAGTTGTTGGCGTGGTAAATACTGAATCTAGTTATGTTGCACTATACTATGATGGGGTTGAAGTTGGCCAGACTTATGTCGTGGGCTCCATTGATTGGTCTGGTAATAATAAACCGGGGCTGGGTTCGATCAATGACAATGTGGGGGCCTACTCATCTAGCGAACAAGGTGATTTTTCTTCACCATTCTTCGATGGCGATATAGCCATTTTTAGATTCTATGAGTTTGAAATGGTCCCGACTCAAATCCAATCTTCATTTGAATTATTCAGTTTACAAGCCCCAATTATATCATATTCACCATCCAGTTATACCCTAATAAAAGATGTCGCAATGTCGTCGGCTACTCCAACCAATTCAGGCGGAGCAATTACTTCATGGGCGATTTCTCCAGCAATCTCATCAGGACTTAATTTCGATACCAGTACAGGTGTGATTTCAGGAACTCCTACTGTAGTGTACGTGTCTACAGTTTACACAATTACTGCAACCAACACTGGTGGCAGCGATACTGCTACAGTGACCATTGTGGTCAACGATGAAGTTCCGTCATCTCTTGCTTACTCTCCAAATTCGTTTACCTTGACTAAAGATGTAGCAATGTCAACGGTGACTCCAACCATTAGCGGCGGAGCAGTAACTTCTTGGGCGATTTCTCCAGCAATCTCATCAGGACTTAATTTCGATACCAGCACAGGTGTAATTTCAGGAACTCCTACTGTAGTGTACGTGTCTACAGTTTACACAATTACTGCAACTAATTCTGGTGGCAGTGATACTGCTACAGTGACCATTGTAGTCAACGATGAAATTCCTTCATTCACTTACCCCTATTCTTCCTATACTTTCACCAAAGACCAAACCATTCCAACTATTTATCCAACAAATACGGGTGGTCATGCGACAACTTGGGAGACTAGTGGCCTGCCTAATGGTTTAGCCATCAACTCCGTTAGTGGGTATATTTGGGGAATAGCAACTACTGTTACTCCCGCTACAACATACACCATCTATGCAAACAATTCAGGCGGCTCCGACTCGACAACCATAACAATAACAGTCAACAATGTTGCTCCAAACACGATTGTCTATTCCTCACATGATCTGGTGCTTGAGAAAGGAACGGCGATGACAACCACAACGCCAGCAATCAGCGGTGGAAGCGTAACCACATGGGAAATCAGTCCATCTATTCCAAGTGGACTCACGTTCAGTTCATCGACGGGAGCCATCAGTGGTACACCCTCTATCCTGCAAACAACGTCCGTGACGTACACTATTTGGGCCAACAACTCCGGCGGTTGGACCTCCACCGAGATGAACATCACCATTAACGATCAACTGGCCTCAGTGTCCTATCCTTCTGTCATCGAAATTTCGAACGACCGAACCATGACCACCGTAACACCAACCACCTCCGGTGGAGCAATTACTTCTTGGGAGATCTCTCCCTCCTTGCCATCAAGTCTCAACTTCGGCAGCAGCAACGGAAGCATTTGGGGAACCCCAACTGGATTGTTAGAGAA
>Ga0209666_1002047_pt1 | contig 15185 bp, 28 predicted proteins | sample SaaInlV_125m_DNA_FD_184679 | JGI IMG/M metagenome (GOLD analysis project Ga0209666, IMG submission 184679) | Marine microbial communities from expanding oxygen minimum zones in the Saanich Inlet - Saanich Inlet SI037_S3LV_10m_DNA (SPAdes)... | ecosystem: Environmental > Aquatic > Marine >...
AAAGCAGAAGATTGCTTATGAACTCTCAACGCTTTCTGAACGCCACGCGCAGGAACTCGCAGTCGCTCAGATTGAACTCAACAAAGCAGAAGCCCAAGGAAACTGGTTTCAATCAAGTTGGCGACCCTTATGCGGATATGTTTGTGTCTTTGGATTCGGAGTCAACTTCCTTATCTCGCCACTGGCGGCAGGGTTTGGAATAGATATACCTCAAGCTGATACGTCTGTAATGATGCCAGTATTAATGGGGCTTTTAGGACTTGGTGGATTACGTAGCGCAGAACGCATAAAAGGAGTCGGAAAATGACTACAAAGAAAAAAGAAAAGAAAGAAGAAAAGAATTATTTCAAACCTAAAGAACTGAAGTGCAAAGCAACAGGAGAAGAAGGGTTTGATCTTGACTTCTTAGCCCTGCTAAATGAGATACGGCATGAGTGTGGTTTTAGCTTTCCCTTGTCTAGTGCTTACAGGTCACCCCAACACCCCATAGAAGCGCGTAAAGAGCGTCTAGGAGCGCATACGTACGGAAAGGCGGTAGATATATTAGCTAACGGAGAAAACGCCTTAGAAATCATTAGAGTGGCACAAAAACATGGTATAAAAAGAATAGGTGTACAGCAGAAAGGTGGTGGCAGATTTATCCATCTGGACGTTTGCACAGAGGAGGAAGGTTTTCCCCCTGCGATTTGGTCTTACTAGTACCATATAAAACACAAGCCCTGCCTAGTGCGGGGTTTTTTTTGGCTTATTAATTAACAAAAAGGTTTACATTTAAGATTAGATAGGCAATAATGTACCTACATTCAATAAAACAAGGTAATAAATTATGACAGACTTTAACTACAGTGAGTATTCAATCGACGTACTTGAAAACGCTATTGCCAAAGCACAACAGGCAATTAAACTTAGAAAATACAACGATAGAAGATATACCAGAAATTTGACATTGCACAACGGCAGGGGCTTTTCTAACGACACAAAACATATGTTTAAAAGCTATATTAAATCTTCCCCTGCGCTAATCTCCATCTTTGAAAAAGAAATTGCAGAATGTCAGGCAGAAATCGCAATCAGATAAATTAACCGCCCCTTCGGGGGCTTTGCTGTAGGAGGCAATTATGAGCAATTACAATGGTTGGACAAACAGAAACACTTGGTTAATTAACTTGCATTTTGGCGGCTTACTAGATGGTTATAAAGAAGATGGTCTTGAAGTTACCGCTGATCTAATTCAAGAAATATGGCTAGATCATATTGAACTTGAAACAAAACACCTCGATTTAATAGTTATGGATTTTCTTGACTTTGAAGGCATCAACTGGGAAGAAATAGCTGAACATTATCAGGTAGAAGAAGATGAATAATATCAATGAGTTAAACGACTATGAGCGCGGTGAGTATGACTGCATTCTTGGCTACCCTGCCTTAGAGGGTCAATCAGAGGCTTACGAACTAGGTTATGGTGAGCAATATCAGAAAGAAGAGACTGTAGGAGGTCAACATGAGTTTATCTAAAAACGTCTGGAAAACTTTATCGGAAGTAGATGTATCCGATCATATTGAGAAAAAAGGCAAGCTGTCATATCTGTCATGGGCTTGGGCTTATGGAATTATGATGAAGCATTACCCTGACCTACATTACACCTTTGAGGAAGATAAATGTACTGAAACTGGGACGGTAGAGATTAGGTGTAGTGTTTTATTAACTGAAAACGATCAATCCATGGTTAGGAATATGTGGCTACCAGTGATGGATCATCGTAACAAAGCAATATCCAATCCTGATAAGTTTGCAATTAACTCATCTAAAATGCGCTGTTTGACAAAGTGCTTTGCAATGTTTGGGTTAGGTCACTATATCTACGCAGGGGAAGATTTGCCAGAGGCGGTAGCTAAGGCAACGGTTAGTGAAGATCAAATAATTGCTATCAAGAAATTACTTGATGAAACAAAATCAGATGAGGCTAGGTTTTTAGAGTGGCTTAAAGTAGAAAATATTGATCAAGTTTTAGCCAGTAATTACGACAGAGTGATTGCCGCGATAGAGGCTAAGAAGTGATTATCCTAGACCATGAACAAGGGACTGAGGAGTGGCTTGCCGCACGATTGGGTAGGCCATCTGCCAGTGGCTTTTCTAAGCTGATTACTGCAACTGGTAAGCCGTCAACTTCTGCTAGTGGATATATTCACGAACTAATTGCAGAACGCCTTACAGGTGAATCCACCCCCTTCCATGTTACTGAATGGATGGAACGTGGGACTAAGTTAGAGCCAGAGGCTAGAGAGGCGTATGAATTTATAACTGATAATGAGGTTATAGAAACTGGCTTTATTTTAGACCCTAGCTTTGAATTTGGCTGTTCACCTGATGGTCTAATTAATGGTGATGGCGGTTTAGAGATAAAATGTCCTGCGCCTAAAACGATGGTTAGCTATCTGGCAGATGAACAAGTTGGTGTTAAGAAATACTGGCAACAAATTCAAGGTTGTATGTGGATTACCCAACGTGATTGGTGGGACTTTTTTGCCTATCATCCAAAAATGCGGCACGTTCTTGTGCGCGTTAAACGCGATGAAGAATACATCGCAAAGTTAGCCGCTGAAGTTAATGCGGCTGTAAGTCAAATTTTAAACCAAGTGGAGAAGTTAAAATGAAAGTAGGACTGAATGTAAGAATTAACGTGAGTAAGATTGATAAATCCAAGCTGTATAAAGGGGCTAAAGGTGTCTATTTGAACATGACAACCTTTGTTGATCTTGATGAAGAAGATGAATATGGCAATAACGGATTTATCTCTATGGAGCAATCCAAAGAACAGCGCGATGCAGGTGAGCAAAGCGTGATCTTGGGGAATGTTAAAAAGTTCTGGACAGACGGTGCGGAAGTTAGTGCGCCACAACCAGACATGAGCCTTGAAGAACTGGATGAAGATATACCATTCTGATCTAAAAAGCCCCCCTTGCGGGGGGCAAACCATAGGAGGTTGTCGATCGGGGGAACCGACCAAACAAATATAACATAGGATTTAATGCAATGAAATTAATACACGTAGGCAAATGCGTAGTAGCCGCCCAAGAACTTAAAGGAATTACTAGCGTGGAGTTTGCTAAAATAGCAAAGACTTCCCCTCAGCAAGTATTAAGATGGCGCACTCAATCGAATATGAAACTCCATACTATTCAGCGCGTATGTGATGCTTTGGATATAAGCCTAGAGTCTTTTATAACTTTTGGGTATAAGGTTTAGGTTTACCTTTTTGTAAAAATGATTTTTAATTAATACAGTATTTGGGCTAGAGGCTGACGAACTCCTTAGATAAAACGTCAGAGCGTGGTTGACCCTCCAGACATAGCCCTACAATTTAATCGGTTTTAGATTGTAGATAGGTTGGATATCCGATACGAATACGAAGTAACCGCTGAGTCGCAAAGTCCCTCAGATCGTAAATTTACTTTTTGAAGTAAAAGGGTTAAAACGTCTTTAAAAAAATATTTAAAAAATAATTTATCAATAAAACAGGCGAGGCTTGACCGAGCCATAGGAGATTAAAATGGCAATTAATATAAAAGGCATTGAGCATGATAAAAATGCTACTCTAACAATAAAAGAAAACGATATTAGAAATACGACTGTTAAAATACCAAACCAATATTATCAAGCAAAGGCAATTCTGGAGACTTGGTATGGTTCAGTAGAGATTACTGGTTCAACTTTACACAATATTATTCAGCAATTTTTAGTTCAAAATAAGAATTTTAGGTCAGTTATAAAAGCATTTATTGACGATCTTGATAACGGCAATGAACGCTTATATGATGCAAAAAAATATTAACAGCTAATGTATAAAATAGAACTGTAGGAGGTTCGCATGAAAACAAGACTTCAAGAAATGGCAGAGCAAGCTGATTACTTTCACAAAAAACACCCAGAAATTTGGGAAAAATTTGTAGAGTTTACTTTTGATCGTATTAACAGGGGCTATTCTAATTACTCTGTAAAGGCTATCTTTGAGCGCATACGATGGGATATGGGTGACTTAGGTGGTGACGGTGTTACGGAGTTTAAAGTTGGTAATAATCACCCGCCTTTTTATGCCAGACGATTTATGAAAATGTACCCTGAGCATAATGGCTTTTTTAGAACAAGGGTTCAGAAAAGCGCAGTGATGCCCGCTACTGGGATGGAAGCAAAACCATCTATGGTGGCTTAAATGATTCTTAATAATGGCGAAAACTGGCAACCAGAAGAGACTGACGTTATCGCTTGGCAACGTGCCTTTCCTAAAGTAGATGTACACCAAGAACTGATGGCAATGGAATCTTGGTTAGATGCTAATCCAACTCGCAGGAAAAAACCCACAGGCATTAAACGCTTTGTTAACTCTTGGTTATCTAGATCACAAGAGCAGGGTGGAAGCTCCCCTATTGCTAAAAAATATAACAAGCCTGATAGCATAAGAGCCAAAACTTTAGAGATGCAAATGGCTGATGTCACTTGGGTCGATCCTGATCAAGTTCAAATGATGAAGGAATTCTACTTAAATAAATTTGGTTACTACTATGATGGAGAAATACGTGACAGCATCTAGTCAAGCAAAACAAATACGATACGAAGGCAACAAGCCAGACTTAGTACATGGTCGATACTACACTATTAAACGATTATCAGAGATAACTGGCCTGTCAGATACAGCAATTCGATACAGGTTGAACGGTAGTAATATATGCACAGATGATGAGTTGGTTAAAAGTCATTGCGGTAGAACACTGCGTAAAAAGAAAGTTGAAGTGACTACAACACTATCTCAAAAATGGCTGACAAGGAAGCTAGTGTGAGTCAGGGAGATTTTATTAAGATAGGCAACTTGCTTGAGGTAGAGAAGCGGTTGCCTTTTCTTATCAAAAGAGTCAATGCATGGGACTATGCAAAACCCCTATGCATAACTCTTAAGCCTTACACCAATCCAAGAAGTCTAAATCAGAATGCTTTATTCCATGTCTGGTGTAAAACCATGTCAGATAAGTTTATTGAAAAAGTGCCTACAGCTACGCCAGAGAATATGAAGCTAATGATGAAGCAAAGGTTTCTAGGCACAGAAGATATAAAGATAGGCAAGACAGTAATTGAGAATCAGGTTAAGCACACAAGTAATCTGGATGTTGGCGAAATGGTGTATTTTTTGGATCAATGTTATAGTTGGGCTAGGGACAACGGAATATTCTTAGAAGTGCCAGAGAATTCTGAGTACCAAAAGCTGAAAAAACAACAGGAGAGTTGAATGATTAAGGCTGACCCCAGAACGCTTATAGAATTTACAACGACAGATAGACAAAAAGAAGTAATCAATGCCGTTATTAAAAATGGATCTGCTACCAAAGCCGCTAAAGAATTAAATTGTGACAGACGAACCGTCGATAAAATGATAGTTCGTTTAGAAAAGATAGCCGCATCCAATGGGGTAGCCCCACATCGAGACTTAACTCACCAAACGGCAGAAGGATTCCAAGCTAAGAGAATATCAACGGCATACAAGGAAGACGGCTCAGTAGCCTTACAGTGGGTTATTCAAGAGCCAGACAAACAAAGCCTACAGCAACGCCTTAATTATATGCTAGAGGGCATCAAGGACGATCTAACAGGCTTTAAAAAAGCAGTTAAACCACCTGCAAAAGTAAACGCTGATTACCTAGCAATGTATATTATAGGCGACCATCATTTTGGGATGCTTGCTGATAGCGAGACTAAGCTAGATGATGATGATTGGGACGTAAAAATAGCAAGCCAAATCCTATTAGACTCAACTGAGCGATTAGCCAATAGAGTTGGTGATGCCGAGATTGGTGTGCTGTTAAATGTGGGTGACTTTTTTCATGCAGATTCGAGCAAGAATGAAACCACAGCAGGTACAAGGGTAGACGTAGATACGCGGATAGGTAAGACGTTTAAACTGGCAGGAAGGCTTTTTCAAATCCTTGTAGAAAAAATGCTTAAAACCCATAAGAAAGTTGTGGTTATCAATGTCAGGGGTAATCACGATTCTGACATGGCTTGTCACCTATCTAGCTGTCTGGAAATTATTTATGACAACGAGCCAAGGGTTGAGGTCTTACAAAATTACTCTAAGTTTATACATTACCAGTGGGAAAATAATCTATTCGTATTTCATCATGGAGATAGAATTAAGCACGAGCAGATTCTACAAACGGTCATTAAGAACCTTGATGATGAGTGGAGTCAGTCTAAAAACAGATACTGTCACTTAGGGCATATTCACCACCATACAGCTAGAGAGGTGGGATCGATGCATTTTGAACACTGGGGATCTCTGACTTCTACAGACCAGTGGCATTCGGACTCAGGCTATGGCGCAGAGCGTTCTATGACTGCCGTGGTTTATCATAAAGATCATGGGGAAGATTCTAGAGTTAAGATAAAGGTGGGGCATGAGTAATGTTATCAAATTACATTCAGGCACAATTACTCTCAACAAACTATTCTGTGATTGCGGACAATCTCTTGAATACTGGCTAGGGGATGATGCGTGTGGTTACGGCATTTGCGCTAGATGCGATTTGAATTGTCCAGAAGAGGTTACGGTAAAAGGAGAAGAAGAATGTCAAAAGCATTAAAGAAGCAGGTAGGAGGCAGTCATTACAAGTTGCCAATACAGCCAGTTGAGTTTATTTACAAAAACGATCTAGATTATATTCGCGGAAACGTCATTAAGTACGTAACCAGAAAAAAGAATGGGGCGGAAGATATACTTAAAGCTATTCACTATTGCGAGATGTTGTTGGAGTTGGAGTATGGCGAAGAAGAAGAAGAAATCTACGGTAGCGCAGGAAGTCGAGAAAGCCGCAAAGTTGCTACAACGATTAGTTAGACTAAAGGCATCAGACGACAACGGCTACTGCCAGTGTGTGACTTGCGGCAAGATAGACCACTATAAGAATATGCAGGGCGGTCATTTTTACAGTAGACGACATACAGTTTTTAAACTTTTTGAAGAAAATATCCATGTGCAATGCCCTGCTTGCAACCAGTGGGGTATGAAAACAACAAAGATTCAGGAGGCTTATCGCATTTACATGGAAGATTTGTACGGTGTAAGGCGCATAAGGGCAATGCAACGGTTAGCTTGGAGGGCATCGCCTAAGTTTAACCGCGATAAAGTCATAGCTTTTCAGCGTGATTTGAATGAAAGAATACAAGATGAAGTGTTTAGAATCGGGGAATATTAAATTAATTTGCCTATTTATACACAAAAGGGTTTACATTTAGGGTTATATAGTATTTAATGTAATCTCAATCAATAAATAAAGGGTATCAATATGAAATTATCAAACTCAAGAATAGCCGCACAAAACAGAGCCGCACGTTACTTGGCTCAAAAATCATTCGAGAAAACTCAGAAAGAAGACCATGATGCAGATATGTTTATGGCTTTTATCACTGGCATATCCGTTGCCATAGTTGTTGGCATGGGTTATCAGATGTATATATTGGGGGTGCTGTAATGTCGATCTCAATAGCTAGAGATAATATCGCTAACAGCATAAGAAATTTGGAGTCATTGATTATATGGGATGGTGACATCGTAGAACTTGACTGCGATTGGAAAGACCACTTCTGTTATATATTCTTAGACGTTATGGAGTCATGGTGGGATGACATATTACCTTACCCTGTAATTGACCGTAGAGGTTTTCTGGAGTTGCTGTATAACGGCTCTAATGAAGAGAGACTGTCAGGGGTTTTACGTGACGATATTTACCTAGCCATTGAGCCAACATTGCGTGACATAGTTCAAGAGGTATATGATGAAGTTCACAATACACCTGTAGAACCATTTGCAGGTTATGAGAGAGGTCAATAAGATGATAGATTTTCTAGGAACAGTGACATTTATTTTTATCCTTGCTTACTTAATGAGGGGATCATATTTCATAGTCAGAGATGCACAGAAACGATGGGAAGAGAGAAACAAATAGACCGAGGCTACCCCTAGCCCTTTGAGCCAGATTAGTCCACTGGTGGTCGAAACGGACTATTAATTTAATGCATATCGCAGATGATTAAATAGCATTATTGATCATAAGCTAACCTGTATAGAATGCGCCTCCACCAACCAGAGAGGCATTTATGATTCTATACATGATAGTTTTTTGCGTTATTAGCCTATGCGCTATAGCCAAAGATGAATTTAATTAACACTTTTAGTAATTTATAGTACAATACGGCAACTAATTACATACAGGTGATAGTATGGAGTTGCAATTAGTAACCAAAATCAATGAAGTTTACAAGCGAGAGTGGTTTGATTTGCTTGATAAGATAGATCAGATCACTCAGACTCTTGGCTATGCTGAGTACAACAGGCAACAATTTAGGGCTGAGATCATTAACTGGTGTGAAGAAGTCGATTCTAGATTAAATGAACCGCCACCCGAACCTATAATCCCACAACCATTATCCGAAGAATTATTCGGTACTGAGGTCTAATGCTTTCTATAGAGTACAAGTCAACTGGGGAACTTGTCCCCTACGTAAACAACTCAAGAACTCACAGTGAACAGCAAGTACAACAAGTAGCGGCAAGCATTAAGGAATTCGGATTTACTAATCCTATCTTGATAGATCATGATGGCGGTATTATCGCAGGGCATGGTCGTCTACAAGCCGCGCAGTTGCTAAGTCTTGATGAAGTGCCTACTATTACGTTAAAGGGGCTTACAGAGGCGCAGAGGAAAGCATACGTGATAGCGGATAATAAACTCGCTCTAAATGCAGGTTGGAATGATGAACTTCTTAAGGTAGAAATAGAGGCATTAACTGAATCTGATTTTAATCTTGATATTTTGGGTTGGGACGTATTGCCTGATTTTGTAGATGAAATTGATTATTCTGTGCTAGATGGAGAATTTGATGAAGAACTTGCCGAAATGGAAGAGGGTGTCAAAAAAGCTATACAAATAGAATTTGAATCACATGACTATGATGAGGCGGCTGAATTAATAAAAAAATTTAGGGCGGAAGGGGCGTACATAGGAGCAATTTTGATAGAGGCTCTTAGGAAAGGCTAATGAAAGCAGTTTTCTTAACTGGCTCTATGGGTTCTGGAAAAAGTAGTATTTTAGAGCAATCTACATTCGTTAATCAAAACCAATTTATTGTTGAGTGTGAAGAATATGACATACTTGGACTAAAGCAATACGGAGCAGATTCTTTATCTGGGCATTCTAAAAAAAATGTCATTGATTCGTTGTTTTCTTATAGTGGGGAAAAGCTAATTATAGCAGGAGAGTACTATTCTAAGCAGGTAGACTTAGAGCGATTTTATAAACTAGGTTTTAAGATTTTTGTTATTTTGCTTAATGTAGATAGACATGAAATATATAACAGAGTGCTATCTAGGGGTAATGGTCATTGGAATGAAAACACTTACAAAACGAATATAGCGAATAGAATTGCATTTTTTAAGGCGCACCAAGGGGGTAAATGGATAATGAAAAATAACACTATTGGAGAACAAAAAAAAGTCATTGAAAAGATTTTAAGCATATGAAAATATTAAAGCTAAAAGAAACTCAGCATGGCGTCACGGTTGGCGATACTTGCGTTCATATAGAGCCAAATGTATTGGAAGATTCGTTGTTCGTTGTTGAAGATAAGCCTATAGGGTTTTATATTAAAGACATTGCTAAATACAGCAAAAAAGCGGCTCAATTAGCAGATATAGCAGATGTAGAGTTGCGCTCTAAAAGAGTCCCGAAAAGTGTTATGAAAAGAAGCAGTGGATTTTTGGATAATGATAAATCAAAGCAAGTATTGCAATATTCAACCATACTTGGCTCTATACCGCCAAAGCCGCATATGAGAAGACCGTATCCTACAAGAAGTAGCGTTCATTCTGTGCAGACGGCTAAAACATTTATCAAGGCGATGTTATTGCTTGCAAAAGAAAGCGAAAAAATAATTAAAGAATTAACACCTGAGTTGTATGCAGAACAAAAAGAAATAATTGCTAAAAATATAGCCAAGGAATGGAGGTTTAGCGATTTATTTACGAGCAGTATTTCAAACTTTAATATAGCGGCTGACTTCCATAGAGATAATGGCAATCTGAAAGGGTGTTCTAATGTCATTATAACCAAAAGAAGCAACAGCACAGGAGGTTGCACTACTGTCCCTGATTATGGTGCGACAGTAGACAGCAGGGATAATTCTATGCTGTATTACCCTGCGTGGAGGAATATTCATGGCGTAACGCCTATAGTACCAACGCATGATGGCGGCTATAGGAACAGCTTGGTTTTCTATCCGCTTTCTAATTTTCCAAAGGAATAACATGAAGAAAGGTAATCAAGGTGATGGTGGAGGTAGACCCATAATAGAGTTTACTGATGAGGAAATCACTCAACTTGAAGCATTGGCGGCTGTACTTACTAAAGGGCAAATAGCTGATTACTTTGGCATTTCTGAAACTACTTTAAGAGCGATAGAGGAACGACAGCCAGAAGTTTCTGACGCTTATAAAAAAGGAAGGGTAAGACAGTGCGCCAGTATGGGTTCTAACTTAATACAATTAGCTAAAGCAGGTAATGTAGCGGCTAATATCTTTTACCTTAAAACTCAAGCAGGTTGGAAAGAAACAGAAGCAGATGTACAAGAAATACCGCCTATCAATATCATAGTGGATGGCAATGCAACTCACGCCCCCACAGAGTGAGATATTTTGTAATCCTTCTCGTTTTCGCAACTGCGTGGCAGGGCGTAGATTCGGTAAGACACATCTATCCGTCACAGAACTTCTTAAAGCGGCAACCTCTGGAAAGAATAAGAATTGTTGGTATGTAGCACCGACCTACGGAGCGGCTAAAGAGATTGCTTGGGATATGCTGATACATACCATCCCAGATGAGTACATTATTAAGTCAAATGAAAGCGCATTAACGCTTAAATTAATTAATGGTTCTGTCATTAGCTTAAAGGGTGCAGAAAAGCCTAACAATTTGAGAGGCCGAGCATTAGACTTTGTTGTGCTAGATGAATTCGCAGATATGCGTCCAGAAGCATGGTATGAGGTTATACGTCCATCTTTATCAGATAGGCAAGGATCAGCACTATTTATCGGAACACCTAAAGGCCGTAATCATTTTTATGACTTGTGGGCTAGTGGAATGAATGGTGCAGACGGTTGGGCTAGTTTTCAATATACAACACTAGAAGGCGGCAATGTTCCTGAATCAGAGGTTGAAGCGGCTAGAATAGACCTAGATGAGCGTACATTTAATCAAGAATACTGTGCAGAGTTTGTTACCTACAGCGGTTTGATATATTATGCGTTTAGTAGAGAACTATCTGTCGCTGATTGTAGCGATGAAGGTACTTTGCATATTGGTATGGATTTCAATTTAGATCCCATGTCAGCCGTAATCAGTGTACGTAAAGGCGAGATGCTGTATGCCGTTGACGAGATTGTCATGTATGGGTCTAATACTGACGAGATGGTTGCGGAGATTAAAGACCGTTACCCTAACCGTTATATAATTGTTTATCCTGATCCCGCATCAAGACAGCGCAAAACAAGCGCAGGTGGTCGTACAGATTTGTCGATCTTACAGAACGCAGGGTTCGCGGTGAAAGCCAAGAAGTCCCATGCTCTGGTTAGAGATAGAATAAATGCAGTGAATAGCCGTTTACTAAGTAGCAATGGTGAACGTAAATTGTTTGTTAGCCCTAAGTGTAAGCAGACTATAAAGAGTTTGGAAAGGCAGACATACAAAGAAGGAACGAGCATACCAAATAAGGATGGGTTTGATCATATGAATGATGCCCTTGGTTACTTGGTAGAATACCTGTTCCCTGTTCGCACAGAATACAACACACCACAACCTACTAGGTGGACTTGATGAGATTGAACGCAGATACAACACACCCTGATTATGATAAATACGAGAGCCGATGGGAGTTCTATGTTCGCTCATATCTTGGTGGAGAAGATTACTTTAATGGCGCATATCTAACGCGCTATATATCAGAAACCAATGATGACTATGACCGCAGACTTGATCTGACACCTTTAGATAATCACGTAAAGAACATTGTGCATATCTATTCTAGCTTCCTATGGCGAGTGCCACCTACTAGAGCATATAACAGCGCGGCTAACAATGTAGCCTTAGAACCGTTTCTGGATGACTGTGACCTAGAAGGTCGTAGCTTTAATGCGTTCATGCGTGAGTGCCAGATATGGGCAAGCGTCTATGGTCATGTTTGGGTAATGATGGACAAGCCTAAGTCTAACGCAGGTACAAAGGCAGAAGAGTTAGCCCAAGACATTCGCCCTTATGTGACTATGTTCACCCCTGAGAACGTCTTAGATTGGAACTATGTTAGAACCCCTAGCGGTAGGTTTGAACTTGACTACCTAAAGGTTAGAGAGTCCGTTATACGTGTTGATGAGACTACCACAGAGACATACTACCGCGTTTGGTACAAAGACCGTGTAGAGTTATGGCATTCTGTAAACGACCTTGACAAGCAAATAGAGGTTGATAACAACGTACTGGGTCGCATCCCTGCTGTATTCCTACCTGCTAACCGTAGCGTGACTAGAGGTATAGGATTAAGTGACATAGCAGATGCAAGCTATATGCAACGCGCCATCTATCAAGAACTGTCAGAGATAGAACAGTTGATCCGAATCTCAAACCATCCGACACTAGTTAAATCGTTCCAGACAGACGCCAGTGCAGGAGCAGGGGCAGTCATTAATCTACCTGATGACATGGATGCAAGCCTTAAGCCTTATCAACTACAGCCTAGTGGGCAGAACCTAGACGCTGTACGCGCATCGATAAACGATAAGATCGAGTCAATTAACCGCATGAGTCACATGGGTGCTGTACGTGGCACAGAAGCGATGACCATGAGTGGCGTTGCTATGCAGACAGAATTCCAGATGCTTAATGCGAAATTAGCAGAGAAGGCTGATCTACTAGAATTAGCAGAAGAGCAGTTATGGTTGTTGTTCTGTGACTGGCAAGACGTTACCCCTGATGTTGAGATATTCTATCCAGATGCGTTTGACCTACGTGACTATGATAAAGAACTAATGTTCCTACAGCAGTTGCGTTCTACTGGCGTTAAGTCAGTAACATTGTCACAAGAAATAGATAAGAAGATTGCTGACTTGTTGCTTGATGATGAAGAACTTGCAAAGTCACACGTTGAAATTGAATCTGGAACACAAGTATTAGGTCAGTTTAACGAACAGGCACTTGAGATAGGAAGCTAATGGCCGCAGATATTGATCAGTTGCGTGAACTGATTAGGCTTGCTGAAACACATCAGGCTAAGTTAGCAAGCGCCTTAGTTAAGCTAGAGAACCGCATAGCTGACATCATGGCTACTGCTCCGCTAAGAGATGGCGAGTTGTTTGATCTAGAGTGGGCTGTACAGGCTAGGGTTGTTCTACGTGAAGCTATAGAGCAAGAATACCTAACGGTTGTTGATGGCTTAGTGCGACAGTATAACGATGTGGCGGCTAAGGCTATTGCCATGCTAGGGCAGTATGGTGACATTGCTAACCTAGATGCTAGTATTATTCAGCAGTTACAGAGCCTAACCTTTAAAGGCTTTGAGGATTTAGGACAGCAGTACCTAGATGTCATTGCTAAAGAGGTTTACGAAAGCACCCTAACAGGAACACCATTTGCCGCAAGCGTAGCGACTATTAGAGCCACTGTAGGCAGTGATTTAGGGCGTTATGCTAGTCAGCAGTTGCATGATGCCTTAATGCAGTTTGACGCGGCTGTTAATACTAGAGTTGCATTAGAGTCAGGTGCTAAAGAGTTTAAGTATCAAGGGCCAGACGATGAGGTCACTAGAGACTTTTGTGAGAAGCACGTAGACAAAATATATACTAAAGAAGAAATTGAAGAAATCTGGTCAGGTAGTTGGGCAGGTAAAATAGATGGTAATCCATTTATTGTCCGTGGTGGCTATAACTGCCGTCATAGATTTAGGGCTGAATTTTAAGGAGACAATCATGCCACAAGGTAAAGGTACATACGGTAGTAAGGTAGGACGACCTAAAAAGAAGAAGAAAAACAAGAAATAATTAGTATGCTACAATGTTAATTCACCAATACTCTATAAGAGGTTCGTAACATGAGCGATGAAATCATGGCAACAGAAGCTGATACTGAGACAGCGGCAGTAGAAACTCAGGAAACCAAGACCTTTACTCAGGACGAACTAGATCGAATTGTTGCGGATCGCGTAGCAAGAGAGCAAAGAAAGTTCGATAAGAAGATACAAGGCATTGATCTGGATGACGCAAAGGAACTGATGGCAAAGCGTGAAGCCGCAGAACTGGAACGACAGAAAGAGCGTGGCGAGTTTGATTCTATCCTGAAAAAAACGGTCGAAAAGAAAGATATGGAAATACAGAGTTACAAAAGCAAGTTGCAACAGACGCTAGTAGATGGAGCGATCTTAGGTGCGGCTTCTAATAATAACGCTGTCAATCCAAATCAAGTATCACAGTTATTGAAAGACCAGACCAGACTATCAGACGATGGAACGGTTGAGGTGCTAGACGGTAACGGTGTGCCGCGATACAATGACAGCGGTGATCTGCTATCAGTTAATGAAATGGTATCAGAATTTTTAACAGTAAACCCACATATGGTCAAAGCGTCACAAGGTGGCACAGGCTCGATGGGTAACACTGGTGGCTCTACACAGAAGCCTCAATCTGTGGCAGATATGGTTGCTAACTGGAGTAATGGCGGCAAAGAAGCATTTGCCTCTATGAAGAAAAAGTAACCACCAAACCACTATTTAATTTTTTGAGGATACAATCATGGCCGCAACAACTTCAACAACTCTCGACGATCTCTTTGTAAATATCGTCGCACAAGCACGTTTCACTGCTGAAGAGCAATCCCTAATGATGGGTCTTGTTACTCAGTACAACATTCAAGCACAAGCAGGAAAGACCATTCAGGTTCCTAAGTACCCTGCTATTTCTGCCCTTAATTTAGTTGAGGGAACTGACATGACTAGCACTACTGTTTCTACTTCTTCAGTTTCTGTAACTGTAGGAGAGGTAGGCGCACAGGTTCTATTGACTGACATGGCTACTTACGGAGACGGCAACCCTGCTGTTGAGTTA
>Ga0209666_1002048_pt1 | contig 15184 bp, 9 predicted proteins | sample SaaInlV_125m_DNA_FD_184679 | JGI IMG/M metagenome (GOLD analysis project Ga0209666, IMG submission 184679) | Marine microbial communities from expanding oxygen minimum zones in the Saanich Inlet - Saanich Inlet SI037_S3LV_10m_DNA (SPAdes)... | ecosystem: Environmental > Aquatic > Marine >...
CGCCTCCGCCGCCTCGCGCGACGCCAGCGTTTCCCGGCGCGCGGCGTCCGCGAACCGCGTCGTCCAGAAGGCCACGGCGGCGTCCGCGGCGGCTTCGTCCGCGGAAAGTTTCGCGGAAAGTTTCCCCGCCGCGGAAACGCGCGACGCCGCGTCCTCGCGCCAACGCCCGGCGACCGCGAGCGCGTCGCGCGCCGTCTCCAGCGCGTCCAGCAGGGGAGACGCGACGCCGTGAGACGCCGCGCGCGTCGACTCCGCCGCGCGCTCGGCGGCGGCGGCTTCCGCGCGCGCCTCGACGGCAATCGCCGCCGCCTCCGCGACGGCCAACTCCGTGCGCTCGGCGGCCGCCGTCGCCGTGCGCGAGACGGTCTCCTGCTCGGCGCGCATGTCCTCGCGCGCCTCGCGAGCAAGAGCGCGCTGGCGCTCGGCGGCGTCCCGGAGCGCCGCCTCACGGCCGGAAGCCGACTCCGCAGCCGCCGCCGCCTCGGAGGCGCCCGCGTCGCGCTCCGCGAGCGCCTCCGACACAGCCTCGGCGGCGATCGACGCGCGCGACGCGGCGGTGGCCACCGCGGCGGCGGCGACGGCGCGCGCGCGCGCGGCGTCCGCGTCCGCCGCCGCGCGCCGCACGGCCTCCCCGTCCGCCTTCGCGGCGGCGTTCGCGCGCGCCACGGATTCCGCGCGCGCCGCCTCAGCCCTGGCGCGCGCCGCGCCCCCGGCGACGTCGTCCAGTCCGAAGGACGCGCCCCCCCCGCCGAGCCCGCCGTGAGGGTGCGCGGCGATTTCGTCCGCGGCGGCGAGCGCCTTGGCCTTCGCCAGGCGCTCGCTCGCGCGCGACGCGGCATCCGCCGCCGCGCGGCGCTCGGCATCGGACGCGGCGTCCACCAGGAACCGCGCCGCGTCGCGCGCGGCGACGGCGTCACGCGCCGACGCCGACGCCAATTTCACGGCGCGCGCGCGCGTTTTGTCCGACGCAAACGCTTCGTCAGCTTTCGCGCGCGCCGCCGCGGAGAGAGGCTCGGGACGATCCTCGGGGAGGTCTGAGTCCACGTCATCCGACGGGTGTGTGTGTTCCGACCCTCTTCGCGAAAGGGACTCGCGCGGTGTCTCGCGGTTTCCCGGTGCCGTCGCGCCCTCGGCGTTGGCGTCGCGCGGCGCGAGCGGCGGCCTCGCGTCGGATTTCGCGTCGTCGAAGGCCTTCGACGTCCCCGCCGGCGGCTTCCGGAAGGTACCGTCGGGCGCCTCGCGGTCCAGCTTCAGCTTGAGCTCGCCGCGCGCGCGCTGCATGTGCGGGCTCGCGAGCGCGATCCACCGCGCGTCCGCGTCGCTCACCTCGAACGCGCGGCGGCGCTCGGCGACGAGCTCGGCGACGCGCGCCTGCGCGGCGGCCGCGGCGACTCGGCGCGGCGCGGAGACGAAATGCGAGACGCACGCCTCGAGCGCCGCCGCGCGGCGGTCGGAAACGCCGGGAGCCGCTCCGTTTCTCTTCGCGGGCGTCTCTCTTGTCGCGACGCTTCGTGTCGCGACGCTTTTGTTTTTGACGCGCGACTCGAGATCACGCAGAGCCTTCGAGCGCTCGTCGCGCTTGCCCGGCGTCGCCGCGAGCATCTTGAGGCGCGCCGTCGCGCTTTTGCCGGCTCTTTCGCGCCACAAGAGCGTCGCCGCGACGAGCGCGCGTCGCCTTTTGAAACTCAGCGCCAAGCTGCCGACGTGCGCCGCGCGCTCGCGCTCGAGGACGGCGACGCGCCACTGCCCAAAGGCGCCGCGAGCTGCCGCGCGGCGGTGCGACGCCGCCGCGAGCGCCAGTTTGTTCCGGCGGTCCACGCGCGCCGCGACGTTGGCGCGCCACGAGAACCAGGCGCGCGCGGTGGCGCGCGCGCCGGTAAACGTCACGACCACGGAATCGTCCTCGAAGAACAGAGATTCGCCGCGGAAAGATGTTTCGTTTCGGGATTCGAAACTCGCCGTGGACGCGACGCGTCGGTAGTGCGCGTCGGCTTTCGATTCGTCATCGCGCGCGCGCCGCGCGGCGTCGCGCAGCGCGGCGAGCGCCGCGCGCGCCGGCGCGGCGGCGTTCCTGCGCCACACCTTGGCGCAGTACGCGCGGCGCGCGCGCGCCAGCGCCGCACCCGCCGCGAACACCCCCAGCGCCGCCTTCATGAGCAGCTTGTCCCCGAGCGCGACCAGGACGCTCCTGGAAAACGCGCTGCCCCGGAACGGATCCGGGTCGGCGGGGTCGCTTCGCCGCGACGGCGACCGCGATTCGAGGACACCGCGGGCTTTCCCCTCGAATCCCGCGGAGTTTTGCGCGTACGACGCGTTCGCGTTGTGCGACAAAGAGTTGGTCCCCGAGTTGAGGAACACGCCGCCGCCGGGCGGCGACCACTTCCCGCGTCTCGCGCCGCGTCCGCGCCGAGCCAAGCCGCGCGCGGCGCGCACGTCGTCCTCCACCTCCGCGAACCGAAGCAGGCGGTCCTGCGCCTCGCGACACACGTCCACCTCCCGGTACCGCGCGTGCAGCGCGGCGAGCCGCTCGGCGTGCTTGCGGCTCTGCGCGCCGAGGAGCGTCGACACGGCGCGGAGCTGCAGGCGAAGCAGACTGGGCCCCGTTTCCGTTTGCGGGCCTTCGTCTCCCGCGTCGACGTCCGCGTCGAGCGTCGCCTCGACGGCGCGCGCCGCGAGCGCCTCCGCGACGTGCGCGACGGTCTCGACGGTTCCCGTGGCGGCGTCGATGTACCTCTCCGTCGAGGCTTCGGAACGCAGCTCCTGGCCTTTGTGCCCGGAAAGGTGGCCGGTCGGTGCCCCGCTCGAACTCGCGCGTCGAGACTCAGTCTCGCGGCGGAGGTCAGCGAGGACAGCCGCCGAGTCCCGCCGCCGCGCGCGCTCCGCGTCCGCCGCGAACGCCGCCGAGCGCGCCGCGCGCGCCTCGCGCTCGAGGACCATCTGCTCCTCGAATCGGCGGTCCGCCTCGAAGAACGCCTCGGCGGCCAGCCGCACCTCGGCGTCGGCGGCGGCGGCGGCGGCGGCGCGGCGTGCCTCCGCGTCCAGCGCCTCCCGGCGTTCGCGAGCCGCTGCGTCGAGATTCGCCTCGTGTTTCCGCCTCTCCGCCTCGAGCGCCGCCGCGTGCTCGGCAGCCTGCGCGGCGAGCCGCGCCTCGAGTTTCTCCTTCTGGTCCCGCCGCTCGCGCTCGCGAGCCAGGTCGGCCTCGCGGCGCTCGGCTTCGCGCGCCGCCTCGGCTCGGCGCGCGTCCAGCTCCTGCCGCGCCTCGCGCTCGGCGAGCCGCAGGATCGCCGCCGCCTCGGCGTCGCGCTTCTCGGCGTTCGCCTTTGAAACGCGGAACGCCTCCCACTGCGCCTTCAGGCGGCTCTCCGCGCGGCGCTCGGCGTCCGCGAACCGGGAACTCGCCTTCTCGGAAGCCCCGCTTTTGTCTCGACTCTTGTCTGTCCGTCTCTCGGAAGTCGACGAAAGCCGCGCGGCGGCGCTCGCCGGCGCGCCCGTCGGGGCGACCAACGGGTTCAACGTCTTTCGGGGCGGCGGAAGCCCGAGGGCGAGGCCCATGCCTTCGTTTTCGGTGCCGACTGAGGAGGACGACGTCGACGCGATCGGCGGCGTCTCGGCGCGCTCCAGGTCATCCTCCGCGCCTTCCCAAGACGCCGCCGGCTCGGAGAGACTTCGCGCCGCCACCCTGAGCGAACCGCGCCGCGCGGAGGTCTCATTCTCGACGTCGACGGAGGAATTCTTCCGACGCAATTGCGATTTTTCCGTCGCGCGCGCGTCGTCGTCCTCGCTGTCGTCTCCGTCGGCGTCTTGGGTTATCAACCCCTCGCTCGTCTTCCGATGCATCTTCGTCCGCGCCGCGGTCGCCGCGGCGGTCGCGGGGGACGGGGGCGTGTCGGCACCGAGGCGCTTGCGCCCGGAGAGGTCCAGGAAGGCGCGCACCTCGGACAGGTGCGCTTCGCGCGCCGCGCCCGCCGCCTCGAGTTCGAACCGCATGCGGCCAACCGCGCCGCGCAGATCGGAGGCGTCGCTCGTCTTCGTCTTCGTCTTCGTCTTCGCGTTTTCGCTTTCGTCTTCGCCGGCGCCGTCCCCGAGCGGGTCCCCGAGCGCGGGACTGAACGCGTCGAGCGGGACGTCCACGGACGCGCCCGCGCGCACGAAGCTCCGTTCGGCGCTCCGGCGCGCGGTTTCCTCGGCGGACTCCTCCTCCAGCCACGACGGTAAGCCGCGGAACGCCGCGTCGGGGTCAGACGCCTCGAGTCCCGAGTCTTCCGCGTCCACTCGCTCGCCGGGCATGGGGCGATTCTCGTCGAAACGCGCCGCCACCTCCGCGGCGATGCGCGCCGCCGTCGCGGAAGGCGTCTCTTCCGCGTCGCGCCACGCGTCCGAGGACCGGGTGCCCAACGCGCCGGGAATCGGACGGACGCTTCCCGTGGAATCCGCCCAGGCGTCGGTATGGACTCCGCCGGGACCCTGTCCACGCGCGTGGCGTCGGATGATGGGTGCCACGGGCTCGGATGACGAAGCGGGCGGTCCTTCGGGAGCGAGCGGCTCATGGCGCTCGAGCACCGGCGCCCAGCCCACCATCGCGGTCGACTCGCTCTCCGTCAAAGTTTTAAATTCTGGCGTCTCAAGCCGTTCCCATGGCTAGTGGCGCGGTCTCCCACCCGGCGTGCGTCTCCTAAAGCAACCCTAAACCCGCTCCCTACGTCGCACCGACTCGCGCGCGCCCCTAGTGGACGCGTAGGCGCGAGTCGTCGCGCGGTGTGGTATGCGTGTCCTCCCAAGAGGTGCAGCTCCTTCGAATTTCTTGGAAGTCGTTGGCGCGTCCAACGCGGGTCGGTTAGCCTCGAGCGACTCGATTGGCCTGCTGCATTTGCGGAGGTCGACGGCTTGACGTCGCTCTCCGCACTTCCGCTCGCGCGTATCGCGACGAGGGGACGCGCGGCCGAGGTTCTGTCGTCCGTCGCGTTCCAGCACGCCCACCACGAGGCGTCGCCTGGTGTGCTTCGCGGCGCGGGTCTGGTCGCGACCGCGCGCCGAAACCCCCGAAATGAGCACCCTCGCGCTCTCCGCCGCCGCATCGGCGCGCGCGCACGCGCAGCACGCCGCGGCGATGTCTCGCGCCCACGCGTCGCGAGCCGCGTCCATCGCGCCGACGATGTGTCACGCGCGAAGCGTCTCCGCGGTCCTCGCGTCGCACCGCCGTCTCGGCGATGCCGCCGCCCGCTCGCGCGTCGCGTCCTGGGCATCCAGCCACCGCCGAGCGAGCGCCACCTCGGCGTCCGCGTCGCCCGCCGACGGCGCGTCCGAGCCCGACGACGGAAGCCTCGCGGACGCGGAGGACGTTTTCGAAGACGCCTTTGAAGACGACTCGTACGAGGCGTTCGTGGCGTCTTGGCGCGCGTCTCTGCCGACGATGGAGCCGAACGAACGCGCCGAGGCGCATCGCGCGTCGTGCGCGGAGGGCCGGCGCAAGGCGAACGAGAAAAGACGAAAACGAGCGGTGCGTTCGCGGAGGCGGACTTTTTTCTCTCTCTCTTTGCCTTCCACATGAAAGCGCTTTCGGTTTGTCTTCCTCGCGGTCGTCGGCGTCTCGTCGCCGCCTCCGCGCCGCTTCCGCCGCGTGCTTTGTTTCCTCGTGATTCATCAATACTGGCACCAGCCCGACTGTTTGGTTCCGTGGGGAACTCCCCGTGACGAAAGAAACAGTTCCGCTCGGTTGGCGCCGAGCCTCGATATGAAGGGAACGACTTTTTGACGCGGTTTTCGCGACTTGATGCGCGGGTTTTGTTTTCGCGACGTATCGCCGTACACATCGCCGACGTCGTTAAACATGCGATGCCCTAAACGACGACCGCGACTGGTGATCGATGGACTGACCCGCCGAACCGATAAATCGCCGCGACTTTGAAAAAACCATTTCGTTTCATCCGCGCGCAGGTTGAACCGATCGACGGCGAGGTGTTCCGCCCGCGCGAACGCATCAAGTCGCAGGCCGACTTCAACCGCGTCGGTCGATTCGGGCGGAACTTCAACGGGAACGTCGTGCGCGTGCAGTGGAGCCCGAACAACGCGGTGGGTCCGGACGTGACGTGCACGCGCCTCGGGATCAAAACCCCCAAGAAGCACATCAAGCGCGCCGTGGACCGGAACCTCGTCAAGCGGCGCGTGCGGGACGTCTTCCGCAAAAACAAAAGCCGGTGGCCCGACCGCGCCGACATCGTCGTGTACTGCTCCGCCGCGACACTGGCGGCGTCGTACGCCGAGCTCGAACGCGAGATGCTATACTGGGGCAGGGAGGTGGTACCGCGCGTCGCCAGAGCGGACGCCGAGAAGAGCGCGTCCGGAACGGCGCGCAAGGAAAAACGTTTTTCGAACGGAGACAAGCGAAGCCGCGCGCCGCATCGCGCCGCCGGCGCCGACGAGGACCCGAGAGGACCCGAGAGCGCCGTCTCTTCCAAGTCGGGCGGCGCGGTGGCGACGGCGGAGGAGTGAGGTGATGCGCGAGTGGCGTGTGGCGTGTGACGCGCGCGAATCTGTGTGACTCTTTGTAGACTATATAATGACACGTGTGAGGCCGCGAGACTGTCCGGTTGGGGGCGACGAAAAAAAACACGCGCGCTTCGTTCGAGACGCCTTTCGGGACGCGGTTTTGTTTTTGAGACTTCAAACGTCCTTTTCGAAAACGAGAAGCGAGCGCACCGCACTTCGCCTGCGCCCTCGCAGCGCCCTGACCATGACCGCCAACGCGCCCATCCGCACTCCCGCCCGCTTCGTGCGCATTCGAGGCCTGAAGTCGTCGACCCACCTCAACGGCGAGCTGGCGCGTTTGGGGAAGTGGCTCCCTCAGCGCACGCGGTGGGAGGTGAGCCTGTGCGACTCCAGAAACGTCGGCCCGACGGAAGAGGTGGTCTTGGCCATCAAGGAGACCAACGTCGAAGATGTCGACGACGATGCCATCGTGGCGTGGATCCGCGAGCGGCTCGCCGATGCCAGGTACGCGTCGGAGATGGCGCCTCCCGAGGCGTAGAGAGGGGCAGAGAGGAGTATCGTGAAGGCACAGAGTCTTTGACGAACACTTTTTGAACTGGCCACAAAGCTAAAGAGTCTACCCTCGCGCCGCGAGCGCGTCCTCCGCCCTCCGCGCGCGCCGCTCGGCGCGTTCCGCGGCTTCCAGCACGCGCAGCCTTTCCTCCTCGCCCCGTCGCAACGCCGCGTCCCGCGCGTCCAGCTTCTTCGCCGCCTCCGCGAGCGCGACGCTCGCCTGCTTGAGCTTCTCCTCGGCGCCGGCGAGCTTGCGCCGCGAGATACCCTCGCGGCGCGCGGACTCCGCCGCCGCCGCTTCGGACGCCGCCGTCTCGGCTTGGAGCTCGCGGCGCATCTCCTCCAGCACGGCATCCGCGTCGCGCACCGCGGCGTCTTCCGACACGCCTCCCGGCCGACGCCTGGCGGCGTTCCGCGAGTCGCGCGCCGCCAGTTCGGACGCGCGTTTACGGGCATCCTCGAGTTTTAACTCAAGCGCGCGCACGTCGGTTTCCGCCTTTTGGCGCGTCACCCACAGCTCGCGTGCAAGACGCGCGTTGGAGGCGTCGGCGGCTTCCGCGCGCGCCGCCGTCGCGCTCAGGGTCTTCGCCTTCTCCGCCTCCGCCGCGGCGACGCGCGCGGCGGCCTCCGCGAGCGCATCCCGCGCGCGCGACTCGACGTCGCGCACGCGCGCGATCAGCGACGACTCCGTGGCGGCGGCTGCGCGGAGACGCGCCTCCGCCTCCGCCAGCGCCGACGCCGTCGTCGCCGCCGCCGCGCGCTCCTCGGTGAGCGTCGCGCGAAGCGTTTTGACGTCGGCGACGGCAGCGGTTGCCGCGGCGGCGTGCGCTTTCGCATCCGCCACAGCGAGGATCAGGCGCGTCTGAAGGCCATCCGAAGACGATAAGGCGCTCTGCGTTCCGGCGCTCGCGGCGACGTCCGCCGCCGCCGCGCGTCTGGCGTCGGCTTCGCTTTTTTCCAGATGCGCCGATTTCGCGGAAATGATTTCGGCGCGCGCCTCGGCGAGAGCCTTTTCGAGCGCGCGCTTCTTCTCCGCCCACACCTCCTCCGCCTCCTCCTTCGCGGCGTCGCGCGCCCACGAGACCGCGAGCGTGCGCTCCTCCTCCGCCGCCGCGAGATCCGCGCGCGCCGAAGCAAGGGACGCGCGAAGCGCCGCGACCTCTTCCTCTTCGCCCGCGCCGCGGTCCGCCTCTTTTTCTTCCTCGGCGGCGTCCTTTTTTTTCTCGCCAACCGCGAGGCGCGCCTCCAACTGCGCGTTCGCCGCCTCGAGCTCCAGGACGCGCGCCGCGTGCGCCTCGCTGGCCTCGCTCGTTTCCCTGAGCGCGTCGTGAAGCGCCTCCAACTCCTCGCGCGCCGCCTCATGCAAGGCCCTCGACGACGCAAGCTCGGCCGCCGCCTCCGCCGCCTCCGCGCGCGCCGAGGCGGCTAATAACGACGACGTCGACGCATCAGCCTCGGCGAGCGAGTCATCAGCCTCGCCGCCGCGTTCGTCCGTGTCAATAACACGTGTACTTTCCTTCGTATCCGTCTTTTCTCGCGTGGCGCTCGACAGAGCTTCGTTCAGTCGCGCGCGCGTCGCGGCGAGCTCGGCGCGCGCGTCGTCGAGCGCCGCCGCCGTCGCCGTCGTCGCCGCGCGCTCGGCGGCGCTTTTTTCCTCCATCCGTCTCGCGCGCGTCTCGAGCGACGCGACGCACGCGCGCAGCAACGCGAGATCGCGCGCGGTCTCGTTCTGCGTCTTGGCGTACGTCGCGATCTCGGCTTGCGCGTCCCGGAGTCGCGCGGCGAGTCTTTCCGATCCCTCCGTCACCGCCGACGCGCCCGCGCCGCGTTCGCGGCTGAGGATCTCGATTCGCGAATCCGAAGCGCGCGCGTCCGCGGCGGCGCGCTCGAGGAGCGCGCGCAGACGCGTCGCCGCGTCGACCGCCGCGGTCGCGCCGGTGGTCATGGCGGACGCGGGTGAAGAAGCGCCGTTCGTGTCTGCGTCCGCCAGGGGCGCGCGGTTCGCGTCCGCGAAACGGTCCGCGAAGAAACGCTCGGCATCGCAGATGGGTGTCGTGGTGCCGGCTTTCTTCGTAACGCCGAGGCTCCGACACGGATCCGACACGGCCGCGCGCGTCGCGGAGACCGCCCCCGCGGCCTTCGACCGCGCGGCGACCCTCATGGCGTCGTGCGCGGGGGTCGAGACCTGCTGGTCGAACGACGGCATCCCCGCGTAGTGTGGCCGCGCGGCCTTTGGTGGCTCCGATAAACGAGCTCCGTTTTTTCGTTCCCCCGCGGTTCTCGGAAGTCGCAAAACCATCGGACACTCCGCGTGACCCAAATAAGGGTCCTTCAGCACCTCCCCGCCCACACCGGTTCGCGCGGCACCAGCTGCGGTCCCCGTCCGGAAGCCGCGATGTCGAGCGCGGTCAAGGTGTATCTACGGGCCCGGCCGACCAATGGCGCCGCGGAATCCTTCCGGTGCGTCCTCGCGCCTCCGCCATCTCACCGCCCTCTCGCGAACGTCACTCGGCTCCTTCCCCCGTTTTCGCACGACGCTCGCATCGATCCGCGAAGCGCGACGTCCGCGGACACGCCGCCGGCTCCCGCTGCCGTCGCGTGTCTCTTCCCCGCTTTTTGTCGTCGCGCGCGCCTCTCGCTCCGCGCGCCTGTGGCTCTGCTGACACCTCCCCGATCCCTCCCGCCCCGCGCAGCGTCGGCGAGGACAATCGCACGGTTTCGGTGAGCCTGAAACGGACCGAGCAGGGGCTCATCAACAACAGCGCGGATGCGATCCAGTTCGAGTTCGACACCATCCTGCACGACGCGTCGCAGGAGTCCGTGTTCACGCAGTGTGCCGCGGAGGTGTGCGAGAGCGTGCTCGCCGGGTACAACGGCACGGTCTTCGCGTACGGCCAGACGGGCGCGGGCAAGACGTATACCATGTCCGGCGACGCCGGGAGCGACTACAAGCAACGAGGCGTCATTCCGCGCGCGGTGCATCATCTGTTCCGCGAGATGGACGTGCGCGTCGGTAAGGACATTACTTTAAGCGTTTCGTATTTAGAGATTTACAACGAGGGGATGTACGACCTGCTGGCGGACGAGATCGTCCCTGACTCGGACCTCGTCGTGGTGGACCGCGACGGCGAGATGGAGGTGAAGCACCTGACGAAAAAAAAGTGCCGCGACGAAGCCGAGGCGCTGCGTTTTTTCTTCGCCGGCGAGCGCAACCGCGCCGTCGCCGACCACGTGTTGAACAAAACCTCCTCGCGGTCGCACTGCGTGTTCACCGTGCACCTGGAGAGCCGCTCGGTGGGGGACGGGGACGACCGGACGGTGGTCTCCAAGCTGAACCTGGTGGACCTCGCCGGGTCGGAGCGGGTGAAGAAGACCAACGTCACCGGCAAAGCGCTCCTGGAGGCGACGCACATCAACAAGAGTCTGACTTTTCTCGAGCAGACGGTCAACGCGTTGTCGCGCGGGGACAAGCACGTTTCTTTCCGGCAGAGCAAACTCACGTCCGTGCTACGAGACGCGCTGGGGGGTAACTGCAAGACGACCATGATCGCGTGCACGTGGCCGGACGAGGCGCACGCCGAGGAGACGATTTCGACGTGCCGCTTCGCGTCGAGGGTCATGACGCTTTCCACGCGCGCGGTGGTCAACGAGAGCAAGGACCCGCGCGTTTTGGCGGCGAAGTACGAGCGGCGGTGCGAGGAGCTATTAAGTGAGCTCGCCGCGCGGGACACCTTCGCCGGGAAGGCGCCCGTGAACTACGGGCCCATGGGCGAGGTGGAGAGAAGAGAGCTGGAGTCTGAAGTGCGGATGTTTCTGGAGACGGAAAACGCGAACGCCGACGACGTCCCCGCCGAGAGCCTGCGGCAGGTGCGCGAGGCGTTCCGCCTGTTCAAGAAGGCGTACCTCGAGGCTGTCAACGAGACGGACAGACGAGTCGCCGAGGCGCGCGAGGAGACGATGAAAGAGGCGGCCGAGGCGGGAGCGGGCGAAGCCGCCGCCGAAGAAAACGGAGAAAATGCCGAAGAAAAAGCCGAAGGCGCCGAAGGCGAGGGCGAAGCCGCAGACAAAAGCCTCGCGGAGGGCGAGGACGCCGCCGGCGACGACGCGGCGGTCGGCGACGAGGACGCGGACGCCTCGGGGTTCGCAGCCGGCGTGGCGCCCGCGGACGCCGCCCCTCCCCCGGAGAGCCCCCAGCGCGCGAAGAACGACGTCGCCATGACGCGCGCGGCGGAGACCGCGCGGAAGGCGGCGGCGAGCCGCGTCGAGGCGGAGCAGCGCGAAGTCGCGTTTGCCGAGTACAAAAAGTCCGTCTCGCCCGAGCGCGCGGCGGAGGCTGCGGCGGCGAGCGCGCGCTTGAAAGAGGCCAAGGCGAGTTTGAAGGAGGCGGTGGAGACGGTGAATACCCTCAAGGCGGAGATTGACGCGCTGGGCGTCGCCGTGGACGAGGCCAAGGCCAAATCCGCCGCGGAGCGAGGCGCGGGCGAGCCGGCGGATGTCGTGGACGCCGAGACGTACGAGTCGATGGTGGCTCTCAAAAAGACAAAGGCGCGGTATCGGTCGACGTTCGAGGAGGTGAAGCGTCTGAAGGCTTCTCTGCCGGATCTGACCACCGCGGCTGCCGAGACGCGAGCCGCGCTGGTGAAGGAGTTCCAGGAGTGGTACGACAAGGGGGGGGGGTTGGATCTGCTCGTGCAGCGAGACGCGGACGAGGACGACATGGACTACGGCGAGAAGTTTGACCAGCTGGAGCTGCAGAGGGCGCTGAACCGTGATCCCGAGTCGGGGGCGTTTTTTGCCGCCAAGAAGGGGCTGCTGGGCTCCACCAAGCGCGTCCCGGTGACGCGCACCGTGCAACACATGCGCGCGCTCGCCAGCACGCAGAGGAGGGCGTTCTGAGTCGCTCTCCGCTCGCGGAGCTTGTAATTTACGAAGGTAGTCATCGTCACTTTAGGCGTACTCTTTTACTTCGCGAAACGTGCACCGCCCCTCCTCGAACTCGTTTTTTCACTTCAGCGCGCGCGATGGAGCGGCTGGACCGCATGTTCATGGAGGCGGCGGCGGCGCGCGCGGCGGAGGAGGCCGGGCCCTCGCGCGCCGCGCCCGTCGTCAGGGAAGACGCGGAAGGCGACCCCGTCGGCGGCGGGGGCACGGTGGCTTCGCAGATCCTGAAACACATCGACGGCGGCGACATCTTCTCGGCGCTCGTTTTGCCTCGGCCCGAGTGCGACGACGCCGGGCGGCCTGTGTGGGACGTGACGGACGCGGAGATCAGTAAGGCGTTCCGCAAGCGGTCGCTCGCCGTGCATCCCGACAAGAACCCCAGCGCGGAGGCGAAACAGGCGTTCGACAAGCTCAACGACGCGGTTCGCGCGTTGCGCGACCCGATACGCAAGGGCGAGGCGCTCCGACGGTTCGCGGACCGCGCGTTCAAGGAGAAGTGCCGCGCGGACCCGACCTTCACCGAGCGCGCTAGGAAGGCGCAGGAACGCGCGGACGCGGTGGACTTCTCCGCGGACATCCTGCGGCAGCAGCGAGAGCACCGCGCTCGCGTCGAGGCGAAGCGCCGGAAGGCGATGGCGTTCCGGCGACGCGAACGGTCACCGGACGAGGAGAGCGACGCGAGCGACGGCGACGACGGCGACGAGACCTCCGACGCGTCGACAAAAAAGCGCCAACCGACGAAACCGACGAAACCGATCTCCGGCTCAAAACGCGGTCGCGGTCGCGGTCGCGTCGGTCGGTCGGTCGCTTCCGAATCGGACTCAGACGACGCCGGGCTAGCGCGGCCCGTGCTCGGGAACCGCGGCGGGCGCGGACGCGGGCGAGGCAAAGGCCCGAGGATCATCCTCTAGCGAGCTCGAGCGGGTTTGTAGTCGCGTACCTTCAGGTAGTTAAATTCGCGTCGTGTGTGACAATTTATATTTCGAGAAGGGTTTATTGGTACACTCTCAGGCTCGGCCGAGCGGATAAAACGGATGGCGTCCGTCCGTCAGAACGAAGACGAGGCTTCGAAATCCGTTGAAATCAGTCACGTGGTCGTCTCATCAGTCCAGGCTCTTGATCTTGGACACCACCTTCCCGTACATGTCCTTGAACTCGGAGGCGTCGTCGGATGACATCTTCTCGCCACCCTTTTGCGCATCCGGCAAAACGAGCATGCACGACGTGGGCCTCTTGGTCTGCCCCGCCGCGCCCAGCTCCTCCTTGCTGTGCACGTAGATGTACGGCACGCCCGCCTCCTCGCACAGAATGGGGATGTGCGTGATCACGTCGATCGGGGAGATGTCGCCCGCGATGACGCAAAGGCTGCGAGATTACGGTCGGGGTGGGAAAAGAATGGAAGGTGAGCGAAAAAGACAAAAGCGCATCGTCACCGCGCCGAACGCGTGGGAACGCGAGAAAAATCGCGCACCGCCGGGCGGCGGTCGGGGCGGCGGGGCGCGCGATTTCGAGGAAACCCCCGGTGGGTGCGGAACCGGGGACGCACCCTTTGGTGTCCTTGCGGAGCGCCTTGACCACTTCCTTCACGCCGCGCTTCACCTGCTTGTGCTTGGAGGCTGCGAGTTTGGATCGGGCGGGGGACGGGTGCGGTGAGTCGAGGGGCGAGACGATGAGGGATTGTCTCGTGCGGAATCGGCGACGCGCAGCATTCGTTCGCGTGGTCGTTACGGCGAGCGGATGCGTGCTGGAAGGCGGGACGTGACCTCGCGCGGCGTACCTTTCTTGACCACCTTGAGGATTTTCTTGTGGAAGCCGACGTCCGCGAGGGGCTTGGCGATCGCGCACACGGGGCGAAGCTCGCCGTCGCCGCCGTCGCTGTCCTCCTTGGACTTGGACGGGGTCTTGTCCTTCTTCTCCTTCTTTTCTTTGCCCATCGCGGCGAATCGGGCGGCCGGCGCTGGTTCCGAGCCTCCGGGGTGTACCGCTGAGAGAGCGGCGGGACGAGTCGACGCGAGCGCGACGAACCGGAAAGCGACGAACACGCGGGGTACCGCGCGCGGGTCGTTGTGACGAGGCGCGGGGAAGACGGAGGATTGGAACTTTTTGTGTGAGAGCGAAAAAGCGGCGCATTTTACACAAATTGTGACTAAAAACTCATGTCAAGGTGCGCAAAATTCCGCTCGCGAGAAAACACGACAACAGAACAGACGCGCGTCTCGCCGGCGCGCGTCTCTCGTCGCTTACGTTCGTTCGCCGACGTAGTTACGTAGACTATCTCCATGTATCACAACACGATTCACGAACGCGGTATGTACTATTCGTCATCCAGTATTCGCCTCGTGCGTTCGGCGATCATCCTCTGCCTCGCCTCGGACGCGTTCGTCACGCCCGCCGCCGCGCCGTACCGCGAAGTGGTCGTCGTCGAAAAAACGCGCTCCGTCACGGAGACGACGCGTCGGTTTTTGTCCACGGCTTTCTTTCGCGGTTCGTCGTTTTTGTTCTTCAACGCCCGCGAAGAAGGCGGCGACAACGAGTCCTCGCTCATGCTCGGCGACGAGATCGGATCGCGTTTGTGCGCCACCACGGACGGGAACGCGTCGCGCGCCGCGCGCGCCGGCCGCGCCGACGCGAGCGAAGGGCGCCGCTCCGCCGCCGCCAGGCGCTCGGGTGTGGTCGGCTTCCTTCGCGGCGACCGCGCCGCCGCCGCCTCGCGCGCGACGGACGCCACGCCCGTCTCGGGGCTGCTCGGCAGCTCCGTGATGGTCACGCCGCCGTTTCCGCGCGCGCCACCAAAGTCGACGCCCGCGTTCCCGGCGCGCTCGCCCCCCGTCAGGAACAGCGTCGCGGCGGCGAGGCCGATGAGCGTCCGCCCGGCGAGCCCGGCGGCGCTCCACGCGACGCACAGGCCTAAAAGCTGCACCCTGCGGTCGTCCAGCAGGTACGCGAACCGCACGCGCGCGTCGTCCACGACCGCCTTCCAGGACGTTTCTAAAACCGGCCCGAACGCCGCCAACGCCGGCGGCGCGGCGAACGTCAAAACCCAAGCCGCGAAAATCGTCGCGTCGAGGGGCGCGCGCCACACGCGCGCGACGAGCGAACACAGCCACAGCGCGACGCACGCCTTGAGTGTTGTGGGCGGGTGTTCCCACAAGAACGTGCGCTCGCAAAACAACCACGCCATCGCCACGGCGGGCGCGCGTCGAGC
>Ga0209666_1002050_pt1 | contig 15174 bp, 14 predicted proteins | sample SaaInlV_125m_DNA_FD_184679 | JGI IMG/M metagenome (GOLD analysis project Ga0209666, IMG submission 184679) | Marine microbial communities from expanding oxygen minimum zones in the Saanich Inlet - Saanich Inlet SI037_S3LV_10m_DNA (SPAdes)... | ecosystem: Environmental > Aquatic > Marine >...
GTTTAACTTTATATTTTCCTGCAGTTATTTTTCCAATAACATAGGGTTTAAATTCCTTTGTAAAAAATTTAGTAATTTTATTTAAGTTTTTAGGATTAACTATTAAACAAAAACCAACTCCACAGTTGAATGTTTTTAACATTTCCTCATCATCAATGTTATTTTGCTTCAACCATTTAAAAATTTTTTTAGTTCTAACTTTATTTAAATCTATATCAGCGACTAATTTATCTGGAATAACTCTCTTAATATTATCTGCTAGGCCACCTCCAGTAATGTTTGCACATCCATTTAAAAGATTGTTATTAATTAAATTTAGAACTTCTTTGACATAAATTTTTGTAGGTCTTAGTAATTCTTTTTTTAAAAATGAATTATTTTTTAAATTAATCTTTTTTTTATTAAGCACATGTCTAACTAAAGAATAACCATTTGAGTGAACACCACTAGATGGTATAGCCAGCACTAAGTCATTTTTTTTTATATTCTTCTTTGATAGTATTTTCTTTTCATCAACCAAACCTACCGCAAAACCTGCTATATCGAATTTACCTTTTTCATAGGTACCTGGCATTTCTGCTGTTTCGCCACCAACCAATTCACAGTTTGAAATTTTACAGCCTCTTACTATTCCTTTGAGGATCAATTTTAATTTATTTAAATCAATTTTATTAATAGAAATATAATCTAAAAATAAAAGTGGTCTTGCTCCTTGAACAATTAGGTCGTTTACACTCATGGCAACTAAATCAATGCCAATTGTGTCATATTTATTGAGTAAATTGGCAATCTCTACTTTTGTACCAACACCATCAGTGCAAGCTACAATTTTAGGATTTTTAAGATTTTTTGGAATATTAGTTATAGAGCCGAAGCCACCAATATTATTAAACTTTTTTTGGCCTTTTTTGTTTGATGATATTGACGATATAAATTTAACAAAATTATCAGCAGCATTTATGTTTACACCACTTTTTTCATAGGTAAATTTTTCTTTTTTCATTAGTATAGTATATGCAAATAATTAATAAATTTTATAAATTACTGAATGTATATATTTATTTTATTTCATTCTCTCTATTAATAGTATTTTTTTCCACAACTTATTCAAATGCAAATGCATTTAGGGTATCTAAAATTGAAATATCCTCTCCATTTGAATTAAATTTTGAAAAAAATAACGTTATTGACAAAGGATTTCAAACTTCCTTTTCTGATTTGATTTCAATGATTACAACCTCTGGTGATAGAAAAAAGATTAAAAATGTTTCTATAAAAGAAATTAAGGGCATGATTGATTCTTTCACCATTAGTGATGAAAAATTTATAAATAATGAGTATTTTGCAAATTTAGAAACAACATTTAATAAAAAAAAAATTCTTAAATTTTTAGAAAATAAAAATATTTTTCCATCAATACCCCAAAGAAATAAGGTCCTATTATTTCCTATCCTTATAGAAACAAAAAATAACAATATATATCTTTTTAATAACAATATTTTTTACGATAAATGGAATGAACAAAAAAACTCTTATGATTTGTTAGATTATTTATTACCAAGTGAAGATATTGAAGATTTGATAGAGTTACAAAAAATCTCAAAAGATATTGAAACTTATGATTTTTCAAATCTAATTAATAAATATGATATTAAAGATAGTATAATTTTAATAATATATAAAGAAAGCAACAGAGTAAGAACACTTTCAAAAATTAATTTAAATAACAACTTGAAAATTCAAAATAAGAACTATCCCAAATTAGATATTTTGAATAATAATGACTTTTCTAATATTGTTGAAAATTTAAAACAGCTTTATGAAGATCAATGGAAAAAAAATAATGAAATTAATACTTCCATAAAACTTCCTATAACAATATCTATTAATTCCAAAAAAACTAAAAAAATTATAGAGTTGGAACAGGTGCTTTATAGTTTAGATCTAGTTTCTGACTTTAGTATTTTGAATTTTAATAGTGAGATTATTCAATATAAAATTACTTATAATGGCACACCTAATATATTTTTAAATGACATGAAAGAAAAGAACCTTGAATTAGAAATGAAGAATAATATGTGGATATTAAAATGAAAAATTTAAATCAATTATTATTAGATTTTAATTATGAACAAAACTTTAAAGATGATGATTTTTATGTTGGAAAGAGTAATTTTTATGCTTTTGAAATGATTAACAAATGGCCAAAGTGGGAAAAAAATTTTTTAAACATTAATGGTGAAAAATTTTCAGGAAAAAGTCACCTGGTTAATATTTTTTTGAAAAAATTTAATGGCATTAGGATTGATGTTAATTCATTAAATGACGAAAATATTAAATCCATTAAACCTTACCAAAATATTGTTTTAGAGGATTTAAATTTAAATATAAATGAGAAGCTGATTTATTCACTTTTTAATATAATAGATCAAGATAATAAGTTTTTGATAGTCACATCAATGAAACCAATATCTGAGATCAATTTTAAACTTGAAGATCTTCGATCTAGAACAAAGAACTGTCTTTTTGCAAATATTCAAAACCCTGACGATGAGCTAATGTTTGCATTAATATTAAAAAATTTATCAGATAGACAAATTACTTTAGATAAAAAGCTGATTAACTTTATTATTAAAAGAATTGAGAGATCGTATGGCAAAATATTTGAATTCATATATAAAATTGACAAGATTAGTTTAAAAAAAAAGAAATCTATCGATTTTAAAATTATTAATGAAGCTCTTGAGGAATAAGTGAATAAATATAGAACACATACATGTAGTGAGTTAACAATAGATAGTAGTGGTAAAGATGTTGTTTTATCAGGCTGGATAAACAAAAAAAGAGATCATGGAAATTTACTATTCATAGATTTAAGAGACAATTATGGAATGACTCAATGCATCATAGATAAAAGTAACGAAAATTTTAATTCATTAGAAAAAATTCAATTAGAAAGCGTAATTAAGATAAATGGTAAGGTTGTAGAGAGAACAAAAGAAACTATTAACACCGATCTTCAAACTGGAGAAATTGAGGTTAATATAAATTCATTTGAAGTGTTGGGTACTTGCAAGGAGTTACCAATGCCAGTTTTTAGTGATCAAGAGTATGCTGAAGAAATTAGACTCAAGTATAGATTCTTAGATCTAAGAAGAAAAAAAATTCATGACAATATTATCTTAAGGTCAAAAGTTATCTCTTTTATTAGAAGCGAGATGTCTAAACTTGGGTTTTTGGAATTCCAAACACCAATATTAACATCCTCTAGCCCTGAAGGTGCAAGAGATTTTTTAGTACCAAGTAGACTAAATCCTGGAAAATTTTATGCACTGCCACAAGCGCCACAACAATTTAAACAACTTATAATGGTTTCTGGTTTTGATAAATATTTTCAAATAGCTCCATGCTTTAGAGATGAAGATGCAAGGGCAGATAGAAGTCCAGGTGAATTTTATCAGCTTGATTTAGAAATGTCTTTTGTTGAACAAGAAGATGTCTTTCAAGTTGTTGAAAAACTAATAGTCAATGTTTTTAAAAAATTTTCTGAAAAAAAATTGATGTATGAAAAATTTCCAAGAATACCTTATGAGGAATCTATGCTTAAGTATGGATCAGATAAGCCAGATTTAAGAAACCCATTAATAATTTCAGATTTATCAAACATTTTTACACGTGATGATGTTACGTTTGAGATATTTAAAAAGCTTGTAAAATCTGGTTCTAAAGTGAGATGTATAGTAACAAAAAATACAAAAGATAAACCTAGGAGTTTTTTTGATAATATTGATAAGTGGGCAAAAGAACAAGGGGCGTCTGGTCTTGCTTATTTTACAATTGAAAAAGAAGAAAATATTTCAGCAAAAGGACCGGTGGGAAAATTTTTTTCTAAAGAAGCACTAGAGGAAATTATGAAAATCACTGGAGCTGAAATAGGGGATAGTATATTTTTTGCTTGTGGAAAAATAAATGATGTTGAAAAAATAACCTCTTTAGCTAGAGATAAAATTGCTAAAGATTTAAAATTAATTGATGAAAATACTTTCGCATTTTGTTGGGTTGTTGATTATCCAATGTTTGAAAAAAATGAAGTAACTAATAAAATCGAATTTAGTCACAATCCATTTTCAATGCCTCAAGGAGACTTAAAAGATATTGATTTTGATAATCCTCTTAATATTAAAGCCTACCAATACGATATTGTTTGCAATGGGATAGAGCTATCTTCTGGTGCAATTAGAAATCACGTGCCTGAATTGATGTATAAACTTTTCTCGATTGCTGGATATCAAAAAGAACAAGTTGATGAAAAATTTAGTGGAATGATCAATGCTTTAAGTTATGGAGCCCCACCTCATGGTGGTATAGCACCTGGTATCGATAGAATTGTAATGTTATTAGCAAATGAAAAGAATATTAGAGAAGTTACAATGTTTCCAATGAATCAAAATGCTCAAGACTTAATGATGAACGCTCCATCAAACGTTAACGAAGAGCAACTTAAAGAGCTTGGTTTAGCTTTAAAACTGAAAAAATAATATTACTTTTTACCTTTTAAGCTTATCTTAACGTCAGATAAATCAACAAGATTTTTTTTGTAGTTATTTCTAACAAAACCTTTGCTAGTAACATCTTTTATAATTTTAAGTAATTGATTTTGATCCTCAGTATTTTCTTCCTCAGGTAAAGATCTATCTGATCCACCAATTGATGGAGTGTGAGCAAGATCTTCTCTATTTTGATATGAAATTGCTAATTCTCTAAAAATATAATCAAGTATTGAAGAAGCACTCATTATTCTGTCATTACCGTGTACTTTTCCAGATGGTTCAAATTTAGTATCAACATAAGCACTGATGAACTCATCTAAAGGAACGCCATATTGAAGACCAAGTGAAATTGCTATTGCAAAATTGTTCATCAAAGCTTTTACCAGTTCACCCTCTTTACTTGTGTCTATGAAAATTTCTCCAATTTTACCATCTTCATATTCACCAGTGTGGAGATAAACTTTATGGTCACCAATTGTCGCTTTTTGGATGTAACCTTTTCTTCTATCAGGCATACTAAATCTTTTACTGACACCCTCGTTAATTTTTTTAACAAAATTAGTATTATTTTCTTTTGAAATGACCTTAGGTTTGCTTTGCTCAGTAATAATATCTATTTTTTTAGTTTCGGTTACTTTATTATTTGCATCTAAACTTTTTGTTTTTCTTGTATCAAGTTTAACGTCTAAAACTTCAAATTTTCCATCGTCCCGTTTTTCAAGATTTGCCAACTCTGTTTCATTAATATCATCTAGATAATGATTAACTTTAAAGCTACAAGTATAATAAGTTTCTACTAAATATTTTGCCATTTTTCCTTTAATTAATTTTTTATTTTGAATCGTAAGATAATTAATTTATATACAAATCCTTACTTTAGTCTAATTTAAATAATACAATTTAGGATTGAAGAATTAATAAAATAATATGTTGACACTTTTAAAAAAAATTTTCATTTGGTGGAACCAAGAAACACTAGGTACAAAATTAAAAACTATTTTTTACGGAAAACTTGCTGGAAAAGATTCTAGTGGCAACAAATATTACGAAAGTAAATCTGGAAAACGATGGGTGATTTACAATGATGAAATTGATGCATCGAAAATCCCTAATGAATGGTACTCTTGGATGCATTTCACTAATAATAGAATTGAAAACAATCATGAATTGAAAAAATATGATTGGCAAAAACCGCATCAATCAAATCAAACGGGTACTGAGAATGCCTATCATCCTAATAAAAATAATGATCCTATTAAAAAAAAATATACAATCTGGAAAAGTTAGTTTCTTATTTCTTTTAATTTATTTTTTTTTAACAAGCATATCATCACCCCTAGTAGCTAATGAAAATAGTGAAGGAAAATTTGTTGAAATAAAGATTTTAGATAAAGTAAGTTCAAAGACCGATCTTTTAAAATTAAAGATAGGAGAGGAGCTAAGATTTAAAAGTTTATTAATAAAAAGTCTCAAATGCAAAAACTCTGAATTTGATGACAACCCAGAAATTACAGCTTATATTCAAGTTAAAGACACGATTAAAAATGATAACAACGAAGTGTTTATATTTAATGGGTGGACTTTTTCATCTAGTCCTGCAGTAAATCCTTTTGATCACCCAGTATATGATATTTGGTTAACAAGATGTTATTAGAATACTTTTTCATTATCTAGCCAGCTAACATTAAAGTCTGACTCAATAAATTTTTTATGATTTAGTAAAATTTTATGAAGAGGTATTGTTGTTGTTATTCCTTCAATGACAAATTCATCTAAAGATCGATTCATTCTTTGTATTGCTTCAGTTCTATTTCTGCCATGTGTGATAACTTTACAAATCATACTATCGTAAAATGGTGTAACTTTATAACCTTGAAAAATTGCACCATCTACTCTTGTTCTAAAACCTGATGGTTGGTGACACATTCCTATAGTTCCAGGAGAAGGTTGAAAATTTTTACTCGCATCCTCTGCATTAATTCTACATTCTATTGCATGCCCTCTGGGATTAATGTCACTTTGTTTTAAAGCTGTTTCACCAGTATATGCTATCCAAATTTGCTCTTTAATAATATCAATACCAGTTACCATTTCAGTTACAGGATGCTCCACTTGAACTCGGGTATTCATTTCTAGAAAATAAAATTTTCCATCTTCATATATAAATTCAACAGTTCCAGCCCCCTCATAACCAATTTTACTAACCATATTTACAGTTCTTTCAAAAAGATCTTTTCTGATCTGATCTGTTAAAACTGGACTAGGAGTTTCTTCTATTAATTTTTGATGTCTTCTTTGAACTGAGCAGTCTCTTTCATGTAAATGTACTGTTCTATTTTTTCCAGATAATACCTGAACTTCAATATGTCTTGGATTTTGGAAAAATTTCTCAATATAAATTTCATCATTGCCAAAATATTTTTGTGCTTCAGACTTTGCTGTTGAAAATAATGTTTCAAATTCTTCTTCTTTACGAACGATTTTCATTCCCTTGCCACCACCACCTGCGGATGCTTTAATCAGAACTGGAAAGCCTATTTTTTTACAAAGTTCTTTGGCTGCCTTTATGTCTGTTATTCCGCCTTCAGAACCTTCAATAACAGGTAGACCATGTTCTTTTGCAATTTTTTTTGCTTGAATTTTATCTCCCATCATCTCTATGAGTTTTGAAGAAGCACCAATAAATTTAATATTATTTTCCTCTAGTACTTTAGCAAAATTTGCATTTTCAGATAAAAAACCATATCCAGGGTGAACCGCTTCTGCTTTTGTAAGTTCTATTGCTGACATCAAAGCTGGGATATTTAAATAACTATTTGCAGGTTGGTGTGAGCCAATGCATACACTTTCATCTGCCAGTCTTACATGCATACTATCTTTATCAACATCAGAATGAACAGCGACAGTTGCTATACCCCATTCTTTGCAAGCTCTTATAACTCTGACTGCAATTTCCCCTCGGTTTGCAATTAGAATTTTTTTAAACATTACTCTACGATGATAATAGTTTGGCCGTATTCAACAGGTTGGCCATCTTCTACACAGATTTCTTTTATAATTCCATCTGCTGTTGATGGAACATGGTTCATAGTTTTCATAGCCTCAACTATCATAACCGTTTCACCTTTTTTAATTTTTTTACCAACTTCTACAAATTTTTTACCACCAGGTTCTGCCGCAAGATAAGCTGTACCAATAATAGGAGATTTAACTTCAGTTCCAGACACAACAGTCGACTTAACCGTATCAAGGGCTGGTGTTGAAGCAGCAACACTTACAGTTTGATTTGAATTAGCTGGATTCGATTTTGACACTTTTATCTTAGTATCTTTATCAGTGTATTCAATTTCAGTTAAATTGAATTCATTTAAGTAGTCAGTTAATTCTTTAATGATATTTTTATCTATTTTCATTTCTGTAACATGTTTTGCATTGCAATTATGGCTAAAATATAACCATTATCACCTAAACCAAAAATTCCACCAGTAGCAATATCGCTGATTAAAGATTTGTGTCTAAATTCTTCTCTTTTATATATATTTGATATGTGAAGTTCAATAATTGGTTTTTTATAAATATCTAAAGCATCCCTGATAGCTACAGATGTATGTGTAAAACCTGCAGCATTAATAATTATACCATCAAATTTACTTTTAGCCTCTTGGATGGTTGTAACTATTTCGCCTTCTATATTTGACTGGGAAAATTCTAAATTAATATTTAAATCTTTAGCTTTATCTAAACAATTTTCTTTTAACTTATCAAACGTTATTGATCCATATTGTGATTGTTCTCTTTCACCTAATAGATTAAGATTAGGACCATTAATAATTATAATATTATTACTCATCAAATTCTTATACATTATGAAAAAAATAAAAAAAATAAAAATTAAATTAAATGGTAAATTTTCAACAATAAATGAAAATTTAAGCCTCTTAATTTTTTTAAAAGAACTAAAAATACCTCTTAAAAAAGTAGCAATTGAATTAAATCAAGAAATAATAGATAAAAATAATTTAAAAACTATAAAACTAAAAAATAATGACAAAATAGAAATTGTTCATTTTATTGGAGGTGGATAAAATTGGTTAACGATAAATTAATAATTGATAAAAAAAAATTTAATTCCAGATTAATAGTTGGAACTGGAAAATATAAAAGTATGGCAGAATGTGCAAAAGCTATTAAATTATCTGGAGCAGAAATTGTTACTGTTGCTGTGAGAAGAGTAAACATTTCTGATAAAAAAAAACCTTTATTGATGGACTACATTGATCCAAAAAAAATAACTTACTTACCAAACACTGCTGGCTGCTTTAATTCTGAAGAGGCTCTTAGAACATTACGTTTAGCAAGAGAAATTGGTGGATGGAAACTGGTAAAACTTGAGGTTTTAGGAGATAAAAAAAATTTATTTCCAGATATGATTGAAACATTAAAATCTACAGAAGTTTTAACTAGAGAAGGATTTAGAGTAATGGTTTACTGTAATGATGATCCTTTAATGGCTAAAAGATTAGAGAATGTAGGAGCTTGTGCAATTATGCCTCTCGCAGCACCCATAGGATCTGGACTTGGAATTCAAAATACAACAAACATAAAAATAATAAGAAGCCAAACAAAGCTTCCTTTGATAATTGATGCTGGCTTAGGACAAGCGTCAGACGCAGCTATTGCCATGGAGTTAGGTTGTGATGGAGTGTTGGCTAATACTGCAATCGCTAAAGCTAAAAAACCATTTCAAATGGCATTGGCATTTAAAAATGGAGTAATTGCAGGAAGACAATCTTATTTAGCAGGTCGTATAGAAAAATCTATATATGGAAGCGCATCTTCTCCAAAAACTGGAATTATCTAGGCTACTGGTTTTTTAAAAAATTTCTTTTTAAAAAAAGGTTTTTTTTTATAAGGCTTTTTTTTAATAGGACTTTCAAAAGATTTAACTTCTTTTTTTTGCTCTTCTAGGTTTTTTAACTTTTCTATATGTTGAACTATTTCTATTGTTTTTTTAGTTTTGTTTTGAAGATCAATTATGTATTCAGGAATAATAAGACTGTTATCTGCAATTATATCGATCTTAATTAAGTTTTTTTCTTCAAAATACTTTAAATCTTCAATAAAGTTTTCTTTCATAAAGTCCGATATCTTTTCGCAAATCTTAAGTTCTACAAATTTTGCTTTTGTTAAAACAGCTTTAACCTCGACTAATTTAAGAATCTTCATCGCAAAAGACTCATCTGTAAGTGTAACTTTCCATTTTACAGCACTTTCCCTTAATCTTTGTCTAGACATTTCTAAAAGTCCAAATGTACTAATTCTTCCAATTTGAATTCTTGCCCTATCAGTTCTGCATTGTTCTTTAAGTTTTCTCTCAACCAACCTTCTATTTCCAAAACTCAACATATCAATAAAATCAATAATAATTAGACCAGACAGATCTCTTATTTTTATTTGTCGAGATATCTCTTCTGCTGCCTCAAGATTAGTGTCTAAAGCAGTACTTTCTACATTTTTTTGTTTAATAGAGCTTCCTGAATTTATATCAATTGAAACTAGTGCTTCAGTTGGATTTATAACTAGGTAACCTCCTGATTTTAGTTTTATTTCTGAGTCATAAATTTGATTTAATTTTTCTTCAATGTTCTCTTTAAAAAATAAAGGAACTTTTTCTCTATATTTTTTTATTTTTTTTACATGAGAGGGCATCATTAACTTCATAAAGTTTTGGGCTTTTTTGTAACCTTCATTACCTTCAATGACGATACTATTTGTGCTTTCATCATACATATCTCTCAAAGTTCTTTTTATAATATCACTTTCTTGATGGATTAATGATGGAGCTATAGAGTTTAATGCATTTTCTTTAATTTCATTCCAAGTTTTAATCAAAGTTTGAAGATCATGATCAATATCATTTTTTGTTTTGTTTGATCCTGCAGTTCTTACAATAAGCCCCATTTCTTTTGGAATAACTATATCGTTTAAAATAGTTCTAATTTTTTTTCTTTCTCCTGGGTTAAATATTTTACGAGATATGCCACCACCTTTTGGTGTATTGGGCATTAGGACAATATATTTACCTGCTATAGAAATAAAAGTACTCAACGCAGCACCTTTTTGTCCTCTTTCATCTTTTAAAACTTGTATTAAAATTACTTGGTTAGGTTTTATAACTTCTTGAATCTTATATCTTTTAGATCTAAATCTTGTTTCAGGTTTTCTACCGTGTAATACAGGCGAAGGTTGCTCTTTATCTTCATCTACTTGAGTGGTATCTGTAATTGGAGTATCACTCTCTTCTGTTATCTGATCATTTGTTTCAAATTCAGACTCAAGTTTTACTTCAACTGGATCATTAATATCAAGATTACCCTCGTTAATATTTTTTTGTTCTTCTAGCTCACTTTTTTTTAATAGTTCTTCTCTGGCTTTTTCTTCTTCTTCTTTTATTTTTGCTAAATCACTCTGAGGTATTTGATAATAGTCAGATTGAATATCGTTAAAGGATAGAAAACCGTGTCTATCTCTTCCAAAATCAATAAATGCAGCTTGTAAAGATGGCTCTACTCGACTTACCTTGCCAAGGTAGATATTATTTTTTATTAAATTGTTTTTTAAGCCTTCGTACTCGTAGTCTTCAATGTTTTCACCTGACTTAAGTACAACTCTTGTTTCATTTGGATGCGAAGCATCAATGTATAAATTTTTTTCCATATATTTTTGATTAATTGTTTCATTTTATATTTAAATAATTTTAAATTTTGTTTGAATTCTGATGCCTTAACTTTAACAAATTCTTATATATATTAAACTAAAATGCATCGAATAATTAAAAATATATTTATAGTAGTTTTAAGTGTTGGTTTGTTATCTGCATTTTCTGTATTAGCTGTTTTGTGGGCTTTTTCTAACAATTTACCAGATTATAAATTCCTCAAAAATTATAAACCATCAGTTTCTAGTAAAGTTTACTCAGGGGATGGTGAGTTGGTGAATGATTTTTCATCAGAAAAACGAATATTTGTACCCTATAAATCAATACCAGAAAAAGTGATTAATGCTTTCTTATCTGCAGAAGATAAAAATTTCTATTCGCATCCAGGAGTAGATGCCAAAGGAGTGTTAAGAGCAATAATTAATAACATTTCCAATGTAGTTGCATCAAGAAGATTAGAGGGCGCATCAACGATAACTCAACAAGTAGCAAAAAATTTTTTATTAACTAACGAAGTAAGTTTAAATAGAAAAATTAAAGAGGCAATTCTTGCCTTTAGAATAGAAAGAGCTCTTTCAAAAGAAAGAATATTAGAACTATACTTAAATCAAATATATCTGGGTGAAGGTACTTATGGCGTTGCATCTGCTAGCTTAGAATATTTTGACAAATCAATTAGTGAATTGAATTATGAAGAAGCAGCTTTATTAGCAGCTCTGCCAAAGGCTCCAAGTAGATATAACCCGTATAAAAATATAGAACTTGCAAAATTTAGAAGAGATTTAGTTATAAACAATTTGTTTGAAAATAATTATATAAGCAAACAAAATCAAAAAGAACTTTTGTCAAAAAAAATAATATTAAAAAAAAGAAAAAAAATTTTTACAGAAGATACGAGTTACTACGTAGAAGATATTAGAAAAGATGTGGTTGAAAAATTAGGATTTGATAAAGTTTACAAACAAGGATTAAATATAAGTACACCTATTAATATTAGCTTGCAAAAAATTGCAACTGACTCATTGAGACAAGGTCTTATTGAATACGATAAACGAAAAGGGTGGCGTGGTCCATTGACTAATGTTAAAAATTTAGAAAAATGGAATAAAGATTTAGATAAATTTAGATTAGAAAGATCAATTAATTGGGATTTAGCAATAGTTAAAAAGATAGATAAATTTTCAATAGAAATTGAAACGGAATATGAAAAAAAAGGAATTATTAAGTACGAAAACATCTCGTGGATAAAAAAAGATTTTGATGAAATATTGAAAATTGGAGATGTTATTTATACTGAAAACATAAATAAAAATATATTTGCCTTAAGGCAACTGCCAGAAGTTAATGGAGGGATTGTTGTTATGGACCCTTTTACTGGACGGGTATTAGCTCTAAGCGGAGGATTTAGCTTTAAAAAAAGTGAATTTAATAGAGCCACACAAGCACTAAGGCAGCCAGGTTCTGCTTTCAAACCTTTTGTTTATGCTTTAGCTCTTGAGAATGGATATACACCATCAACTTTAATTCTAGATGCACCACTAGTTTTAGAGCAAGGATCTGATTTAAAAATGTGGAAACCTGAAAACTACGGTAAAAAATTTTATGGACCATCAACACTTAGAATGGGGTTAGAAAAATCTAGAAACTTGATGACTGTCAGAATTGCACAAGATCTTGGAGTTAAAAAAATTGTTAATTTTTCAAAAAAACTTGGTATTTATGAAAATCCCAGCGAGCTTTTATCAATTTCATTAGGCTCTGCAGAGACGACTTTATTGAAACTAACATCTGCATACTCTTCATTTATTAATGGAGGAAAATTAGTTAAACCAATAATGATAGATAGAATTCAAGACAGTGAAGGGATTACAATTTTTAATAATGAAATGAGAGAGTGTATAAATTGTGATCAAATATCTCACTTAAGTAACAATTATCCAAATATAAAGGACAGTTTTGAGCAAATATTTTCCCCAGAAACAGCATATCAAATGACCTCGATATTGGAGGGAACTGTTCAAAATGGGACAGGAAAAAATTTAAAAGATTTAAATTTGGATTTGGCTGGAAAAACAGGCACAACAAATGGAAATACAGATACATGGTTTATAGGATTTACTTCAAAATTAGTAATAGGAGTTTATGTAGGTTCAGATAATCCAAGATCACTTGGAAGGTATGAAACAGGAGCAAAAACAGCATTACCAATTTTTAAAAGCTTTGTAAAAAAAGCTGTAAAAAAAGAAGATGCAAGACCGTTTAAAGTTGCAAAAAATATTTTAATGAAAGTTATTGATCCTATTACAGGAGAAAAAGCTGAAATTGGGACAAGAAGAACAATTATTGAAGCATATAAAGATATGAAAGTAGAAAATTTATTAAATAAAGATATTAATAATAGATTAAAAAATAATAATATATTAAGGTTCTACTAATGGACAATGAATATTTAAATTACAAATCTGAAATAGAAAAAATCAATCAAAGAGTTAAGGAGTACCTTTGAAAAAAATGATATTCATAAAAAACTAGAAAAGAATAACCAAAAAATATTAGAAACTAATTTTTGGCAAGATAAAGCAAATTCTCAGAAAGTTATTAAAGAAAAAAAATTATATGAAGAATTAATAAATTCATATGAAAATTCATCTAAATCAATAATTGATCTTGATGAATTGAACGAACTTGCTTTAGAAGAAAAAAATCAATCTGTCATAAACGAAGTTCTTGAGAGTATTAAAAATTTAAAAAAATTAGCTAAAAAAAATGAAACTAAATGTTTTTTGTCAAATGAAACTGACAGTTTAGATTGCTATATAGAAATTCATGCCGGTGCTGGTGGAACAGAGAGCCAGGATTGGGCAGAAATGTTAAGAAGAATGTATTTAAAATGGTCAGATATTAAGAATTTTAAATCAGAATTAATTAGCGAACATAAGGGAGAGGAAGCAGGCATAAAATCATCAACTATTAAAATTGAGGGTGATTATGTTTTCGGATGGTTAAAAGCTGAGTCAGGAATTCATAGGTTGGTTAGAATATCTCCTTTTGATTCTGGAGCTAGACGACATACCAGTTTTGCAAGTATCTGGATTTATCCAGTCGTAGATGAAAATATTGAAATAGAAATTAATGAAAAAGATTTACGTATTGACACCTATCGATCAAGTGGAGCAGGAGGGCAGCATGTGAATACTACAGATAGTGCGGTAAGAATAACCCATCTACCTTCTAAAATAGTAGTTCAATGTCAAAATGAAAGATCACAACATAAAAATAAAGATACCTGTATGAATATGCTTAAGGCAAGACTATATGATTTTGAATTAAAAAAAAAAGAACAAGAAAGCCAAACAGTAGAGTCTTCCAAGTCAGAAATTGGTTGGGGTCATCAAATTAGATCTTATGTACTTCACCCATACAGAATGGTAAAAGATAATAGAACTAACTTTGAAAGCTCAAATCCTGATAAAATCTTAGATGGTGAGATTGATGATTTTTTAGAAAGTTCGTTATATAAAGTGAAATAATGAAAAGAATAGTTAAAATTCTTGTAATATTAATAATAACGCTTGCAACAATTGTTATTTACTTGAGCCTCTATGGAGTAAAAACTGACAAGTTTAATAAAGAAATTATAAAGAATGTTTCAAAAATTAATAAAAAAATTAACCTTTCATTAAATGAGGTTAATTATCTATTAAACCCACTGAATTTTAGTATTAATATTTCAACAAAAAACCCTAAAATATTATTGGAAGATAAAAGTCTAGATTTAAAAGACATTACTAGCAATATTTCATTAAAATCTTTTATAAGTAATCAGTTTTCTATTGATGATTTAAAAATTTCAACAAAAGAAATTAAAATCAAAGATTTAATCTCATTAACAAGAGCAGTTGAAGG
>Ga0209666_1002051_pt1 | contig 15173 bp, 12 predicted proteins | sample SaaInlV_125m_DNA_FD_184679 | JGI IMG/M metagenome (GOLD analysis project Ga0209666, IMG submission 184679) | Marine microbial communities from expanding oxygen minimum zones in the Saanich Inlet - Saanich Inlet SI037_S3LV_10m_DNA (SPAdes)... | ecosystem: Environmental > Aquatic > Marine >...
GTCGGCGGTCGTCGCGACGCGCGCCGTCGACGGCGCGACGGCGCGGTGTGACGGATGCGATCGATCGGCACGTCGCGACGCGATGTTCGATCGACGGACGCGCGCGATCGCGCTCGCGGCGCTCGCGGGCGCGGCGTGCGGCGCGGGGGCGTATTACGCGTGCGCGTCGCGCGCGCGCGGGCGCGGCGACGGCGACGACGACGACGACGACGACGATTACGACGACGCGCGCGAAGACGCGCGCGACGATCGCGACGACGACGCGCGAATGCGGCGCGCCGGCGCGTCGACGTCGAAAAAGCGCGCGCCGATCGACGTGAAACACACGCGCGAGGCGTCGCGGACGCACGAGGCGCTCGAGCTGGCGTTCGCGACGAACGGGCTGGACGCGACGACGACGACGGCGCGGCGGCGCTTTCACTTCGCGAGCCATCCCGAGGTCGGGACGTGGCCGAAGACGTACGCGGAGATGGGCATGCCGAGCGATTGCGCGAGATTGGTGATACTGACGATGGAGGACGCGCCGGCGATCGTGAGCGCGACGGAGAGGGCGACGCGAGAGTTGATGCGGCTGTGCGGGACGACGATGGACGCGTACGCGCCGGGACGAGGAAGCCTGCACGTGACGCTGTTTCATCTGAGTCGGACGTTTGAGTACGTGCGAACGCCGGTGGAGTTCGCGAGCGCGGCGACGCTGCCGCCGAACGCGCCGAACGCGCGCGAGGATGCCGTCGCGTACGAGGAGAGCGCCGTGGCGGAGGCGCTGCGCGGGTGCGGCGAGTGCGAGCTCGAGGTCGATCGCGTCTGCCTGGCGCCGAGCGGGTGTCTCATTCTTTGTTTCAACGACGTTCACGGGAACGTGCAGACCATTCGCGAGAGATTGGCTCGGAGCGCCGTCGGCGCCGCGCGAGCGCAGAACGACACGGTGCACTGCACGCTCGCGCGACTCTTCGTCAGATCCGACGGCTTTCAGATGGACCCAGAGTGCGCGCGCGCCGTGCACGCCATGTGCGCCACCGTCACCAGCGCCCTTCGCGGCGCCCGTTTCAAGGCGCGCAGCGCGACGTACTGCGTCGAGCGCACGTTCAGTCACTGCGACGGTCGCCGCGCGAGAATCTCTCTAGGCTAGCTCTTCGGGACAGTTTGCAACCGCTCGCGCGCGATCCGCACTCCGCGACGCCCTCGAGCGCGACGCGCGCGCGGCGAACGACGCGCGACATGGACGAACCGCGACGCGCGCGCGCGGCCGAGCGCGCGCGCGGCGCGCCGCGGCGGCGCGATGAAAACCCGAAAGCGTCGAGACCGGTGCGCGCGCGCGCGGCGCCCGAACGGCGCGCGCGCGACGACGGCGACGGCGAAGACGCGACGACGCGCGATGCGCGACGAGAGGTGTTCTCGATCGCGAGAGCGACGAAAGCGACGAAGAGGGAGGCGCGAAGGGGGGAGTTTTATCAAGTCGTGCGGACGCGCGGCGACGGGCGGTGCATGTTTCGGTCGCTCGCGCTCGGTTTAGCGGCGATCGCGAATCGCACGATGACGAGCGGGGAGGAGGAGTTCGAGGCGGATCAGTTGCGGTTGGCCGTGGCGGAAAGTTTGTGCCGGACGTCGGAGAAACGGGAGAATTTTAGTGAGGCGGTGATGGCGATTTCGTACGAGTACGGTTTGGAGCAATATTGTCGACGGATCCTGGACCCGTCGTTTTGGGGCGGCGAGCCGGAATTGTTAGTGATCGCGAGGTTGATTCGCCGACCGATCAAGGTGTTCATACACGCGAGTCAGGCGAAGAACGCGCAGGGCAGTGGGTTCGTGTCGATTCAGACGTACGGCGAGGAATTCGCGAAGGAGGGTAAGCGAAAGGCTATTAAGCTGCTCTACAACGGCGAAAATCACTACGATTTGCTAATCTAAAGTTATCCATTCGTCTCACGTCGCAAAGTCCTCACACCCAACGCGTTTCGTTCGTCACCGGGTTGTGCTCGTAAGGCTTACCTTCGGCGTCGTAGTATCGTACCCACGTCTCGGCTCCGTGAGGCGCCGGCGCGTAATATTGCGTCACCGGCGCGTGTTGATACGCTTGTTGCTGCTGTGGCACGATGAACGGAGGTGTGTTCGCCGGCGCCGCGTGTAGAGGCGCTCCGCTTAATCCCCCTGTCGCGCGAGTGTCGCCCATTTCCATGACTTCGCGCACGTACGAGGCGCACAGTTGCGCGTTCGCGAGCGGCCCAGTAATCGCCACCACCGCGTGCGGCGATTTGTTATTCTTAATATCAACCCCACACGCCGTTACGGCGCGTAAATGTTTGATCATTTCACCACCCTTACCGACGACTCGTCCCTCGTTCCCGGCGCAAGGAACCTCGATAGTCGTCGCCGGCGCCGCGGTCGGCACCGGCGCCGCGAGTCCCATCGCGGCCAGAGGCACCATGGCCATGCCATTCGGAAGTAACACTGCGCCTTGAGGCAAACCTTGTATCGGCAAAGCATGTGGTTGCATCTGTGGCGCCACAGCCGGCGCGCTCGGCGCCGCGAATCTATCTACTTGCAGCTGCAGCGTGTCGTGCACCATTTGATACGCGATTCTCACGCACTTGCGCTTTCCTTTTGCCGTGCACACGCCACTACCTTTAACGACGTGACAACTCGCCCCGCTCCTCGCGCTTATCTCTCGAATCGTCGCCGCGCCGCGACCGATCACGCGACCCTCTTTCCCCGGGCACGGAATCGCCACTTCGATTTCCTCCTCGTCGTCCCCCGAAATGACGCTTTCCGGCACCACGCTCACATCGATCCGTATCCCGGCGTTGACATCGCTCGGCACGTGCGCCGTTAACATCTCCATGATCTGTCCCGTGTTCGCCACCTCTTCGATCAGCGCCTTGGCGCGTTGCGTGCTCGCTCGCTTCTCCTCGCTCGTTCGCCGCGCGCCGCCCGCGCCGACGACGTTCGGCCGAACCACCGCCACGCCTTCATCGCGGCGAAATTCAACCACGCATCCGCACGTGTTCTCGATGTACTTGACATTTTCACCACCCTTACCGATCACTCTGCCCGCGTTGTTATCGATGCGCACGAGCGTCTTGAAATCGTCGTCGCACGCGTCGCCGCCGCCGCCAACCGTCCCCGTCCCCGTCTCGCTCGATTTCGTCCGTTTCGTCGCCCGCGTCGACTCGTCGTCGGACGCGACGGCGTCGGCGTCCGCCGCGCGCCGTTCGCGCTTCACCGCGACGTCGTCGTCGGGTTTCGCGTCGACATCGTCGCGCGCGGTGGATTCTTTCTCGGTGGTTGGTTTTCGCTGCGCGCGCGCGGGCGCCGCGCGCGCGCGCCTCGCGGCGGGCATTTCGAGCGACTCGCGATCGCGCGCGACGTGCGGCGCGAGCGAGGCGCGACGCGAGCGGGACGCGCGAGTGGCGGTGTGACGGGCCGACGACGCGCGCGCGGCGGCTCGGGACGGTTTCGCGAAACGTTATATTACAGCGGCATGGCGCGCGTCGGCGCTCGCTCGCTCGGTGACGATGCGTGACGTCGTAGGTTTCGTAATGTACAGGCGGCGGCGGGGAGCGAGACGACGTCACAGCCTCGATCGAGGTTGGTCCCGGGCGGCCGGCGACGCCGCGCCGGCGACGCCGTCGACAAACTCTACTATTCGATTCAGCACCGTCCCGCTTCCCGGTTCCTGAAGAATCAAGTGGTGCATCCCCGGTAACTCTACGTATTGCTTCACCGCGCTCGATGCCTCGCACACGAGGCGCTCGCTCGCGGTTTTATCCGCGCACGCGTCCTCGGCGCCGTGCAGCGCCAAGAGCGGACACCTCAACTCTCCGTATCTCGCTCTGAGCGCCTTGAACCCGCGCAGGATCTCATACGCCGTGCGACAACGCACCGGTCCTAACTGCACGTACGGATCCGTGGCGTACGACTCTAAAGTCGCCGCATCGTTCGACATGTCTTCCAACCGCACCGCCGGCACCAAACGCGCGCGCGGCGCCCCTCTCGCCAACAGCGCCCCCATCGCCGCCTGCGCCCTCAGCACCGCGTTCCACTTCACGTCGATGCTCGCCGCCGTGAGCACTAAACCATCGATCAACCGCGCGTTCGCTCGAGCGTCGTTCGCCGCGACCGTCGCCGCGACGAGTCCCCCGAACGACTGTCCGCACAGCACCAGCGGTTCGCGTCCCGCTCGCCGCGCCCGCGTTATCTCACAAAACCCGCGCGCGTCCTCCACGACGTCCTCGAACTGTTCGAAGTATCCGGGCAAGCCCTCGGACGCGCCGTGTCCGACGCAATCGTACGTCACGACGCGCAGACCGGCGCTCGTGAGTCGTTTAAACAGGTTCGAGTAGCGCGTGGCGTGTTCGCCGATGCCGTGCAAAAACACGACGACGGCGCGCGGTTTGCGCTCGGGCGAGTACTCGTACGCGCATAAGAGTCTGTTCGTGCCGTGTCCGCGGTGCCAGCTCGCGGCGCACGGTCGGAGGCGCGCCATCGTGTGCGGTCGAGCCGAGTCGCGCCGAGCGTAACGGTTTCGTTTGAACGCGCGGGACGACGCGGGCGGGACGACGCAGTCGTAAAGTCATCGTAAAGTCATCGTTATTCGTTACAAAGCGCAGATCGTGACGCAGATCGTGGATCGCGCGCGCGCGCGTCGTCGACGTCGAACGGCGTCGACGATCGATCGCGGGAAAGTCGAACTCGCTCGGCGGTGGGCGACGCGCTGACGAGGACGCCGAGAAGCCCGACTGGCCAAAATTTTACGCGTTCCCGCCGCCGCCTTTGTGCTCGTTGATGTAATCGATCAGTTCAGAGTCACTCGCAGCGTTGCGCTTGAGCGCGATCTCGAGCTCTTCCGAAGCTGGGGACGCGTCGCACGCCGCGCGGTACGCGGCTTCGTCGAGGCGCGCCGGGGCGCCCACCGCGACGCTCGCGGCGTCGGAGATGATTGTTTCCCCAAGATCACTCGCGGGCGTGTTCGCCAGCTCGTCGATGATGCGTTGGCCCACTAACAAGTAGTCCGCTCCCAAAACGCGCTTGACGGCGTCGACGTTCGCTAAACTGGCCACCATGATTTTCGTCTTTCCGCCGGCGGCTTTGGCGCGCGCCAAGGCGTCTCGCGCGAGCTCGTACCCGGGATCGGCGTTCGCGTCGAGCGATTTTTTGGACTTGTACCACGCGTTCAAGCGAGAGTAGTACAGTTGAACCACTGACGCGCCCGCATCGATCGCCGCGTTCGCTTGCTCGCGACAGTACACGTGCGACACGTGACACGCCACGCCGCGCGCCTCGAGCCTTCGCGTCGCCTCGATGCCCGCGTACGTCGCCGGAATCTTAAACAGCAGCTTATCCCTCGGCGTTTTCAGGTCATCACACAGCGCGAGCATCTCTATCGCCTTCTTCTCGCACGCGTCCGCGTCGTTCACCAACCACCATCCGAGCTCCACGCTCACCCGACCGTCCACCTTCGTCGACCACATGCTCGCCAAATTCGCCTTCGCCTTGTCCACCACGAAATCGACGTTCCCCGCGTTCAATCCTCCCGGTATCGCCGCCATCGCCCCCTCGACCGCCCCCGCGTCGCGTCCTCCGCTCTTCACGCTGTACAGCAGCACGCACGAGCTCACGACGCCCGCCCGCGGGCCCAAATCCATCGCGTTCGCCTCCGCCTCCGCCTCGCTCGCGAACTTTTTAGAATCCAGCACGAGATTACTGAACGCCCGCGCCGCGTCCAGCGCCGATCCCGCCGGCGCGCGCGTCGCGCCCGTCGTCACCGCGCATCGTCGCGCGTCTCTCCGCGCGTCGTTCGCGCGCGCGCATCGCGTCATCGCGTCGTTTCGTCGCCGCGCGTCGCCGCGATGGCGACGCTGACGCGGATGCGTCGTCGGCGATCGGTGCGCGCGCGCGTCGAGCGCGCGGCGCGCGGCGAGCATGTCGAGGGCGGTGCGATCGAGCGTTGTGATCGGGCGCGTGCGTGCGCGCGCGGGCGTCGAGCGCGTCGCGGTGTGACGACGCGACGACGACGACGACGCCAATTGCGTTTGCGCGTGCACGCATTCGACGCCCGCGGTCGTGGCAAAAAATAAAGTCTTTTGTTGTGCGGTTCGGCTTGAAGAAAATCACAAATCTACCGGGCTATTGGATCCTCGCACGAAGCGCTTAAGGTGGTGATCGAAGACAGACGGACAGACGGTCGAGATAGATGCGTCGGACGATGCGTCGGACGAAATCATCGGACGCGAACGCGACTTCGAGAATCGCCGCTCGAGCGTCGTCTCGGCGCCTAGTGGCGCTCGTCGACGATGGAGAGCTTGATACCCTTACCCTTGGGCAAAGAAATCATCGGCTTGCTCCCGGTGCCGATCGCGAACACGTTCGTCGCGCGCGTCGCAAACTCTTGACCCGCGGCATCCTTCAAGTGCACGATTTCAAAGCTTCCGATGTGCTTTTCGCGGCGTTGAATCACCCCGACGCGACCGGCGTTGCGGCCGCCCGTGATCATGCACAACGCACCGACGTCAAACTTGACGAAATCGGTAATCTTGTTCGTCGCGATGTCAACCATGACGGAGTCACCCTCCTTGATGAGCGGATCGGGGTATCGAATCGTGCGTCCGTCGTGCAAGCCGACGCACGGCACGCCCTTATCCCCGAGCTTTTTGCTCTTCACCTTGCACAGCTTGTATTGCGCCTCGATGGCTTCGATGCGGTGCACGACGAATCGTCCCTTGTTATCGTAAATCAATCGGAAGTGTTCATCGCTCTTTTCGATGCTCACGACGTCTGTCAAAGTCAAAGTCGTCGTCCTTCGTCAGTCGTCCGGCGTCTCGCGCGTCGCGCAAGCCCTAAGCCAAGAGTCGAGATCGCTGAAATTCGCGCGTCGTTCGCGTCGCGTCGCCTCGATCCACGCACCCATGATCCCGCACGGGTAGCACTTATCCATGCGAATCTTCCCGTCCACCTTCACCACGCGCTGCATGAGAATCGTCGTCACTTCCTTGTACGTCAGCGCGTACTTCAAGCGGTTGCGAAGGATGAGGCACAGCGGCAAGCACTCGCGCGACTTGTGCGGACCTGCGCGCGATCGCGACGTCGAACGAACGGTCAGTGACGGTCGACGAGATATCGCTCGCATCGATCGCGATCTCGATCGCGCGTCATCGCGCGCTCGCGAGGCGCGCGCGTCGCCCATCGTCCCGCGCGCGCGAAACCCTTCGCGCGACACGCACCGGGCGACGGTTTCGGGGCGAAGACGCCGCCGAGCTTGTCGAGCATCCAGTGCTTGGGCGCATTGAGACGCTTCAAATGTCTTTTGAGGCCACGTGCCATGTTGCCTAAAACACGCGCGTCGCGTAGAGACGGAGCGCGAGACGCGCGCGCCCGCGATCGGCGGCCGCATCGCATCGCACGACGAGGGTCTACGCCGCGACGGGTGACCACCGAGGGCGGATCCGAAACACCACTATAACGGACCCAAATACCACTAAACGGACCCAAACTACTTAACGCGGACTCAAACGAGGTTACATATTTAACATTCACTTTATGGTAGATGGACAAAAAACAAAAAACGCGACGAGACTTTTGTGCATTTTTTTTGGTCTTCAAGCGCGGACAAAAATAATAATAACACCGCTCCAAAAGCCACCTCTCGAATCACGAACCGTCGAGTCCCTTTTTTCCATCTCGCCTGCCACTACTGTTTACCCACACAACTAACGAAAATGTCCCACTAACGCTAATGAAACAGATTATATTAATGACTACGCGCGCGTCGCGGGCGCGCGCGGCGGCGTCGGCGACACCGCGCACGCGCGCGCGCGCCGACGACGCGCGACGACGAGATGACGACGACGACGATGGCGCGCGTCGCGATCGCGCGCGCGCGCGTCGCGTCGTCGTCCGGCGCGCGCGCGGCGACGGCGACGGCGACGGCGACGGCGACGCGACGGCGACGCGCGACGCGCGCGCGCGCGCTGGACGACGCGAGCGAGGACGAGGTCGCGCGCGCGATCGACGCGTCGATCGAAACGCTCGAGGCGCGAACGGCGCGGGAGATCGAGGCGATGATGGCGAGCGACGCGAGCGTGCGGGCGGAGGCGGAGCGGGCGCGGCGGGACGCGCGCGACGTCGCGGCGCGGGAGATCGAAAAGGTTGAACAGATGGAGCGAGAGCGCGTGCGAACGACGTTTGAGGAGGTGCAGATGAAGACGGAAGCGAGTCAGTCGAAGGCGGAGCGCGCGGCGGAGGAGACGCTGGCGTTGAAGCGAGACGCGGTGGAGCGCGCCGAGGCGAAGATGCGGGCGTTGGACGCCGAACGCGCGGCGTTGCGGGAGGAATTAGCGAAAGAAGACGCGTCTGGTGGGAACGGTGCGGGCGATAAGTGGGCGGACGGGGCGTCGATCGATGAGGCGGCGGAGAAGGCGGAGAGCGCGAAGTCAGCCGCCGTCGGCGGCGCGTCGGGCGCTTTATTGGCGACGCCTTTGATTGTGTCGCAGGGCGGCGGCTTGGTGTCCATCGGCATCGTCGCCGTGTCGTGCGCGGTGTTCGGGGTCACGTATCGGTACGCCGTGAGACGAGATCTGGGGAATAACGAGCTCAAGGGTGGCGTCGTCGGCGCGTTTGGATTGGCGCGCGGTTTGAGCGCCGCCGACGTCTATCTACGCGCCGCGTCTCTGAACGGCGACGCCGATTTCGCGACGTACGCGCAAGCGGCGCTCTTAGCGGGTCAAGGCGTGCTGACGTACGCCTTCGCCGCGCTCGCGCTCGAGCAAGCGTTCGCGCGAGGGATTTTAAAGCCATTCGGCGAGCCGCCGCGAGAGTGAAAAGTTTTGTTTCATCGATTGATTCGTTGTAGTCATAAAAAATTAATCGCGTGGCGCGCCGACCGACCGACCGACCGACTCGCCGTGCGCGCGATGTTATCATCCCACCCCACCGCGCGCGTCATCACAATCGGGGAATGATGAAGAGCAAGCCGATGAGCGCCACCGACGCCGCGAGGGCGTAAATCGCCGTTTGCAATTCCTGCGGCGACTTCAGCGCGAATCGTCGCTCACCGCACGCCGGGCATCGCTTCCCTTCCGCCCACGCCCCCTTCGAGCCGTCGTAGACGTATCCACACCCTTGGCACACCCACAATTTACCGTCCACGTAGTACGGCTCGCCCGGGACGGCTTTCGCCGCCGCCGCGGGTTTCGCCTTGGCTTTGAACCGGCTCTTCGTCGCCGGCGCGCTCTCGGCCTCGGCCGCGGGTTTCTTCCCAAACAGCGCGCGCGTCTGCGCGTTGCCTCGCGCGCTTCGCTGCTCGATCCATCGCGCGCGCGCGTCGTTCGTCAGTCTTTCGTCGCGACAGCGGGACACGTCATCGCCGCGTGATCGCTCGCGTTCGTCGCCGCGACGGCGCGCGAACGCGCTCTGCGCGCGCGAACGCGCCGTCTGCGCTCTAAACGCACCTTGACGGTGAATCGCGCGGGCGCGCGGAGGGCGACGGTGGACGTCGAGACGGCGAACATCGCGGATAGGGCGGCGAGGTGTGCGGGACGCGCCGGCGACGACGACGAAGACGAAGACGCGCGATGACGGCGCGCATCACTCGCGCCGCGCGACGGCGAATAACGCGTGAAAAGCGTCGACGACGCCGGTTCCAGCGCGAGCGTCGACTTCGACGAGGGTCAGATGGCGGAGCGAATCGAGCGCGCGCGCGAGCGACGCCCCGCGCGGCGGCTCGACGAGGACGAAGGCGACGTCGAGCGGATTCGTCGTCAGCACCGCCGCGCACGCGGCTTTGACGTCGCGCAGCAGCGCGAATGGATCGTCTCGCGGCGTCGGTCTCGGCTTTCGCGCGCGACGGTCGACGGTCGTCGCGGCGTCGATTCGGTCGACGCCCGAGCGCCGACGCGTCGCGAAGAGCACGCGGACGACGCCGCGCGTCTCGCCGCGCCGCGCGTCGACGATCTCGCGAAGCCCGCGCTCGATGGCTCGCGCGTCGACGTCTCCGAGCGTCTGATCGAGGACGTAGACGACGCCGTCGGCGCGTCTGTACGCCGCGGCGCGACACGCCGCGTGCGCCGCGGCGCCGCTCGGATCGAAAAACCGTCCGCGCGCGCGCGCCGGCGCGCGCGCTTCGCCACCGTCCTCGTCGCCGTCCGAGCGCTCGAGCGCGCACGACATCACGCCGAAATCCATCCCGATCGTCCGCGTCGCGCGCCAATCCTCGCTCGCGTCCGCGTTCGCGCATCCGCGTCGACGCCGCGACTCGGCGAAGAATCGCCGCACGAGCGCCGTCTTCCCGCACCCGCTCGCCCCAGCCGTGGCCAACGTCGCGACCGCGCCGACCGCGCTCGCGTCGGACGCGCAAAACGCCCTCAGCGCATCGCGCGCCGTCGTGGGATCGCGCGCGAGCGCGCGAGCGCGCCGCACGCGTCGCGCGTAATCGCTCCCCATGACGCTCAAACGAACCGTCGCGACGCTTTTCCGGCGCGTTCGCGCGTCCGCGCGTCCTCGCGAACCGCCTCGCGCGTCGTCGCGCGCGTCGCGTCGCGCGCCGCGTCGACGGCCGCGACGGGACCGCGCCGAAAACGCGTCGCGTCGCGCGATGACGACGTCGCGCCATAAATTTAGAACGTCGATTGATCTCCGCACACCGCGACGCATGTCCCGCGCGCCGGTCGCGTCGAGCGACGGCGACGACGCGCGTCGCGCGCGTCGCAACGCGCAGGCGCGCGCGCTGTGTCGGCGCGCGTGCGAGCTGCTGAACCTCCCGATCGACACCGCGGTGACGGCGCTGGCGAACGTTTTAAAGTTTTATAAACGGCGCGACGCGATCGAGCGCGCGAGCGAGGACGAGGCGCGGAAGCGCGCGAAAGTCTCGCCCGAATTGGTCGTGCAGGCGGGGATCTACCTGGCGTGTAAGCTGGAGGAGTCGGTGGTGCGGTTGGCGGACGTCGTGGCGGCGACGGCGGCGACGCTCGACGGCGAGGACGGAACGGTGGCGCTGGATGATCGCGCGGACGTGCGGTTGAGCGAGGCGGACGCGAGAGAACGGGCGGAGGGTGAAATACTGGCTGGGTACGCGGTCGTAGGTCGTGGGGCGGGAGATGAGGGTGCGGAGGCGATGAACGCGGCGCGCGACGGCGACGCGATGAACGCGGCGACGGGGGCGTTGTATTACGCGTACAAGGATCGAATCTTAGTTTTGGAGCAAGAGATGCTTCGCGCGATGGAATATGAGTTGAACACGGCGCAACCGCACGTGTACATGTTTCACATCGTACATGTGATCGGAGGTAGTAGGGAATTGGCGTGCGCGGCGAGCGCGACGCTGTTGGATGCCCTCTTCGCGACGGCGGAGCCCGTGGGGGAAGAGGAGGCGCCGACGATCGCGGCGGCGGCAGTGCGCCGCGCGAGCGTCAATTTGAAGTGTGAAAAAGACTTGAAGTCTGCGAATGGCAAAATGTGGTACGAGATTTTGGGGTTCGACGCCGCGGCGATGGACGCGGTCGAAGAGCGCCTACGAGAAGGAAGCGCGACGTGACGTGATACAAGCTTCGTTACAAAATTTCCCGCGCGCGCGCGCGGGGGGCGTCACGTTCGTTGTAATAGTTATACTGTACAGTAGTAGTAGTTGCATCGCACGGATCACGTTTTCAGTGTCCGGGCCTCGACGCCGTGTTCATCGTCTCACCCTCGAAGCCTTCGTATTCGTCGAGAAAGATGGAATACAAAAGCGAGCGCAACGTGCTCGGGTAGAATGGTTTCCCGAGTGAACCATCACATCCAGCTTCCGTGACCGCAAGTGTATGCTCGGGTCCGACGTTTGCGCTCAAGGCGACGATCAGATTACGCTTGTACCCAGGCGGGGCGCTTTGTTCCATCTCGCGAATTCGCCTCGTCGCGGCGTTTCCATCCATCACGGGCATCATCATGTCCATGAAAATGACGTCGTAAGGTTTGGAGTTCCCACGAATGGTGTCTTCGACTTTGTGCGTCGCGATCAAACCATTCTCAGCGACATCGACGAATACGTTACACCTTTTCATCGAGTGAATCGCCACTTGCTGATTCAGCCTGTTGTCTTCGACGAGGAGCACGCGCATGGAGCTGATGTCGATGTCAGGCTGCTCTGCGCTAGACTTGGGCGCACGTTTGGAGTCACTTGAAGTTCTCTCACTTCTCATCATAGAGTTTTCAGCGAGACTCGAAGTGCTCTCGTCTCTCCCTCCGAGACCGCGTGTTCTCATCGCGTTCTCGTCGACTTCGCCGTTCTTCGCGTCCGCCGCGAGGTATTCGAGCGTCTCGATGAACGCTGACATCGCTATCGGCTTCATGATGGCTCGCTTACACGCGGAATGCGGCAAGTCTTTCATTCTCGAAGACTTGGATATGATCAAGATGTGAGGTTCGGGATCGATCGAATTCAACCAGCTTTCGTGTGCGAAATACTGCTCTTCTTCGATGCACAACACCGCGGGTCTGTTTGCCTTGTGCGAGTGTCGCACGTAATGCTCCACTTGTTCGCGATCCTGAGCGTCTTCGAGACCAACTTCGAGCATATCTTGCACGTTAACTTGATAGCACGCTAAAATATTTCGAACGGTGCGCATTTGCAAGCCAGGGCGAAGCCCGATGAGCACCTTCAAGTCTCGCGGCGCCGTGTGTTGTTTCTCCGTCACCTTGTACCCGAGCGGAAGCGTGATGTTGAACTTTGTGCCGACGTCTTCTCGAGACGTGAAGTCGATAACGCCTCCCATGAGCTCGATGATAGTCTTCGTGATAGTAAGACCGAGACCGGTGCCTTGCACACGGAGCGCGGAGTAGTCGGACTGCTGGCTGAACGGCACGAAGACAGCGCTCTGTTTCTCTTCCGGAATGCCCACACCGTTGTCCTCGACGGAAAACGTCAGGCGCGCCTCCTGCTCCTCGAGATAGCCGCGAACATCGATTATGACGTTCCCTGATCGATCGAGATTACTGGAAAACTTCAACGCGTTGTTCACGACGTTCACGAGACATTGACGCAAACGGAAAAAGTCACTCTTGTACGTCATGCGAAACAAGCTCGGATCGATGCGCACGAAGACGTTTCCAGTGTAGTCTTGACGCTGAGAGATGCTCAAAGTTTGATCTATGAGCTCTTCGATGGTGAAATCGTCGTTGGTCAGCTCTAGCCCATGCGCCTGGTCGACTTCGGCGCCCTTGCGGTTGAACTTGGCGTAGTCCAGGACTTGATTAATCAACCCGAGCAACGCCTCGGCTGAGGTGAGGGAATTTTTGATAAAGCCGTCGGCGACATCCGTCAACTCACCGGATTCCACCGCCAAGGTGTTGAAGCCTATCACGGAGTTCAGAGGCATGCGCAATTCGTGAGTGATGTTGAAGAAGAAATCTCGCTGCATTTTGGTCAAGCGCTCGATGTCAGCCATCTCTTCGTCACGAGCGGCGTCGAGGACGCGAATGTTCCCGGCGGAGAGTAATAGGCAGTACGCCGCCTTGGTCAACACGTCACAACTCAAAAACCACTCGTGTTCGGCGCTCGTATCGATGTAGTTCAGCTCTTTTGCCATGAAGACCAAGGGGAACGACGTCCAGCACACCGTCTTGGCGATGGCGAGGATGACAAATCTCGTGCGATCGCCCTTGGTGAGCTCGTTCGCGAGCACCTCGCGAAAGAGTTGAATGCACGTAGTGATGATGTACATGAAGCAACCGATTGACACGGTGAGAAGCATACCTCGCACCGTGCCGTTCATTTCATTCACCAGCATGCCGGTGATGAGCATGATTTCATCCGCGACGCAGATGGCGTACATTTCCGTGCGAAATCTCGACTTTGCTCCGCCGACGACGAGAGCGTGAAGTTGAAACACCAAAATCAGCAGCACGGGCGTCGTGAGCATCCACTCCAAATATCGCAACAGCGAGTAGTACGTCCCTTCAATGCTCTTCATGAGCAAATCCGACCCTTGAACCATCAAATAGTGCGTGTAACACGCGATAATCGTGATGTACATAACCGTCGAACTCACTCTTCGCCTCTGTCTCGACGCCGTCCACATGATATCGTTCAACCCAATGCTCGCGCACACCGCGAACACCGTGAGCGCCATCAGCGACGTCGATCCACACACCTCTGCCTCCAGTCGCACCACGCCGTGATCCATGTACGTTCGCAAATTCGCCGCCGCCGCTCCGCTCGCGTTCCCCGCGTTCAATCCGCTCCCTCGCGCGCGTTCCTCCGTCATCATCACCCGTTCCCCGGTCGTCACGTCCAGCACGTGTCTCGACCGAATCAACCTCGGCGTAAACGCGCTAAACTTCTCTCCCTCGCGATCGCGTATCCACTCCGTGAGCACGACGAAGGACAAAAACAACACCGTCAGCGCGCTCAACCGCACCCCCGTGCCGTCCACCCGTCCCCGCGCGAACGCTCGCCACGTCCTCGCGTCTCGCGCGCCCGCGCTCATCCTTCGCTCCCGTCGCGCGTCGATCGACGGTGATTTCGATCGCGCCATCGCTCGCGCGTCGTCGTCGCTCGCGCGTCGCGCCGTCGTCGACGCGCCGAGGCCGTTCGGATCGTCGCGATTCGTCGACTGTCGCGCGCCGCGCGCGCGGAGATCGCTCGTCGAGCTCGGGCGCGCGACGTCGGCGCGATCGGATCGAAGTTTCGCGGCGCCTCGCATGTCGAGCGCGCGTCGAGAGGCGCTCCGCGGCGCGCGCGCCGGCGTGTGCTGACGTGGATGCAATCAATCGCGCGCTTTTTCGCGTCGGCGTCGAGATTTTCGAGGGCGCGATGTCGTATGGGTAAACAGTCCGCGGTGGGGAACGAAGCGTCGAGCGTCGAGGACTGGCGTCGACGGCGCCGCGAAAGCGCGACGGGGGGCGCGCGAGCGGCGGCGCGAGTGAATGTTGCGCTGCTATGTCAATTTCAAGTGTCGCGCGGCGAAGAGTGAGAAGAGGTTTGGACGCTCGGGACGCGCTCGGGAGCCGAGACGCGGCGGAGACGTCGTCTAATCGCCGAAAAATCACCCAGCCGTCCGTTAAAGGAAAGCAGAGTCGTCAACGGTGCTGTGCTGTTGGGTTTGGGCTAGAAATTCTTCGGCCTCGCGGACGACGCCCTCGTTACCGCTCGCCATGCCGAATTTCAGAGCGCTTTCGAACGCCGCGCGGGCGAGTTGGATTTTATC
>Ga0209666_1002052_pt1 | contig 15172 bp, 10 predicted proteins | sample SaaInlV_125m_DNA_FD_184679 | JGI IMG/M metagenome (GOLD analysis project Ga0209666, IMG submission 184679) | Marine microbial communities from expanding oxygen minimum zones in the Saanich Inlet - Saanich Inlet SI037_S3LV_10m_DNA (SPAdes)... | ecosystem: Environmental > Aquatic > Marine >...
GATGCCGAAACTTCGGCAAGGTCATGCTGCACACTTCGTCCTCGTTGCAGCCCATCTTGGAATTTCAACTTTTGCCACGTGCGGCTCCAAATCCTTGCTTCTTGACAGGCTCGCTGAAAACTGGCGGTGTGCCTCTTCACATTTTGAGCCATGCGATCCTCAAAGTTTTGATCCCTGAATGTGAACAGGCTAGAAGCGGGCAACCACTGGTATGTGCGGTCCCCAAAGAAAACCACTAGTTGGTGAGAGTCCGCGGTGGCTCCTTTAACCTTGATTTTGAGAGCCGTATCAGGAATTATATTTTTATTTTTCTCGCGGTGTAGGGAGATACCAGGCCAAAGCACCTGCTCCACACCCTTTCCCAGTCTCCATGGCGCCCACACTGGTCTTCCTGACATCAAAGGGTCGTCAATATTATTCTCGTCTTCATCCCCCGAGAGCAATAACTCACGACTCTCTCTTTGAACTGGTTCATCCTGCTCCTGCACCTCTGTAATGTTTCTTTTGCTCTCAAGGAAACCCATGTTGTGCATGATATCATCGACGGAACCTGAGCCAGAGGCGCCATGATTTGACCCGCCGTCTTCGTTTCTGCTTGTTAATTGCCGGGCTATGAGTTTATGACCGCTTTGAGTAACAAGAGAGGGCTCTGCCGATGCAAGATCTGCGAGGTCCTCCAAGCGAATCAAGTCATCACAATGTGGCTTATCCTCGGTGTGATTGGTAATGTCCTGCGTAGCCGTTTCGCCATCTGGATCAAGGGCCTGCATAACAAAATAAGGTATGTCGGCGTTTGCGATCTGTAGAGCTGTGATGTACGATGTAGTCACATGGACTGATGGGATGGCACCCTCTTGATGCAGAAAATCTCCGAGGGGGACAAATGGAAGACGCAACGGCATATCAGACCAGTCACGGAGGGCATGTCGACCTTTCCAATCCGTTCGATCATTCTGCTGCTGAGAGTGACTACCATGTGGATGCATATTCCAAGCTGCCTCGGGCCATGCTCTTCCTTCAGGATCATCCAAACCGCCTGGGATTTCTTTGCAAAAAGGAGTACCTAACTGCTGACATTGAAACTTCAAAGCGTATGGATTGATTAACCGTTGTCCTATCCATCGCGCATGAGGGACTGCGCTAGCCGATGCAACAAGTAGAATTCGAACGATGAAAGCTGCTTCGCTGGCTGTGAGTATCATGTCATCGTTGTCACTTTCGTTGCCAGAATATTCGGTCTCAGATGTGATTTTCCGGGGGGAAGCAATCGGGTCAACTGATGTGTCCTTGGCTGATCTCGACGGGGGTTCAATACCGCCGCAGATGTCGCCGTGTGTACCCAAAGCGCCAGCACACGCCTCAATTTTGGCTGGCGCGCGATAGTGCTGCTCTTCTGGTTCGATGGAGTGTAAATTTTTTTCAAGGTTCCTGCCAGACTTGCCAACATTTTCTACATTGACACGTTGATTGGAAGAGAATATGGCGGATGGTCTTGAATTCAATCCAACACGCCCTTTGTCAACCTCATCCTTGCTTCTATTGTCACGAGGTAAACTTTCATCGCCCGAAACTTGATGCGTCTTTTTGCAAGGTTCTTCACTGACCAAACTCTCTGATGCGTTCAACTGCGTGCAAGGTTCTGTCCAGCCTTGAGGAAAACCAAACAACCGTTCAGCGTCGCATACTGAGAGCATTGCGGCTTTTGTAACATGCTCTCGTACGATGCATATGCGCCGGATGTTTCGAGAAGTGATCGTGTCAATCTCGTGAAGCACAGGTGGTCTACGTTTCTGCAAAAAATCTACACAAGCTGCGACTTGTGTCGGCTCCGAGCACTGTGGATTCGTGCTGAAACATGTGTAGCATTCGCGTGATCCAGACTTTTTACATAATCCGTCGCACCGATTATGATGAGAAAGGATCACATCGCGTGGATCACCATGAAGGCTTGCAACAATAAAGACACGCCGACGATGATGTGGCACCCCGAAGCCTGCGCAGTGGGGAAAGTCGAGATTTCTTGTAAGCTTGATGTTGTGATATGGAGAACCACCTCGTAAGAATCACAACGGCTTCGATGAAAATAAAACAGTATTCAAGGCATGGAAAATTGGATGAATTTGAAGTGAGTAGAACTTTCCATGAGTGCCTCCTCAAGGTAGTTACTCACCTCGAAGATCAATGACACGATAAGCCCATCTATAGCCGAGAAGCTCGAGTTTCTTCACCAGATTTACGACAGGCGGCGGTCGCGCCGTGGCAAGGGGCAATCCACGTGCATGCAAACACTTTTACAACTAGTTTGCCATTTTTAAAATGATTAAGGTACAGGAAAATCTTGTTGAAGCCAAGGAAAAAACAGGGGAAAAGAATGTAAGATCATTTCCCTGCCTGGAGTTGAGGCAGTTACCCATCTGAGAAGTGTTGTTGGAAATTCTAAGAGAACCCAGGGAACAGGACGGACGGCAAGGAGACGGAAGATATGTGAATGTCCCTTTGCAGCAGCTGCGCGGGAAGCTGGGAGCCAAGGATGTTCACTGGCAACTTGATCATTCAACGCATTGTCATTCTGCTCTGGCCAATGCAGGGATGATGCGAGAATGTCGGTTTCGGCCGGGAGCTCCTTCAGATCACTAACTTCTCGGGTCAAGTGTGCCTTCGGAAATCGTTTTTGCAGCACAGCAGCGCAACGGTCATCTCTCTCGACCTGAAGAATCACCTCATGCCCTGCCTGAACAAGGCTGGGGGACAGGTTACATGTGCAAGCATCAATGTCGGTTAGAGATCATGATTAAATGCATTGCGAGTCGAGCTTTGACTGGGGAGCGAACCCAGGTCCGGTTACGATGGGCGAAGTTTGTTGCGGAAGTCTGAGGCGAAAACTCACCCAAGATCGAGCCCTCCTATGCCTGTGAATAGTGTCGCGATCTTCATATCCCACGCGATGGAATATATATAAATATATCGCTTTGCACCGTGCACACGGCCCTCGCCTGGGGGCGCAGGTGTTACGGTCAGCAGATCGTTTAGTGAATGTCCCACCGGGACGTCGACAGTGGTGAAGTGGTTTCTGTTTGTCGACAAATATTCGTGAACTTTTTACATTTATTACGGCGAGTTAATTAATTTTATTATTATTATTAGCACTCTCATCTACATACATAATGGATTTCAATCAAGCGTGCAGATTTTATTTTTAATATCTTGATAGATTATTTATTACGTACGTGGACGTAAGCGGAATCTTTAACTTGTTAAACTGTTTGCCCACTGGAGTGATTGTGTATCGTAATGATAGGTATTTAATTTCTTATTATACTGTAAGACTCTTAGAGAATTAAGATCTTTTTCGGAGCCAACCCCCCCTTCGCGCCTTTGGCGACCACGTGGTGCTCCGACGCGGAGACGTACACCCGATCTGAGCCGCGAGTCCCGTGCATGACATCGTATGTAAGCACTAACATGCGCGAAGCGCGCGGCTCGATGCGCGTGAGATCGTGCCCCGACCGCATAATAAGCTCGACGACCTATTCCTTACAGGGCAGCGCTGGGAGTGCACATACATTAAGCAATCAACTGTAATAATTTAATCTTCCAGTGGCGAACGCGTTAGGGAATGACTGATTCGGTGGGTTCGCTCCATGTGGGTCGGCATAGCCTCCGAGGAGGTGGTTAATTACCTTCGAAGGTACGAAGGTATTCTGAATTTCATAAGGGTGAGACATTTTTTACGTAACTTAACTTGATAACAGTTAAGGATAAGTCGCTTACGTGAACATAAGCGGAATCTTTTGTACTGTTTGCCCACTGGAGTGATTGTGTGGATGTTTACGTTCTTTTATAAAATCGTTCTGCATTAAAAAATGTCTCACCCTTATTATGAAATTCAGAATACCTTCGTACCTTCGAAGGTACGAACGAAACCTTATTACGAATTAAATTAATTACAATATCGTGACGTTTGGATAACGATACCAGGTGAGGAACCCTCGGATCGGCTGTCATGCATGTATGAAGCGCTGAACAAAGATTTTCGAATTTAAAAAAAATTGTCGACAATGTATGAAACGAATAGACCGTGATGTTTGGTTCACGATACCAGGTGAGTGCGACATTTTTTTATTACATTCCAAAAATTTCAGAGTCGTGTAGAAGCGGGTTCTGCGGGTTCACGACTTGTTCTATGCCGAATAACATGCGCCATTATTGCTAACTTTAAGCCGCAAAATTATCTGAAATTCCCCGCTCCTCCCAAACAAGCCGTGAAACACACCGGTATGGGAAATCAGCAAGCCCGACGCATGGCCTCAGCGGCAATCGGAGAGGTCGAATCCGGGAATGTCGTTGACGAGTCTGTCAGCTCGCCTATTCGAAAATCTCCGCTGGCGCCTTTAACTTACGGGTGGGTTGAGGCCGTTTCCTGATGCAGGGTGTTTCTTTGTTGTTTTCGACTTGTTCAACAGCTGAGGTCAAATCATATCTTCTCTGCTCTTTACAACCAGCCCCCAGATTTCAATGGTACCCAATGCTCCGTCCACAATACAATCAACGAGGACCTTCCAACCCTCGCCTGAACTATCTGGTTGGCCCGAAAGTCCAATACTGGTCCCTGTTGCTATTAACTGGACACAGGGCGGCAGCATCGTAGAAGTTGAAGGTAGTTTTGATAATTGGCAGTCGCGCCAGGCTCTGCATCGAAGCGGTAATCGAGAATTCGCAATTGTCAAGATGCTACCGCCAGGGGTGTATCAGTACAAGTTCATCGTCGATGGAGAATGGAAATATGCACCGGACCAGCCAGCAATGTATGACGAAATGGGCAATGTCAACAACGTATTGGAAGTGCAAGAATATGTTCCCGAAATCTTGGACTCATTAGACTCCTTTCTTGCTCCCTCGAGCCCGCCGGAGAGTTACAACTGCGCCTTATTCATACCGGATGACTTCGCCAAAGAGCCTCCCACTTGTCCACCGCATCTCCATCTTACGCTTCTCAACATGCCACAAATACCCGATGCACCAAATCTGCTACCCCGCCCCCAACATGTTGTACTCAACCACATATACAACGACAAAGTAATGAATATGGGAGGAATGCAAGTGATAGGTACGACACATAGATACAGATCAAAGTACGTTACCGTGATCTTTGTGAAGCCCTAGTGTTGGCAACATGTTGGGGCTACAGTCGTAACAGCTGAAGTTCGCAAGTAAGACACCATAAACCTCGAGCTCTTAAAGTTCTTTGCTAGCTACCTAGCAAATGTAATAAACACTTGTAAATGTGCGTCATAGAGAGCATTCCAAGTGTAAAACCTATACGATTGGTTGTCAAAACTCATCTGAAGCAACCAGAGTTTATATGTGTTGAAGCACAAATACATACAAAGGTAAGTGCTTCAAAGGTTAGGTTACATTTTTACCAAATAAAGATGCACATATTCTCAGCTAGCTAGAGTATCTATACGTAGTCATATGAAATAGACTCCCTCGTGGACGGGAATTTATGATACCTCATAAGATAGGGGAGAGTTCCAACCGTTGATTTCGAGCCCTAAGGAACTCGAAAAGAACTCGACCGGCAAAAGCGACGTCTTCAGCCGTCGTGTATTCTTCAGGACTGTGACTGATACCGTCTACACATCTTACAAATAACATTCCGATTGGACAGGTTGAGTGTAAGGCAAGAGAGTCATGGCCAGCACCACTGATGAGAGTGGAAACGTTGCTTTGCAAATACTCATCTCCTGCATTGTCGTGGCGCTGTGCTCCAATTATTGCCTCGTTGAGTGCTTTTGTAAGTTCAATATCGCAATTAGCTGCCGGAGCTTCGTGCTTCAGATCCACTCTGCAAATCATGTCACGTTTTAGACAAGCACGATTTACAGCTTCTGTAACTCTTAACACAACGCCTTCCCTCTCATGATTGCTTCTTGACCGTATGTCAATTGTAAAATTTGTATTACTTGATATCACGTTGCTTGACCCGGGCCAGATGCGAATTTCTCCTACCGTGCAGACCAACATTGTGCCCCCATCTGATACTTGAGCTTGAGTCTTGCAAAAAGTTTCGATGAAGTGTATAATTTCAGCTGCGCCGGCGACTGCATCCTTTCTGGTTGACATAGGTACTGTCCCAGCGTGACCTTGGGTGCCATGGACGCTGACTGTTAGTCTAGTCTGGCCAGATATAGCGGCCACTGGTGCAACGGATTCCCCGCGCGTATGAAGCACGGGACCTTGTTCAATGTGTACTTCAACATAAGAAGAAATGGTGTCAGATATGTTTGCAGTTAATATGGACTGTCGCGAACCTTTAAAACCGCCATGCCTGAGAGCCTGCAGCATGCTAATACCATTCTCATCGGTTGCATTATCGGCGCTTTCAGAAAGTAACCCGACCATGGCGCGGCTGCCAAGAAAAGTACTGGAAAAGCGGACACCTTCCTCATCAGAAAAGGCAACTACTTGTACAGGGCCTGGGATCTGCTGGCCAAAAACAATTGAGTTGAGGGTCAGAGCCTTAACGCTGGAAATGCCGACGAGCACCCCTAGAGTTCCGTCGAATTTCCCTGCATCTTTTACCGTGTCGATGTGGGAGCCAACAAGTAAGACCTTTTGGTTTGGGGTTGCCCCTTCGAGTCGTCCGTGCACGTTGCCTACTTCATCAACCCAAGTATCCATTCCGCCTTCACGCATCCACGACTCAACTTTATCCATCGCAAGCCGCGATGCAAAGCTTAAAAACGTGCGCTGTAAACTACCATCTGTAGCATCACTTACGGCGCCCAAGGCCAGCAGATGGTCCCAAGTTTCATTGTCAAGTGCCCGAGCTGCTTCATCACAGAAGGCCGAGGTGCCAGCGAGGAAAAGAGTTAAAGCGAAGACGAAAACAAATACAAACTTTCTCGTGTGTGATAGGGAATGCCGAAGCATTTATCTTTACCCAGACGATGCGTACTGAGGAGGCGGATATGCGCTGATGTTCACAGCCTTTCTTAAGTGTTGGTTGGACTGCTCTCGAAACAGACGTGATGTTTACCTTCGTATTTTCCTGTAAAACTGATCAAGATTTGTTCTGTATTATATGAATATTAAACATGGGGTTGTAAGGCCTAACTATTGCCCCCTACTAGCTAGCTAGTCGAGGGTTAGTTTAATTTTGAACGTAACTTATTATATATCAATAAGGATGGGAATTTTTTTCCGTAACTTAACTTGATAATCGATAATGATAAGTCGCTTATTAGGTGAACATGAGCGGAATCTTTATACTGTTTGCCCACTGGAGTGATTGTGTGGATCGTAATGAAAGAGAAGAGTGTCGCTAGAAAATGCTTTAATGAAATGGCAATGTGGCGCTGTAACCAATATCTAATATCTGACTGAATTTTACGTTCATATATAATCGTTATGCAGAAAAAATGTCCCACGCACCATATATTGAAATTCAGAATACGAACTGTTAAGATTTATCAAGTTACTGTATGTATGAAAAAAATGTCTCATCACCCTTGCTTGCTTACTTATTACTTATTATTATGATATGAAAATCAGAATATATCTTCAAATAAATAAATAAAATAAAGGATAATATAATGATATATAACATTATTTCGTAATAAGTTTTTCGTTCGGATTATAACGCGTACGACGCCAGAAATAGGAAGCTAGCTAGATGTAGGTTGGAACCCGGATAAAACAGGTTTGGATAAAATGTGCAGAATGCCTCTCACTCTTAGGCAATTAAAGCTCTTCCGAACGTCAGTCGATAAATACCATTAACCTTCGTCTCGAACAGGAAAAAGCATCCAGTGCTTTTTGCGAGGCACAAGAATGGCAGCCTGCAGTGCGAGTTCTGTCCAATTCGCGGTCGCTCTCGCCGGAAAGAAATCCTTCCGGAAAGATTTTCGAGGCACCCGGATCACCGTACGCTCTCGCTTTGCCGAAGCTCGGCGGATTAAATCGAAGGCGAGCGCCCCAAGATTACGTAAATTTCTCCCCGTTTTGCCAAAAAAGTAGCAATCGCGTCGCGACCCCTTGGTTTGACTCGCTGCATCGATAAGCCGCTTTTCCGGCCACTTTACCGTCGCGTGGTGCCCTCTCCTCACCGTGTCACCCCTAATAATTCCACATCCAACTCGACAGGCTGCCCGCCGCAATCTCGTCGTACGCGCATCTGATGTAGATGATGAACTCGCCGCCGTCTCCGCAGCAGTAGAAGTGAGTATCCCATCATCTCCAATGTTTTGCTGCCACTCTCACGCTAGCATTTCGAACTGTTTTGTACGTTCGGCATTTTGGCCTGGATGTATCCCGCAACCATCACGGTTCCTCCGCCCGTCTTGGCGTACTACTCGATCCGAAATTTGCCGCTCACGATTTTATAATTTCTCTATATGCAGGCTCTCCGTCTTGAAAATGAGCGCCTGAAGAATTCACTGGATCCCTCATCAGTGGTAAGACCTGGCCCCGTTACCCGCGGCTTGAAAGAAACTCACGGCTCGTTTTTTCTGACAAATTATTTTTTATCATCGTTCAGGTCGATCAGGCTGGGACGAGTGAACAAACCCCCGCAATCAATCCATCGCCGCCAACGACTTCGGCGAACCCCGCCCCTGCGGCGACCCCCTCCCCTGCGGCACCCCCCGCCCCTGCGGGGCCTTCTCCCGCACCCGCGCCTTCACCACCTCCTGCGGCCCCTTCCTCAGCTGTCCCGCAAGCCCCACCTTCTCCTACTGCACCAGCGCCCCCAGCAGGCAGCGATTTTGCTCCTCCTCCTGGGGCATCTGTAGCAGCGGCCGCGCCACCTCCCCAAGAACCGAACGCTTTCATGGCGGCTGCCGGCGGTGGTGCGAATCGCCCTCCAACTGGCGGCCCAGCCCCGGCCCGTCCTGGCGGTCGACTTGACCCACAGCAGATTAAAGATTTCGACCCCGTTACCCCAACGAGGGCGAACACCAAACCCATATATGGTGCAGAAATTAAACCAATCAACGAACCCAAGAATCGCTTTGAGACCTATCAATATCCGCCCATTACTGGCGACGGCTGGGGCATCACTGCGCTGGATGATACATTGAACCAGTACCGCGACCATCTCGGCTATCGATGGTCAAAGTATTGTGGACTGCGAAATGCAATCGACGAAACTGAGGGAGGGATCGAAAAATTTTCTCGAGGATACGAAGTCATGGGTTTTACCCGGAATGAGCAGGGTATCACTTATCGTGAGTGGGCGCCAGGCGCCAAGGCAGCGTGCCTTTTTGGGGACTTCAACGGCTGGTCCACCGGAGCTGAGGGAGTTTGGATGACGAAGAATGACTATGGTGTGTTTGAGGTTTTCCTGCCTAACCTTGCGGATGGATCTCCCGCTATTCCGCATGGCACACGCGTCAAGGTTCACCTGGAAGTCGAGGGTCAGGAGCCTGTTGACAAGATCCCCGCGTGGATAAAGTTTGCAGTTCAGGCTCCAGATGAGATCCCTTTCAATGGAATCTATTATGACCCGCCACCCGAGGAAGTGTATCAATTTAAGTATGCACGACCCAGGAGCCCGGACGAGCTCCGAATCTATGAAGCTCACGTTGGCATGTCGTCTATTGAGCCAAAAATCAACTCTTATGTTGAGTTCGCCGACGATGTCATCCCCCGAATCGCTCAGCTCGGTTACAATGCCGTGCAGCTGATGGCTGTACAAGAACACGCATATTATGCGTCTTTTGGATATCACGTCACAAATTTCTTCGCCGTATCTTCGCGGTGTGGCACGCCAGATGAGCTCAAGTACTTGATAGATACAGCACATTCTTATGGCGTCGCCGTTCTCATGGATATTGTCCACTCTCACGCATCTTCCAACGCCACTGATGGAATAAATATGTTTGATGGAACAAATGGGCAGTACTTCCACGATGGTCCTCAAGGATACCACTGGATGTGGGACTCGCGTTGTTTCAATTACGGCAACTGGGAAGTATTGCGATTCCTGCTCTCAAATCTCCGATACTGGATGGAAGAGTTTAAATTCGATGGTTTTCGCTTTGATGGCGTTACGTCGATGATGTACGAACACCACGGCCTACAGATGGCCTTCACAGGAGATTATGGCGAGTATTTTGGCATGGCAACCGATGTCGACGCCATGGTATATCTCATGCTGGCTAATGATATGCTCCACACCCTTTACGCTGGGAACTGTGTCACCATCGCTGAAGATGTTTCTGGCATGCCAACACTCGCTCGGCCTGTGAGTGAAGGCGGTGTTGGCTTCGACTACCGTTTGCAGATGGCGATTGCAGATAAATGGGTCGAGGTTCTAAGTGAGTGGGGCATGGATGATGCGTGGGATATGGGTAACCTCGTCCACACCCTTGAGAATCGCAGGTGGGGTGAAAAATGCGTCTCGTATGCCGAGTCTCACGATCAGGCACTGGTCGGTGACAAAACCACTGCGTTTTGGCTCATGGATGCTGCTATGTACACAGATATGTCCACTTTAACACCGGACACCGCAGTCATCACTCGCGGAATAGCTCTGCACAAAATGATCCGCCAGCTCACCATGTGTCTTGGTGGAGAGGGATACTTGAACTTCATGGGGAACGAGTTCGGGCATCCAGAGTGGATTGACTTCCCACGCGGCGATCGTATCGAAGCTTCAACTGGAGAATTCGTCCCAGGAAACGGAAATTCGTATCACCTCTGCCGTCGCCGGTTTGATTTGGCCGACATGGACCACCTCAGGTACAAGTACCTTAATGCGTTTGACACAGCAATGAATGACGTTGCGGCGAGGTTCAAATATCTTTGCTCAGACCACCAGTACACCAGCTTGAAGTGCGACAATGACAAGATTATAATCGTTGAGCGAGGAGAGTGCGTTTTCGTATTCAACTTTCACCCTGTCAACTCTTATGAAGATTATCGCATTGGCCTGAAGCACGGGGGGCCCTGGAAGCTCGTTCTCTCATCAGACAACCCAGAAATGGGGGGTTACTCAAATCTTTGGACATATACCTGCCCAGAAATCTTGTCTGAAGAGTGGGACTTCAATAACCGACCCGCATCCATGTGTGTATATGCACCAGCGCGATCTGTCTCTGTCTACGCACCATCTGAGAGTGTCCGAATGAAATACGGCGCATGATTTTATTCCCATTGGTTGCGAGCACGGACGCTGATTCCTGAGTCTTTGCACGTTGCCGTTGTGCCCTCTGGCATATTCTTCTAAAGTCTATGGCTCCGAATCACATCGGAAGTGTTCATCGTTACTTAGGGATCCTCGCCGTTATTTTGGAAGGTGGAGGTTTGGACTGACCCTGTGTGTTTCGTTTCGTATGGCTAACAAAATGCGTTGTAAAACAATTCGATGCCAAAAGATTTCAACCAAATTATATGCATCATTATATATGCATATAATATGCATCTTCTTATTTCTTCACGTTGTTTGTTTTTAAGCACAGAGGCCTCCTTCTCAAAATAGTCTCATTCTCTGACAGGAAGATAACTTCTTCAGTTTCAGATTTGTCCATCTTGCGTGTTCTTATTCCTTGAATCACTTCTCTCCCAATGCTGCTTGGACACCTTCTTCACAATGCCCTGGAAGCAGAATATAAATAACGAGAGGAGACGTAGTCGAAGGTTCAGTGCACAACAGAAAAAAATGGAGGCAGCTTACCATGAAATACGGCCCTTTTCTCGCAGGCGGTGCTTTTGAAGCTTGTTTCTTTATCGACAACAGAGCCGCATTTAGGACATCCTGTGGAAGAATTGACAGGAAAGACTTAAGCTGACTGTCAAACTCATCCTCTGATAAAGTCCCTTCGCTGGAGACACAAATTTCTTTGACAAGCCGATTCACGGTGTTCGGGTCAACCAACTGCCTGATCTTATTGCGCTCGTTTTGGGCGCCTTTTGATTTCGTCATTTTCTTTGATTCGACAAATTCCTTGCGCTTGCAGTCTTCTATGGATACTTTGCGACCACGGAAAAGAGTGCCGTGATACGTTTTTGCTTTTTTCGCCGCCTTCCGAGTTTTAAAGTCAACGAAGGCAAAGCCTTTGAACTTTTTGTTCGTCTGTGCACCTCCAGCTAGCCTGACCGCGTGGATGTCTTCAGCACAACCACTTCTCTTCAGGATTGTCTTTAGCCATGGTACTATATCCTCCACCTTTGTGTCATACGGCAGCTGGCCGAGAAAAAGTGTCGTAAGCTCGGAGGACCCTTCCTGCTTTACGCGCTTGCGTGTATGTTCCGGCGCATCATCCGAATATTTTCGTTTGATAGAGAGTAGGGGGTCGGATTGTTTCATCTATGAGAGCCGTATCTTCACCTCGCCGCTGTTTGCTGAGAGTTTATGAAGCGCCGTACACTTTGTGGGGTGCTGTGATTTTTTTGAGGCGCTCGTGATCACGCCAATAAATATTTGGCATCTCTCATATATTAAATATATATTTATCTATAGATATCTTCGTACGTATATATATTATATCATACAATCAAGTACATATTATATTAAATATAGACATGATGACATATTATATGTATATATATATTACTAGTCATTTTGCTGATAGCTTCACGTGTAATAACCGCAAGCTAGCTATATTATGACGAAACTAATATACCATTATCGCTATAACGCCAGTCGGTTGCAAATACTGAAATGTGCCACGCGCCAAACTTCACAAATATCATTATTGATAAAATAAGTTTTAATAATCAGTGATAGATGATGTATGTATTAAAATAAAATAAAAAATACATAAGATTTTAATAATTTTACGTAATTTTAAATAAATACAGCTGAAAATTTGTTAGGGGAGAACATAAAAATATCATAAATCTTATTAAGATCTTAGATCTTATGTTCAAAAATACGAAAGTATCAGATATATTCGTATCTATTCTACAGAAATATCGGCGTATTTACAGTTACTAACAGAGCATTTCACGTAACGTAACCTCCAGAACTACGTATGACTTTAACAGGCAAACGGTTAGGCGACGCTTCGGCTTCCATGTATGAGAGCAGTACGGTATAATAAACCCTCGTTTTCTATGGGCGGTTTAACTTGAACTTTTGGCGGTCTAATTATAATGGCGCACAGAGTAAACAGTCAGACTCTTAAAAAAGCCTTTATACTTGTATATACTAGATACATACAAATTTACATATGATATTTATACATATGATAAGAATATCTATGTCTTTAATAAATATAATAATCAAGCAATTAAGTAAGTAATAATAAGTAATTATATATCTGGTCCTTATTATACATATCGTAAGTGTGGACTTTATTTTTCATCTTCTATCTTCGCCGTCGTCTCAGTTCGAAACCCTCAGATCAGATCCGGAGTTTCGTAGGAACTCAAGAGTTGTGTTCAGAGGAGCACCAGTCATTTCGCCCAAGCCGCAGAGAAGTCATACATAGTGAAAGTCCATCGGGCGCATTGAATATCACTGACCCTGACTTTTGCCGATGAAACCCGAATCAGTAGTGCGAAAGGATGATCTTCTGAAGAGTATTTTCGGGGACGACGACGTCGGCCCGAGTGAAGGATGCAATCCGGTAATACATGAGGACGCAAGCGACATTTCCCCGGTTGCCTCGGAGGCTGAAGATGAAGAAGATGGGGGCGTTGATACGATATTTGGCAATAAAAGTCACAGGGGCGAAAGAACACCGCGAAGTGATCACGAAATCAGGGACGAAGTGAACACATTTTTGGCACGCATGGAGCTTGCAACTGAGCAAGATCGGGAATGTGTTAAGATCAAGCAACCTGCCATTCACAAGCTTAGAATGCTGAACGAAGTGACTGATAGACTTAAGAACGTGGACATGCATGAACTGTTTTTACGACACGGTCTACTGAATGTACTTGCAAGTTGGCTTTCCCTGCTTCCAGACCATAGTTTGCCTAACACTTCAGTTCGTTCTGCGGTAATTGACGCGATTGCAACACTACCCATCGAAACGGATATGGTTGATCGTAAGGAGCAACTGAAGAGCTCTGGACTTGGACGTCTCATCATGTTCTTATCACAACTACCCGAAGAAACGCCGAGGAATCGAAAAAAGTGTAAAGAGCTTGTGGAAAAATGGAGCCGCCCAGTTTACGAGCTCTCTAGTCGATATAGTGACAAAAGGGATTTGGTTGACGACGAAGTTGACGACCGCTCGAATGTTAAAAGATTGAGGGGGGCACTTTCCGGCGGAAGAAAGGCAGCTGAAGACGATTTGGGGGCATTTGTTGGTGCAGGTCCAAAATATGGTGAGGCCGGTTACCGACATCATGCTGTAATACCTGAACCTGAAGCCATGGATTACATCAAGAGACCTAAGCTCATGATTGATCCCAGTGATATCAGGGCCAGGACGCAGAGTGCTGATCAACAACGCGTTAAGAAATTGGTTGGAAAGGTTGCGAAAAAGAAAGACAGTGTCAAGAAGAGTAAAGCGTGTGTACCCTCAGTTGAAGGACGTGGAATGGTATCCTATCATTAATAGTGCAAGCAAAGAAATTATAAATAGAATTCTTCATTAAAACGCAATTGAAACACTTTTCGGTTGTGCGCATCACCCAAAGTTCATGACATCCCTGTGAGCTCGGTAAAGGGAATTCATCGACGTCTTGTTCGCTTTGGCTCTTGGGTGCCTCGGGGGGGAGGACAACGGAACTCAAATAATGTAGACTACGTAACTTTCGTATACCACGAAGTTAAGCATTAAGCTTCGTATCGTACTGGAAATATCTGGCTATCGTTGACTTTCGATCGGCAGATGTGTGTTATGATACGTGCTAAAATTTGAGGCAGTGTCGGTTTTTGCATTCGTGTGATAACCATCATGCCGACCGAAAGTCAACGATAGATATAGGGAGCGAGGTACATTAAATAAACAATAATACGAAAATGTATATTAAACGAGGTATTCTATATTCTATTAAGATAGAAACATATATATGGAGTGAAGTAGCGACCCAAATTCACGCCTTATTTATTTATAATCGTTAGGGTAACCACAAGTTACATATTACTTGCGTGGTTAAAATCCAGAATACGTATATATATCATCATGAAATATATAAATAAAGTTATAATTATTATGTAATCTTATAATTATATATATTATATATGTATATATATATATATATATGAATG
>Ga0209666_1002053_pt1 | contig 15157 bp, 5 predicted proteins | sample SaaInlV_125m_DNA_FD_184679 | JGI IMG/M metagenome (GOLD analysis project Ga0209666, IMG submission 184679) | Marine microbial communities from expanding oxygen minimum zones in the Saanich Inlet - Saanich Inlet SI037_S3LV_10m_DNA (SPAdes)... | ecosystem: Environmental > Aquatic > Marine >...
TTTTCGACTCTACGATCGCGGCGAACAAGCGCGAGGGCTTAGTGCGTTTGTTGAGCGAACGTTTAGCGCCGGCGACGACGACGCGTCTCGAACGCGTCGCCGAGGCGTTGGCGAAGCGCGTCGCCGACGCGGTACGAACGTCGAGTCAGTCTGCGAGAAACAAAAGCGGCTCCGAAGCGACACAGGAAAAGAGCACGTTCGCGGCGCTCAGCGACGCCGCGCTGGGTGACGCGCGCGCGCGCTGGAAGAACGCCGCGGCGGACGCCGTTCCCGGGGAGAAGTTTTCTGAGGATGGCGAAAAATCCGCGAGCGCCGCGAAGGACGACGACGACGCCGAAACTCGCGAAGAAAAAGAAACCGACGCGTTCGACGCCGCCGTGCGACGCGTGTCCGTGACGTTCGAGAAGGATATCACCGCGATCGTTCACTCCGCTCGCGCCGAGCGCGTCGCCGAGACCGTGCACGGTCTGGAGCGTTTGATGGAGCGCTCGGTGTCCTCCGCGGTGGCGTCCGCGCTGGACGACGCCGCGTTCGATCTCTGGGACGGAGTCAACTCTGTGGTCCAGTTGAAACACGCACGGCACGTGAAAGACGTACGTTCGTGCGTGGCTGAGTACGGCCTGTCTAAAGAGGAGTCACAAAAACTGCTCACTGTCGCGTCTAAAAAAACGTTCGAGGCTGCGGATTTGAAAACGCGCGAGATGACCGATTTACAAAACGTCGTCGAGTTGATGAAGCGCGCGTTTTCGCGATGCTTCTCGAAAGATTCGCGCGGTTTGCCCAAGACGTGGCGCGCCAACGACGACGTCGCGAAGGCGAACGCGTTGGCGCAGAGAGAGGCGGCGCGCGTCCTGGCGCTCGTCGCCGTGTCGCGGCTGAGAGACCCCAACGAAGAAAACAGCCAGTCTGGATCTGGAAACGCCGATACGCCGGAGAAGTTTGACCCGGAGAAGGAGGCGCGTTCGCACGCGAACATCGAGACCGCGCTCGTGGAGAGCCTGGTGCCCTTTCTTCCGGACTCGGACCACGGCGTGTCTCCCGGGGACGAGGGCAAAGAAGAGGTCGACCGCACGACGTCGCGAACCAATACCTCGCGGCTTCCCGTCGAGTGGGCGGAAGAGGACCCGTCTAAAGTGCTCCTCGACCCCGGCGCGTGCCGCGACGCGTGGCGCCGCTTCGAGAGCGATATCGCGTACTCGGTGAGCCAGGCGCTGGCGGCGCAGGCGGCTGCGGCGCGCGGGGGGGCGCCGAACGCGCCTGCGTGGATGTACGTGGCGCTCGTCGTCGCCGGCGCGGACGAAGCGTTTTGGCTCCTGCGCAACCCGTTCACGCTTTTGTTTTTCGTGTTATTGTTTTTCTTCCTTCGCGCGGTGTACCGCCGACTGGACGTCGAGACGGCGATGCGCATGGGTTTCGTGCCCGGGATCATGTTCCTCGCGACGCGCGTCGTGCCCGCGGTGATGCAGGTGCTGTCGCGGCTGATGGAGGAGGGAAGGGAAGCGCACGGGCTGGGGCAAGGCGCGAGGAACCAGGCGACGCGCGAGCGCGGATCGAATCGGAGCGAGATCCGCGCGTCGACGAAACAAAGCGACGACGAGCGTTCGCGACCGTCGTCCGAGCATCGTCCGGGGATCAGCTCGGAAGGGATGAAGCGTCGCGGCGGCGCCATGATGTACCCGACGACGGAAGGAGAGAAGTGACGTTCGTGACGTTCGTGTACGACGTGTACGATGTGTGTCGTATTTTTTACACGTATAAAAGGATGTTCTCGTTTTTTCGCGAGGTACAGTTTTGGAAAAAAGACTGAAAGACTTCACTCCTCCTCCTCGCCGCCGACGACGAGGGACTTGGCCCACGCGAAGGACTCGTCGCCGATCATCCAGAACAGCCCGAAGCCCGCGGTGGCGCCCCAGCCGGCGAGGCCGGTGAGCGTGCGCACGGGCGGGAGCATGCGCACCGGAACCGCGGCGTACATGGACTTGGGAACGAACATCTCGGCGATCTCGCGCATCGTGGGTCTGGTTTTCTTTTTCTTCCTGCCTGCGGGGTGATGTGATGTGATGATGAGGAGGTTCGGACGCGGCGGAGAGGACACCGAAGAGACGGTGGCGGACGGGGAGCGGTCAGTCACGTCGCGCGCGTGCGGACCGATCGCGCGCGGGCGTCCAGCGTCGAGCCCGGGCGTTCGCGGGTGGCGTCCGGGGCGCGCGGCGGAGGAACCGCGGTGCGTCGCGGTCCCCCGGGTCGATCCCCGACGGACGGGGTTTCGCGCGCGCGTCCGCTGAAGCCGCGACGCGCTCGTCACCGGGACGCGTCCTCGGGGCCGCGAAGGGCGCGACGCGCGGCGAACGACGGCGGGCGTGGGCGCGTTCGTACCTCGGTGCGACCTCTGCGCGGCGAGCGATGGCGCGCGAGGGCGACGATCCGACGACGAGGGCCACCTCCGACTCGGCAGACACTGGGACGAGAAGATTTTTCTCGAAATTGAAACCGTGTCGCGGAGGACTCGAGTGAAAACTGTGTTGATGAGCTCGAGGTCTGAAAAGTTTGGGCCGAGCCTCTCCGCGTGACGGGTGAAGGCGCGCCGCCGCGACGGGAAGTCTCCCAGAGACTTGACATTGTTTCGTCTCACGTCGAACGAACGAAACGCCTCAGAGATGCACACACGTCTTCCGACGCACTACTCACTACGATAGTCGTATAAAAAATATCATCAGTCTACGCGTTGAAGATGTAGAGAGAGTTGGACGCCGCGCACGCCACGACTCTTTCCGAGGGGTGCCACGCCATGTGCAAAATCTTGGTGTTGAACTCGGGCTGCGACGGCGCCGCCGATTGGCCGAGCGCCGCCGCCGCCGCCTCCGCGCTTCCTCCGACGCCGCCTCGCGAAGACGGGGACGAGGAAACAAACCGCGACCCGCTCGAGCCTTGACTCCCTGCCGCGTTGGCGGCGTTCAAAGACCCGCCGCGTCTTCCGCTCGCCGCCAACTTCACCCGACGCAACCTCTGCGGATCTTTCGTGACTTCAAACGCGTCGCTCGCGCCGGTGGCGGCGTCGAAGCTCCTGAACTGGTTCCCGTACGATCCAGTCGCGACGTGCGCGCCGTCTCCGCTGGGGCAGCACTGGAACTTGTCGAAAATCGCGTCGCTCTCGTAGAGATCGCACAGCTTCGCCCGTAAGTGCTCGTGCACTTTGAACGTCGCGACGGGCGCGTTTTCGTTTCGAACGTCCCATAAACGTAAATTAAGGTAATCGCGCGATAAGATGAATCGCCCGTCGCGCGAAAACTTGACGTCGCTCACAGACGCGATGATCTCGGAGAAGAACGACCGAGACCCGGGCGCTTCGGGCGCGTCGAACATCTTGGCGTGGTTCGCGCACAGCGCGTTCTGGCGCATGTCCGCGAGTCGTATGGAGCCCTTCGAGCTACTGTACGCGAACAGGTCGCACCGCGACGGGTGAAACTCCGCCGAAGTGATGACCTCGGTCAAATCCTCCATGTTCTCGGGCTTGATATCCACCACGGTGAACGCGTCTTCCGCGGCACCGCGCTCGAGGTGCCACAAATTCACGCGTAAGTCATCCGCGCTGATGTACGTCTCGCAGTCTGAATTAACCGATAACGAATTGATGTGGTACGCGTGCGCGGCGCCGAACTGACGGCGACACCGCGCGGAAAACACGACATCCGTCGAGACGCACGACGGCACGCGTAGGTTTTTAGCGCCGCCGAACGATGATAATAAGTCGTTTCCACCAGTAAGACGATTACCAGTAAGACCACCCACGTTCGCGTTCGTTGGCCCAGATAACGGTGGGGTGTCTGGGCCTAAATTTAACGCACGCCCGCGCGTCGCGGATCGCGTCGCGTCGTCGAGGTTGAAATCCGACACGCACTGCATCTGTTTCTCGAAAACCTTCCAGAGCTTGATCGTCTTGTCGTTGGTGCTTATCAGGAACCGACTGGTGTTGGCGCTCTGGTGGCACCACCGTAACGTGTTGATCTTCTCCTCGATCTCTAAACTCTTGAGGTAATCGAACTCCGGCTCGTGCGATTGGAACTCGGTCAGGTAGCGATACTCCACCGGTTCGCGGAGAACGCCGTTGAGCCCGGAGGACGCTTCGTCGGCGCCGTCGAATCGATCCGCCGCTCGCTCCGTCTCCGCGCGCATCGCCTCCAGCGCGCTCTTCGTCGGCCGGAGCCGCTCGAAGAGCACCACGCGACCGCCGCGGTCGCCGGTCGCGAGGTGCTCGCCGGACTTGTCAAACTCCACCGCGGAGATGATGTCGGCTGTTCAGAAAATCGTGACAATGACAATCGGATAAAAAAAGGAGGGTGGACCGCGAGACGAGCGAAAAGCGGATGTCAGCGCCCGGTCGAGGACTTTCGTAGGAGCGGGGTGGGGCAGGGGGGCGGGCGGCCGCCGCGCGCGGCGACTTCGCGGGGGACGCGAGCGTCGCGTCGCGGCGTGGCTCGCGCGCGATCTTCCCGCGCGCGAGCCTCGCGCCGCGCGCGTCGCGAGCGTCCAGGCGAGCGGGCGCGGTCGCGAGGCGCGCGCGCGGAGCGCGAGGCGAAAAAGCCACGGCGACTTCGCGTCTCGACACGATCACGTCGCGACGCACCATCCTGAACCTCCTCCCCCGGGGTCCTCTCCCCGAACACCTGCGAGAACCCCCAGTCCAGCTCGCCCTGGAGAGACTCACCGGCCATCGCGCCCGGACCCGGGACCCGGGACGGGCGGATCGACACGAAGGGCCGCTCCGCGCCTTCCCTAATGGGTCGCGAGACGTCCTCTTGGGTTAGGACAGGTAAGAGAAAAACCCTGCGACCTCGCACGCTCGCAGCGTCGCGACGCTCCCGTCGTCTCGAATTCGTATGTCTCGATAGTCTAGAAATTTCATTTCCGTTTCCTCGTGACTACGTACCGATGTGCTCCTTTTCGCGAAAACGCGAATGGGAAAAAATGAAAAATCTGCAAAAATCTGCCGACCCGATTTTTTCGCAGACTACACGTCACCTTCGCGCGAAAACAGTTGTTGGTTGGTTGGAAGCGCGACGCCGCTTCGACTGTCGCGCGCGCGAGCGCACGGTTCGTTCACGAAGCCGCGAGGGACCACGACTCGAACGACCCCCACGCCGACGATGGGCGACTCCGGCGACGCGGTGTCTCGCGCCGGGTCCAGAGAGGCGTCTCTGTTCTTCTTCGGGTGCTTCCTCCTGATCCTTCTCGCGTGCCTGGCCGGGGTGTACGTCGTGCACGCGTACTGGGCGAGGCAGCTTCTGGAGGAGCGGCGCCTGGAGGAGGAGCGGAACAACCCGTGGGCGATCCGCGAGCGGTACGAGCGCGGCGTGAATTCGCGCGAGGGAAGCGCGAAGGAGGGGAGCGTCTTCGGGGGATCCATCGTGCGCGGGTTCATGTACGGCCTCTACGTGCTCAACCCGTCGGGGTCCTTCTCGTTCGGGTCGTCGCGGGTGGAGACCAACGAGAAGGAGGTCAAGGCGAGGCGGGAGGCCAAGGCGAGGGCCACCGCGGTGGTCGGGGCGCCCGCGGCGACCGCGGCGAACGCGTCGCCGAACGAAGGCGCCGACGATGGACATTCGCCGCCCACTTTCGACGTCGAGGCGGGTATCGTCGCCGCCGCCGAGGCGGCGAGGGACCTCGCGTCTCCTCGCGCGCCGTCGGGAGACACCTCGGGAGACACCTCGGTTCCCGACCCGTGGGCGCCGGAGACGCCCATCGGTCCCGCGCCCATAGAGTCGACTGAAGGGGGCGATTCGTCCGACCGCCGCGTCGACCGCCGATCCGGGGAGGCGCTGCTGAGACTAAACAACGCGAGGTAGTCTACTTAAATCCTTCTGATGGTGCTCTACGAACGCTAGACGTCTTCGCGACGTACGCGACGTCCTATTCTACACGGAAACGTCATATTATGTAATACATCACAGCAACCGGTCGCTCTGCGTGGGCATTCGGAAAAAGACGTTGAGCGGCGCGAGAGGCGCCGACGGCGGCACGGGCGGCGCCGCCGGCGGCGCTACCGCCGCATTTTCGGCTTCCTCGTCGTCCCCTTCTTCGTTCGCGAGCTCCGCGGCGAGCGCAGCTTCGCGCGCCGCCCTCGCCTTGGCCTCCTGTAACACCTTTGTTTTCTCGTCGGGCAGGATGGCGGGATGCCGCATGGCGAACAATATCCCAGCGCTCGCGCCGAACTTTAAAGTGCTCGGCGAGACAATCGTGAACACCGTCTTCACCACCACCCCCAGAACGATCTTGACGAAGAACCGCGTGACCACCTCGACGTACACCAGCGCCCACGCGGCGGCTAAGATGACGAGCAGGAAACCAGCCGTGACTCGCGGTTCTTCCCAGCTCAACACGCCAGCGACGCGTTCGAGCCCTCCCGCGACTTCGTCCAGTATAGATTGCGATAACGTGATCATCGCGAACACCTCGTCCATCTGCTTCTGCAGCGCCGCCAAAGGGTTGAGCGATTCCCAGCTGAAGGTTTCCTTCGGCGCCTCCGCCTTGGCCTTCTCCGCCGCGGCTTTTTCCGCCGCGCGCTTCTTCTCCAGAAGCAGCTTCTTCTGCGTCTCCTTCGCCTCGCGCTCTTCTTTAGACAGCTTCAAGAGCTCCTTCTCCTCCTCCTCTTTTGCCTTAACCGCCGCCGCCTCCTCCGCTTTTTCTTTCTCCTCGCGCTCGCGTTTTACCCGCTCCTCCTCCTCGGTGGGCGGCGCGAACGGGAGGCCCTGCGAGAGCCACTCGTCCGCCTGCGCGCGGTCGAGCACTCTTTGGTACCGCCCCGGGAACTGCGCCAGAGACCAAAGCGCGGTGGCTAACAAAACGGTGGGCATGAGCATGTTGGGGTAATACACCAGGTACACGATCCAGCACTGCGTCATGGCGGTGACAATGACCGAATCCCACGAAAGCGCGTACGAAACAGCGGCGCCGATTTTGTCGAACCCCGCGGCGACGCGCTGAATGCGCGCCACGGAGCTCTTAATGCTCCCGATGTTCACCTCGTGCTTGGAAAACTCGAGGAGAATCTTGGAACACACCTCGTTGATCGGGGGACTCGCTTGTGCTAACCGTTTCACGAGCGTTTCTTTTTGCGACTTGATCACTCGCTCGCGCTCGTCGTCGGCGAGCGGTTGCAAGTACCACTTCTCCGGCAAAAGCGGATCGAAGTATTTCGCCGCCGCCTTGGCGCCTCCGTTTTCGTAGTCAAACTGCAAACCAACCTCCAACGTGCACGTTTTTTTAACGGCACCGCTATTCGAGTCCTGCGTCATGAGCTGGAACTTGGAACAGTACCGCACGCCGTCCTCCATGGTGCTCAGTTGGAGCTTCACTCTGCCTAAATACTTGGCGTCTTTTGCGTTCCCCTCGAAGAGCGCCACCGTGACGCGCTCGGCGGGTTCGAAAACAGGGTACCGAAGCCGCTGGTTCCATCGAGGTTTACTCGAGTGTTCCACGTTGGGCGTTCTTGTCCAGTACGGCCCGCACTTCACGACCACGTGCGTCGTCGTCGGATGCTCTAGACCGTCAGCGCCGAGCACGTCCACGGACAGACGACCGACGCGGCCGTTCGCGTCGCCCCCGTGTAAATGTTCGAAGTACTCCTCGTCCAGGTACGCGCGAACCAAGATGTCGCCGTACTTCTCCCCCTTCTCGTTCGCGTCCTTGCCTTCTTTGTCCACCAAAGTGATCCACCGCTCTTCCGGCGCGTTCTTCAACCCTTTGTGTACTTTAAGCTCCGAGACTTTTAACACGGCTTTGCCGATCAAATCATCAAAACTCGTGGCGCCGTCGTAATCGTACACTCTTAACTCCAAATCGTCGCCGTACGGTTTCGACACTATAAAATTAAACGCGCGGTCCCACTCCGGGTCCGTCGCGTCGTCGATGTAATGCGTGGCTTGGCTTGACTCTGGTTTAACCCCTTTCGGGTCCACTAAAGCCACTTCGCAGTACGGATCGGACCCGCCGTCGTCGTCTAAATTCATGATGTTCCGGCCTTTCTTGATCTCCACGCGCAACAACGCGGTGACGGGGTCGACGTAGTGCGCTAAAGATTTCTCGGCGTCCGCGTTCGGTTTGATGAGCGCGGGGACGCCAGCGACGCGAAACGCCTCGTCGTGCCTGTTCCCGACCCAGGTCTCCACCTCGATCGCGCCGGAGATTTGCCGTTCACCCTCCCAGAACATCAAACGCTCCTTGACGTGGTTCAGGTCGAACGATTTCGCGTCGCCGTGGTCCTTGGGCATGGAAACGAGCTTGATCCACTCGCGGCGGCGCCGCGAGGAACCGGCGGACGCCGACGGAGACGTCCGGTTCGCCGCCACTAAAGGCTCGCGAAGCGCGGCCTTAGTAGAAGCCTTAGTGGACTTCTTAGTGAACGCCTTAGCAGACGCTTTATCCTTAGTGGATGCCTTAGTAGAGCCTTTATCATCGGTGGTCGTTTTCGTAACCGCGGTGGCTCGCGGCGCGTCTCCGTCGCTCACCTTGACGCCCGCCATGTTGATGGCGCAGTAGCCGATGAAATCGTTGAGCCCCCCGAAATCGCGATCGTACACCATGAGCTCAACCTCGTCCGAGTCGTCCAGCTCCTCTTTTCCCGGCGGCGCGTTGAACGTGAACGTCTCATCCCAGTTCGGGTTCAACGTTAGCGGAATGGTTCGAGACGAAACCTCCAACCCGCGGTACCGAAGAACGACAAACGGATCGGAAGTTCCGCCGCTGTCCATCGCGAGCAGATCTCGCGCGCCGATCACGCGCACGAACAAACACCGGCTCACCACCTCTTCGCAGTCCACGGTGGGTAATCTAGGGGTAGGCGGGATCTTCGCGCCGCCCAGTCTGCTGGCGTCTTTTAAAAGTCGCTTGAGTCGCTCGTTGCCGTTCTCGTAGTAATCGGTTACGAAATCTTTTCCGCGGCGCATCAATCCGCCGACGCCCGGCGCGTACGTCCGTTCCGTCCCGTCGTCGCCGTTTCGCTTAACCCGGTCGTTCACGCTGAACCCCTCGCGTTCCGTCGAACTCAACTTGTACTTGGCGACTATTAACTCGTACGGCTTTCTGCTCTTCGTGAACTGCAGATCCAACGTTTTGGTCTTCTTGTACTGGATCTTCAGCGTCAGCGCCGACGTCGCGTCCAGCGCGTCGAGATCCTTGCGCTTGATGCTGACGCTCGTCTTGTCCATGCCGAACATCTCAGCCTTGAACACCAGGCTGGTTTTGAACACGTGCAGCTTGCCCACCTTGGGGGTCGCGCCGCTCTCGCTGTACACGCAGTCGAAGCTGCCCAGCTCGGGCTCGGCCTTCTTGGCGCCCATCGCGCGAGAAGAGAGAAGAGCAGAAACGCCGGGGCGACGAGACAGGCGCTCGCGCCGAGCGCGAATCCGCGAGGCTGGACGAACGGCGCGAGCTTAGGGGGCGAACGCGACGACGCGGGCGCCGACGACGCGAGACGACGGCGCTTCTCCTACGAGTGCCACGCGGTGGGCGCGCGCGGGTCGTCGTGGACGGCTCGGCGAGCGCGCTCGGCTCTACTCTCGATTCGGAGTAGTGCGTAGCGATGAGAACGCAGACTGGTTCGCATACGATTTTGGAAATGCCTTTTCCGGAAATGCTCACTGTGGTTGGCATTCGGCTTTTCTTGCGCGCATCGAGTCGACTTTGTGTCCGAGAGAAGGAAAGAAAAACGCTCCATGAAATGAATGCGACTCTACAACAAACACCCGACGCGACGCGCGCGAAACAAGCGTCTCACGCCGCCTCCTCGACGTTCTCCCCCAACTCGCGGAGCGGCGCGCGAGGCAAGCTCGTGGTTTTCGCGCGCGTCGCGCGCATCTCCGCCGAATGCGCCGGCGCCGGCGTCTTTGAATCCGACGCTCCGTCCTCCGCCGACTCCTCCGGCGCGTTTTTTTTTCGCGCCGCCGCCAGCGCCGTCGACGTCGCGCGCGTGGGCGTGGCGCCGCTGGGCGCATCGGCCGGGACCGAGACGGCCGCCGCCGCCGCGAGCGCGGCCGAGACGGCCGCCGCCGCCGCCGCGGAGGAACATTCGTCAACCGATTCATCCTCCGACGAACAAGAGTCGTCTCCGCTTGGACCTCGCGACGCCGCGAAAAACGCATCTCGCGCGCGCTCGAGCGATTTCGTCGCCTCCGCGCACGCCGACATCGCCGCCTCTTTCGCGCGCTCGATGTCCAACTGTGCGGACTCGAACACAACTGCGAAAGCCTCTTTTCGTTTCTCCTCTAAACGTTTCTTCTTTTCCGATCTCGCCGCCTTCTTCGCCGCTCGAGCGGCTTCCGAAAAAGCTTTTTCGAAAAGCGCGCTCGCGACTTTCGCGCGCGACGCGACGGCGTCCAGCTGATTTGAAATCGCCTCCTCGCGCGTTTCGAAACGGTCGCATCGGTCGAACAGTCTCAGCGTCTCCGAGGCGCTGCGAGAACTCAAAACGTCGTTCTTCTCCTCGGCGTCTTTTCGTCTCGCTTTTTCCTTCGCAACCTCAATCCGAGTCCGCTCCGCCAACTCCGAAGCAGCCTCGAGAGCGTCTTCGCGTTGTTTGTTCTTCTCCATCAAAGACGAGCACCGCGTCTCGGCATCGGCGACGCGCGCCTCGACATCCTCTTTCGCTCGTTCGTAAGCCTCGTTTTGCGCGAGCGTCTCCGCCAGAAGCTTCTCTTTGTCTTTAAGCGACCGCTCCAACACCGAAATCTTCTCCTCGCGTTGTTTTTTCGAACACTGTTCCGCCGCAAACGTCTCCGGCGACACGAACACGCCGTTTTTCTCCCGCGTCGCGATTAAATCAGCGCTGAGTCGTTGCACTTCCCGCTGCAACTCGCGCGTGAGTCTTATTTTCGTAACCCGCCGGTTCACCTCGGGCTTGCACCGCACGCTCCGCGCCCTGGAGGCGTACTCCGCCGTCGCCACGGTCTCTTCGACGCTCGACAAACAAAGCCCGACCGTGGCTAAAATACACGTCTTGCTTTTCCCGCCGAGCGCGTCGCGTAGCAAACGCGTGAGCTTCGAGTCTCGGTACGGCACGTGCGCGAGTTTATCGACCAAAGCGGTGACGACTCTTCCCAGAGTTAACAGACTCTTGTTGATCTCGCCCGCCTCTCTCGATCGCGCGGTCGCGCCTTTCTCCGCGACGCCGCTCTTGCCGACGTTTTCCGACCCGGCGAGGTCCACGAGGTTCAACTTGCCGATCTTGATTAAGTCCTCGCCCTCCTCGTCGACGCTCGGCGAGCGCGTGGTGACCGCGATTGAAAACACAGAATGGCTCCGCGAGGAGTGCTTGTTGCACAGCGTCGCGGCTTTTTTTCGTCTCCCGCTTCCCGTCTTCGCCAACAGTAACGCGTCTTGGACGTTTTTAACGGTCACCTCGGTCAGGCCCTCCACGGAGACCCCTCCGCGGCCATCCTCCATCAGGCGGTGGGATCGTTTACCGCTCGAGCTCGAGTCTCCGACGCCGGAGCTCTCGGCGGATTTTTCGTCACCGTCGTCGGAGAGTAAGTCCGTGATCTCCTCGTTGTACAGCTCCAGGAACGTGCACTTCACGGAGTACTCCGTGGTGGTATTCGCGAGGTGGCTGAAAATCTGACGTAAAGCGCGAGGCACGATGCCCGCGTTCGTCGGGATCGCGTCGTTGGACGCGAGCGACGCGTTGGGCGTATCGGACGCGCGCTCCATCTTCTCTTTTTTCTCGTCTCCCGCGCCCTCCATGGTGTGCGTCTTGCCCGTGCCCGTCTGCCCGTAGGCGAAGACCGTGCAGTTGAACCCCTCCAGCGTCTCAAGGACGATGGGCTCGATCGCGCTCTCGTACACCTCAGCCTGCGTCGCGTCGGGGCCGAACACTCCGTCAAACGTGTACGTCTTGGACGCCAACTGGTTTTGCGCCGCGCCGGCCGTCTGCGCGGACGCGGGACCGCTGTTGGGCTCGGGCGTCGCGACGACCATCTCGCGCCGCGACGGGTTCGCGGTCACCGCGACCGCGGCGTTCGAGGCTCGCTCGGCGGCGTTCAACGGTCTGCGGGTCGAAAGGTGGGCGGTGGGTCAGTCTCGGACGTTCCCGTAGTCGACGTTTCGCGATGCCGCGCGTGGGAGGATGGGATTCGCGGGACCGCGAGGAGACCGAGTCGCACGCACCTGCATCGGACGACGACTTTGACGTTCGCCTCTTCGGCGGGTCGGCGGGGCGCCGCGCTCGCGGGTCGGCTCATCGCGCCGGCGGCGTGCGCCGATGCGCGCGGGAACGTGTGCGAGCGGGGGAGGTGTCGTTCCCCTGACGGACGTTGCGCTCGTCTCGGACCTGTCGAATCTCGGGTCGAATTTTCTCAACGGCCGGCAGAGCGAGGCTGGCAAGCGAGTCAAAAAGTCGCGTCGAGTTTAAGCGCAGATCTCGTTCCCGAAGCGCTCCACAGCGCAGAGAGCGCCGGCGACGAGGCAGGTCGCGTCATCCGCGCGCGCGGTGTCCCCTTCGGACCCTCCGGTTTCGCCGACGCGCGACGAGACCGGAGTGTGCCATGGCGCCTCTCGGCGGGCTCGGGACGGGTTCGCGCGGACCGAACGGCGCCGCCCCCGTGCGAAGGCTCACCATCAAGCTCACGAAAGCCCCCCCCCGCCCCCCCGATGGGTTCGAGGAGGAGGCCTGGACGTCTCTCAGCGCCGCGATCGACGCGATCCACGACAAGACATCCAACGTAAGGTCGGACCACAAAACTCCGGTGCCCTCGTACGAGACGCTGTACCGTTCCGTGGAGGATGTGTGCGTGCACAAGAAAGCCCCGTGGCTGTTCGACAAGCTGCGAGAGAAACTCAAAACGCGCGTCAAAGAGAGGGTGCGCGAGTTGAAATCCTCGTACGAGAATTCAGTCGGAATGGACCCCGTGGCGTTCCTGTGCGCGTTCGACACCGCGTGGCGAGACCACTGCGACGCCGTGGACACCACCAGGCGCGTGTTTCTGTACCTGGACAGAATGCGAGTCGCCGGAGGCGTGAACGACGAGTTCCGCGCGAGAGCCGCGAATCAAACGCCATCTGTCCACGACGCGCTCTTCGCCGAGCCGCGTTCCATCTGGGACGTCGGCGTGCGCCTCTTCCGCGACGCGCTCGTGGGCGACGAAGAAACGACAGAAACGACAGCAAACGACTCGCCTTCGAAGAAGAGACTGGCTCGCGCGGCGGCGGCGGCGGCTCGCGCCGAGTCCGACTCGAAACACACGGAGACCGGTGGCGATAGCGTCTCACAAAAAACCGGCGTTGAATCGATTGGATCGAAATCGTTCGACGCCGCACGTCTGGCGTCTCAAGGAGCGTTATTACTGATCGCGAAGGAACGTTCAGGCGAATCGAAAGACTCGCGCGGTTTACTTCGCCGCGCGACGCGCGCGTTTGCGGCTCTCGGCGTCTACGCCTCTAAGTTCGAGCCGATGTTTTTGGAACAGACGGCTTTTTTTTACGCTCGCGAGGGGGATGATTTAAGCGTCGCTTTGACCCCTTTCGAGTACGGCGCACACTGCGAGACGCGGTTGAGGGAGGAGTTGAATTTGTGCGACGACGCGCTGGACGCGTCGACGAAGAAGCTTTGCGCGAGGGTCGTCGCGAAGCACCTCGTGGAAAAGCATCTGCAGCGGATGTTAGACGAGGGGTTCACGAAAGCCTTCAAAGAGAACAGAGTGGGTGACATCGCGCGGTTCTTCCAACTGGCGAAGCGCTGCGGCGGCGGGAAAGCAGGCGGTGGTCACGAAACGATTTCGAAACCAAACCACGGGTCCCAACGGGAGGCGCCGCTTTCTTCGACTTCGACGGACGCTTCTAATTCGTCGACGAAGTTCGTCGACGCCGTGCGCCGCGCGTTCGGCGTTAGCCTTCGTTCGCTCGGCACGGAGATCGTCAAGGACGAGCAGCGGGAGAAAGACATGGTCATGCGTCTTTTGACGTTGAAGTCTTTGGCGGACGACGCCGTTCACAGAGCGTTCGAGAGTGGCGAAACGTTCGTCGCGACATCGAGAGAGGCGTTTGAGCACTTCGTCAACCAACGAGGGAACAAACCCCCTGAATTAATCGCGAAGTTCGTCGACTCCAAATTAAGAGCGTCGAGCGCGAAGGCGGCGGGGACGAGTGAAAACGACTCTTCCGCGTTCGTCGCGATCGATCACGATTTGGAGACAGAAAAAGCACTGGACGGTGCCTTGTCTCTGTTCCGGCACGTGCAGGGCAAAGACGCGTTCGAGGCGTTTTACAAACGCGACCTCGCGAAACGGTTGCTCCTCGGGAAATCCGCGAGCGTCGACGCGGAGAAGTCGTTCATCGGAAAGCTCAAAGCGGAGTGCGGCGCGCAGTTCACGGCGAAGTTGGAGGGTATGTTCAAGGATGTCGACGCGTCAAGAGACTTGATGCGCGCGTATAACGAGTCGTTAATCGGGGGCTCGAAGACGAAACGCGACGACGACGACGAAGACGCCACAAACAAGAACGCGCCTTTAAAAGATATCGAGACGTACGTGAACAACGTGTTAACCGCGGGTTCGTGGCCCACGTACGCCGCGCTGACGTTGCGTTTACCGCTTCCGCTCGAACGCGCTCGCGACGCGTACGCGTCGTTTTACCTCGGTAAGCACTCCGGCCGAAAACTGGCTTGGCTCGATTCGTTGGGCCATTGTGTTTTACGAGCGCGTTTCGACAAAGGCGAGAAGGAGCTGTGCACGAGCACGTTCCAGGCTGCCGTGCTTTTGCTGTTCAACGATTTTGAATCGTTGACGGCGAAAGAAGTAGTCGAAAAGACGGGCATGGACGACGGCGAGTGTCGTCGCGCGCTTCAGTCGTTGGCGTGCGGCAAGACGCGCGTGTTGACGAAAACACCTAAAGGCCGCGAGATTTTAGACGGCGATGTGTTCACAGTGAACGGCTCGTTCACGGAAAAACTGTACCGCGTCAAGGTAAACTCTATTCAGATGAAGGAGACAGAGAAGGAAACGGATGAGACGAACGAGCGGGTGTTTCAGGACCGGCAGTACCAAATCGACGCGTGTTTGGTTCGGATCATGAAGACGCGTCGCGCGACGACGCACGCGAGTTTAGTGGCGGAGACCTTCGCACAGATTTCCTTCCCGGCGAAACCCGCGGACGTCAAGAAACGCATCGAGAG
>Ga0209666_1002056_pt1 | contig 15148 bp, 9 predicted proteins | sample SaaInlV_125m_DNA_FD_184679 | JGI IMG/M metagenome (GOLD analysis project Ga0209666, IMG submission 184679) | Marine microbial communities from expanding oxygen minimum zones in the Saanich Inlet - Saanich Inlet SI037_S3LV_10m_DNA (SPAdes)... | ecosystem: Environmental > Aquatic > Marine >...
CACACCAAGAGTAATTTCTTTATCGTCATATGCAGTACCAAAGAATCCGTTCGCACTTCTTGCTGAACCAACTTTTAATACTCTTGCACTTCTAAGAGTCTTGTCTCTGTTTATCGGGTCGGTGATAGTAAGAGTGTATGTTACTTTTAACACTGCACCATTATCAGCTGAATCAAATCCTGACAATGTTAATGATTGTCCTGAACCCGAAGATACAGCAGTACCAGTGAAGTCTTCTACATTTAGAATATCACCTTGTGCATATCCTGTTGCAGCTTCAACAACTGCAATTGTAAAGTTATCTGTATTCTTTGCAGCGAAAGTTCCGTTAGAACCTGTAGTAACTGTGATAGAACCTGAAGAAACTGTTACAACTTCCTGTCTTCTGACTTGAATCGATTCACCTGTATGCGAAGCAATCCAGTCTCTAGGCCACGAGGCAAGAGCAGCTGTTTGGTCTTGGTCTTTTAATGATGCACGTCTTCGTGTTACATTTGAATTTGTTAATGTGGTTGCACTAGTTGTCAATGTTGCAGTTGTACCATTTGTTACAGATGCAACAATCTTTTCTGCACCAGCACCATCAATAATGATATCACCTTCTTTAAGTTCGTCTGCAAAGTTAGTTCCAAATCCTGTTAATACTGCTGGGTTTGCACTACTAATTGTAACTGAACCAGTTAAAACTTTATCCGAGTCTAATACTAAATCTGCAGTAAATATCTCTCTGTTTGTATTCTTAGGTGTTTGTGCAATAGACCTTACTCTGTCTAAGTTATAAGACCTAACTGCAGTTACATTTGCAATGACGGCTGCTGTAGTACCCTGTACTGAGATAGCATCTGCATCTGTGAATGTTCCTACAACGTCATGAACCAATATGGATGCTTGACCTGAAGCAACTGTGTTTGCAACAATACCTGTTGCACCTGAAACTGAACCGATAACTCTGTCACCTTCTACGAAACTAGCAACCGAAGTTGTACCAGTAAGTTTGGTGAACATCTTGATATCGAACATGTAAAGATTCCATATAGATATATCTGAATATACATCTGCACTATCCGTACCTGAATATAAATCAATGTTTCTTACTCTTGCAACACCAATTTGGTCTGTCTCTTTTACGCCTGGTGTTGATATTGCAGTTCCAAAAAGTTCACACTCTTTGAATGGTGACATTGTATCGTCACCTGCTTCACTACCAAATTCGGGTAATGAATGTGCATTTGTAACTCTGAGTTTGTTACCTATTCTGATAGGTGTGTTTGCATTATCTAAAGTTGTAGTTGTTCTTGCTTTTGAGAAAGGAATCGTTGTTGTACCGATTTTATCAATCTCGTACCCTTTGATGTAACCTTTGCCTGGCGATACTTGCATGATGATTTTTGTTTCATCACCACCATTTTGTACACTATAGAAACCTCTATTAGTTGTATCGTCTAAATGTTCTCTTAGTGAATGTGTGAATTGAGTAATAACAAAGTCACCATTCGCATCAAATGTTCTTCGTGCCATTGAGTTTTCAATCTGACCATATGCTGGTCTGTTGATTGTTAGTTCTATAACACCTTGGTTGACTCTTGCAAGTTCAACAAAATCTGTATCAGTGGTTGTTGCAATAGTATACTTACTTAATACCATTGAGAATTTCAATCTATCTGCGCCAGGAGCGTTTTCGTTTGAAGTTCCAGTTGAGTTATCTAGTAATGATGTGTCTGTTGCAGAACTAACTAATGTCTCACTGATTGTAAGACCAATTCTGTATGAAGGTGAAGAAGAATACTTCTCAAGTATTAATTCTTGTGCTGGTACTTTGACAAAGAAACCTCTGACAAATACGATACCTTCTGATATGTTTGCTATAGAAGCAAATCCATTTGGGTTGTCTACTTCTGTTTGTGCTTTAACTGTAAATTCGTTAAGGTTTGATGATACTATTTCTACTGCTCCTGTAGCAGATAGAGTTACTTCTTGAAGTTCTTCTAGTGCAGAGAAAGTAAATGAGTTACCTGCGTCTGTTCCCTGTCTTGCATACTTAACAAATATTGTTAATGCATCATCTGAAGTTTCTGCAGAAGAAGTGATAACCTTACCAACAACACCTGTAGTTTTACCTTGAAGGTATTTACCATGAAATGCAGTTCTGTAATCAGCTGCGTTTGCATCACCACCTGCGTTAGGGTTAGCAGACTGAACTTTAACATAGTAAAGTTCCATGTCAATACCAGTTTGAGCACCTTGAACAATTGAACCTTCTTTAAAGAAGTGGTCACCCATTCTCTCAATCTGATTCTGAAGAATAGATTGTGACTGAGTTAATTCTCTAGATTGTAGAGACCTTCCCGCTCGAAATAAGACTTTCTGAAAGTTTTTATCTTCCGAATAGTCATCAAAATATGGGGATACATTTAAATCAGTTTTTTCTGTCATAAGTCTCTCTTAACTTGTAGGTGTAATGGCTCCAGTTTTGCAACTGGAGACGGATTACATTTCAATAATTAGTTTAATATCTTCTATTTGGTCTGCTGCTCTAGTTACTGCACCTCTATTTTCGATGTACATAACTTGTCCTGAGTATCTTTCAACTTCAGGAAAGGCTGCATCTACTGAAGAAACAGTTCCGATAGTAGTTGAACCAACAAATACTGTATCTGAGGCTGCAAAGTTTACATAACCACCAGCACTATTTGCAACTGGGATATGTGAAACAACACTACCTGTAATAGATACTACTCTTGATACTGCAACACCTGAACCATCTGCGTTTGCACTCATCATTAGGTCATCAATTGAAAGACCTGAAACACTTGAAAGTGTCATTTTGTGATATGCAGTCATAGAAGTTGCAGTTGCAACTGTAGTTGTTCCTACTGTGAATGGGTCTTGGATAAGTCCGATTCTTCTGAAATCATTATCAGTTGGGAAATCTCCACTACCTTCGCCAAACTCTAATCTAGAGTTTACAACGATATAGTTACCACCTAGTTCTTGTACATGGTCTGCACCGTGTCCAATGAGAGGAGAGATAATTGGTTTAATTGAAGCACCTGTTCCTGAACCAATCCCTGAAAGACCAGTTGTAGTTGTTGCAACGATTACTTGAGCCCTTTTGTAACCAGTACCAGCAGTTGTTGAAGATACATGTGAAACAGCACCTGATGCTATAACCACTGTACAAACACCACCCGAACCATCACCTACGATTGGAACTCCTGTGTATGTTCCATCTGTATAACCTGAACCACCTGTTGTAACTATCAAGTGATGTATACCACCGTCTACTGCACTATTCTCAACATCCCACTGAGATGAACCATCATCAGCAGCTGCTGTTCCTAATGCACCACTGTTTCCATCAATCTCTGTTTGAGCACCAATAGTTTTAACTGGGATGAAATCGTTAGTTACGAATTTGATTGTATCTGAAGCAGTAACAGTGTACATATATTTCCATATGTAACCACGACCTGAAGCTGCACTAGCGTCTGAGGTTTCCACTAGTAATGTTGCAGATGTTCCTGTAGGTTTAACTGTTGAAGCAACAACACCACCACTTGAATCTCTTCCTGTTCTTAAACATTTATAAACATGATACTCGTCTGTCATTACATAGAAACGTCCAGCAAACAAACTTGATTGAGATGTTGCAGGAGTTGTGTTAGATGCTGAATAGTCATGTGCATACTCATCATATGATGTGCCTGAAGTCCAGTCGTATCTTGTTAGTCCGTGTGAAACATCAGCAGAACCCACCTTCTTAAGGGCAAGCATATCTGAATATGCATCTACCTCTTCTCCAATTCCATTAGATGGTGTTGGGGGTGATGTGTCGTCTGTCCATGGGAAAGACCTTCCTATGAATATGTATGTTGAAGAAGCACTTTCTCCAAAGTCTTCCTTGAACTGTTTAGCGTTGTGAACTCTAAACTTTTCTGTAATTATTGCTGCCATTGTTTTTAATCTCCTCAGATATTTATAATACTATTTATACACCTATGCAGACTTAATGTATGCACTATAGGTAATATTTGTTCTTTTTCTTTCTTGATTTTGATATTCGGGTACATGAAGGTTAGGATAATAGTTATCTAAGTCCTTAATCCTCAATCCTTCTGCCTTAGATACCTCACTAAGAACATTTCCTGTTCCGTCTTCTAACAATAAGTCATCACCATCTGTCTCGTCTTTGAGATAGTATGAGATGTCAAAAGTTCTCTGACCTGTAATGGTATTTAGACTTCTAAAAGTACTACCTAATGGAACATATGAAGTAATTCCTACTTCTGACATGTCCTCTTGGATGAATACCTGTTCAGTTTCCATAACAATTCTGTCGCCATCTTCATAATATAGACCACCACTTTCCATTTCTATTGACCTTTCAGACACAAAATGTTGAACTTGGTTCGTTGAAGTTGCAGTTTCTAATAGAATAAGAGTACCGTCACTCTCATTCAGTATTCTTTCTCCGTAATCACCTTGGTAATATACATTTTCTGCAAGTCTCTCGTCAAGTCGTAAGAAGTTTGCTGGTTCTTCTATTTCTATAACACCACCATCTTCTAATATGAGAGTCTCTTCTTGTGGAGACCATAACTGTGTAATCTTTCCGTCCGATGCTTTTCTATAAAGCATTTCAGAACGACCATTCAACCAATTGTTATCATTCCAGTCTAATGAAAGAACTGTAGGGATACCGTCATGTGAATACATACCAACTTGTGATGATGACACGACATGAGATTGAATAATGTTAATGTTAATGTGTCTACTTCTCATCATAGAGTCATAGACTTCAGTTCCTTCACCAGTCTGAATACCGTCAACCATTGCGAATGATGACACGGCATTACCAGTTCTTGGGTCTGTGTTGTATGCAGGTTGTCCTGCTTCTTTTAATTCTGCAATAGTAACTGGGTCTACTTCATCTGATAATGTGTAAATCTTAACAGTTCGTTGTGAATTAGCAAATGCATTTGGAACACCTAGTGTTGCTTCAAGGTTGATAACAACCATTGGTCTAAATCTTACTTGGTCTTCTACAGTTGTATCAATTGTATTTTTGATTGCAACCTCACCAAAGAAGATGTGTCCTGCAGGGTGAAGTAAATCTTTAACGATACCTCTCCACTTGTTAATTGACTCTCCGACCTTGATTACATATGAATGAGACTGATAGAACTTACCATCTTGTATTCTTGATTGAGCTGCATTGACTGTTCCATAGTCACCGACCATTTGTTCTTCGACAATACCTTCACCAGCATACAATCCTCTACCATCAAATGAGTTTGTTCGTAAGATGTAGAATGAATCAACAGCGTTAAAAGTTACTTTCTCATTTGGATAGAAACAACCATCCAAATCTCTGTAAGTAAGAATGTGTTTATCTGCATTATAAGAAACAACTTTTGCAGTCGTCCCTGATAGAGTTCCAGTTATGACTAAGTCTCTTGTTAAGTTTGCACTAGGTGTCTTAATCAACATAGGGAAGTATGAACTTCCTGATAGAACACCATCGTAATTAAATTTGTTACCTTGGTCTTGGATATTGATACTTTCAACACCACCAGCAGTATCCGAGTATGCAAATAGTTTTGCACCAGTACCACTCGTTACCTTTGTCTGTGTAATTGTAGTTTCGGTTGTTGTTGTAGCACCAGTTAGAAGTTCATCTTTTACAAAAACTCCTGTATCAGTGTCAAGTCTTTTGATTATTAATCTATTGTTTTGTGCATCTATTCTAAGAATAGAACCAGTTGCAGATGATGTTGTTCCTGTGACAACTTCTCCAACTTCAAATCCTGTTGTAGATTTCACATATAGATATCCGCCTGGATATACTTTAGGAATTTCTCTGAATGCACCACCATCTCTTAGGAGAATACTTCTAATTCTCCCATCATCAACAATAGTATTACCCTCACCATCTATGTAACCATCATAATCAATTGTTGAACCATCTTCAAAAGTAACTCTTTGATACTCTGTATAGATTTCAACTAATGAATTCTGTGCTGTCATTGCAGTTAAGAATACTACTCTGTCATTCTGCCAAGTGTATTCAAGTGTTGGTGTTTTGAGTATACCATCTAAGTATACATCAATAGAGTAATCATTAAAAATGATATAGTTACCATTTTTATCTTTAACACCAGGCCCACCTATTTGGGTTTGACCTGTCGTCACATCAATCTCATAGTGACCAAATACTGTTCCACCCTCTAGTAGAACCTCGTCACCTGTTGAACCAATGATTGCTTCTGCACCACCACCAGTACCACCTTCAAATACTATAAGGTCTCCTGCTTCGTAATTAATACCTGCATCTTCAATAAGTATTTCTGTTAAAGGGCCTTCAACTAAACCGTTGACAACTGCTTTTGTTTCTGTTACATCTGTATCAAACTTACTACCAGTGATATTAATTTGGTCATTTAAAGTATATAAAGAACCGAATGGTGCTAATGAAGTCTCTAATAATAATCCATGTCCATCTTCTAACAAGATGTCTCCACTATCATCGTGTGATATATAAGTTGAAGAACCTGTAGTGATGTCTGAGACAATACCATTGATGGTTGCAGTAAGTGTTGTGATACCATCTCTGTCCAGTATCGTTACTGTTGAACCTTCTGTAAAAGTACCAACATGATTATTGGAAATCTCAAAACTATAGTTGTCGTCACCAACATCTACATATACATTCTCTATGATTGCTTGTGCAAGGATAGTCCCACTTCCATCAACACTATACTGGGTGACCTTGTCATTTGCTTCAGGAATTCCGTTGGTCATTGTGACTCTCATTTTTCTTTGTTGAGAGTATCCTGATTCACCTACTGTAATAAGTTCCTTAACAGGATATCTTATTTCAGCGTCTTGTGCATAAAGAACTCTCATTAAGAATTGTAAGGACTCTTCAGTTCCCTTCTTCTTATAGAGGTCTTTAATATTTTTGATTGTTAATCTACTGTTCTGTAGAGATGCCAAATCGATATTCGGCATAAAGTCTTTTTGGAAGTACTGTAGGAAGTCTTCTGTCGTGTTGTCAATATCAGAATAATCTAATAGACGATTGTTTGCAAGAATACTGTTCTCTTTAAAGGACTTAACTATTCCTGTTTGAAGAGAGATTCTTCCTGTTACAGTCTCACCTTCTGTGAAACCATTTCCTGAAATAGATTTAAGATACAATGTACTACCATTGACTACCTCAATCTTTGCAACTGATTTACTCTTTGTTCCTACAACATACTCACCTATTTTAAATGGGCTTGCATATGAGTCACCAGTTCTTTCGTGTAAAATTCTTGATGAATCCTCATCGGGGGAAGGAGAAACGGTAGCAGACTCTAAGAATATAGAGCCTGTACCATCCTCGTTCGCTATTCCATCTATGTGCGATACAGTAGATAGAACAAGTATTTCTGCCTCAAGATATTCGAAATATGCTTTAAGGAATAGTTCTAATACAGGGCCTTCGTCTCTTAAATACTCGGGGAGCAGAGAGGGAAGTCTGTAGGATAACCTATCCTTTGCATAATTCTCATGGGACATAGTTTATACTCTTAGCTAATTGTTGCGTTAACATTCGATACTGGATACCATGATGTTCCATTCCAAAACAAGATAACTGCGTCACCCAATGCGTTAAGGATGATTTGGTTAGTGTTGTCTGATGAATAACCCCATGAGGATACAGTTACATTTGCTACATAAGAACCTGCAGGTTCGTGGGAAGCAAAGATAATCTTTAACTGTCCAACGTCCGTTCCGTCATCTAATGTAAAAGCAACGTCAGCTGAAGCACTTGTCAAATTTATCGCAGATGCGAAAGTTGAAGCAAGGTTAGATGCTGTTGCTGTTAATGTTGCAATATCATCTACCGCTAAATGCGTAGGGATATTTTCGAACATTTGACCAATGGTCATTTTCTTGTTGACGGGTGTTCCGCCTGGGTTGTCTACAATGTGTAGAAGGTCATCTGCACCGATATCTGAATCAGCTACCTGTGTTAATGCACTTATTTTTTTATCTGCCATTTTGTTTTTCTCCTATAAAAACCAAGTTAATGGGATGCTACTGAGAGCATGAAACCTATCATCTCTCACCACTTTATTCATTATTAATATGTTGATGTTGATGTAGAATTGAATCCTACACCAGCACTACTTTCACCACTTGCGATGGTGTCCACTTCACCTTTAACCGAAATATCAGAAGCAGAGATATCAACTAAGATACCCCTTGTTGCAACAACATCACTGCTGTTCGGTATTAAAGTGAAATCAATCGTACTGTCTACATTTACCGTTGAGGTAATAGAGATGGCATTGACCGAAATCTTTCCTGTAGCATAATCTACTGTTCCAGCAGAAGTGTCTACATAAATTCTTGTACCACCCGATAGGTAGTATCTTCTTATAACTCCTTTTCCATCATCATCAAAATAATGGATATTGGTTGCATCACCTAATGCATAGAAACCAGTAGTAGTTGTTATACCACCATTATCTGCGTTGTAACCTGAGTTAGGGTTATACAATGCATTACCAAATGTAATAGGATAACCAATAAGTTGTCCTGTCTTTATTCCAACACTTTTTCTTAATCTAATGTTGGTTGCATTAGAAAGTATTGCTGAGTTTGAATCATCTATAGTCTTTGTTAAATTTGAATGTCTAAAGATTGAATCAAAGTTTGTTAGTTGGTCTTTGTCGAAATCATTAATTGTTGTTGTAACAAGAGACTCTAATTCACCCTGTGAAAGTGTTGTTGTTCTTTCGTTGTACTTGAATGTTGTTGAGATAAGAATCTTAACAATATCAGCATCAACAATTTCGGGTCTAACTGTCACCATGTTTAAGGCATTCAGTTTAGTCTTAATAACTTTCTTTTCTGATTCAGAAAGATAGTCCGAATTTAAAGGTTTGATTGCAAGGAATACTTTTCCGTATTCAGGTGGATTGTTATCTTCTCCACCCCATACTGCAACTGCATCTGCGTTCGGGTAATATTCAGTGACCTTTGCTTTGTAGTCATTCAATGTTACCAGTCTGTTTTGAGAAGTGTAGAACTTCGTTGCTTTAAATTTGATTGATTCAATAGACTCTTTCTCTGTTCCACCAGCTGCTTTAGAAATTGTTGTAACTACTGAATCCGAGAAACCATTGACTGCAGTATCTAATGTAAATGTCTTTGCACCGTCACAATGTATATCATCAACCATGATGTATGTAACAGTAATCAAATCACCATCTAATAAACTTGCACCCAATACACCATCACCAAAGTAGATTTCTACAAATCCATCTTCGTTCTCTTGGGTGTAATAAACTTTTGATGTCGTCTTAATGTTCGACACATCTGTTGATAGAGTAAATGTACTAGACACTCCACCTGAATTAACAGACACTTGTAATCTTGCACGGTCTACTCTTTCATTTGATAATACAAACTTGGAGTTTGCAACTTGATTATCAAAAACAAAAACATCTGAAGCATAAACTCCTTGTATGATTGGAACACTACTATAAGTGTATGAATTTCCATTCTGTGAAGGTTTAACTGTATTCGGTACAACAAAACTATATGCAAGACCATCAAATACTGTAGAGAAAATACTTCCTCTCAACAATGACATTTCACTTAGTGTCGGGTAAGTTGCGTCTGCATTTCTGACATTGTTAATTGTGACATCTACTATTGCACTTGATGCTTGTTCGGAGGCAGGAACAAATCCTATATCCTTTGCACGAGATACTACATTCTTTCTGATTTGTGCTGAGTCTAAGAACAACTCACTACCTGCTATGTTTGTGTTTACTGCACCAATGTGAGATGCATATGCAAGTAGGTCAACTAAGACTGACATAGTAGAACCTTCAAAGTCATAATCCTTAAAGGTTTCTTGACCTTGTAGGTATGTCTTTAGATTATCTGCAATGTTATCAAAATCTAAATCTGTTATGTTTATTTGTGAACTTTTAATCGCCATTATCTTGCCCTTGTTACTGTGAACTCTTGTTCTTGATTTCTAATACTATTCTTTATATCATAAACAATAGTTATATTAACTTCGTGTGAATCATTATTTGAAAGTAGTACAGAAACATTCATAATCCTAGGTTCTGTTTTTTCTAAAGTTTCTTTGATTCTTCTCTGAACCTTTTTCAATTGTCTACTCGTATTGAGTTCAAAGAGTAATTCTCTTAGTGACGTACCAAAGTTTGGTTTGAATGGTCTCTCATATTTGTTTGTAAGAACGATATTCCTTACCGACCTTTTGACAGCTTCAACATCTGTTCTAGTGACGACATCTCCAGTCACAGGATGTACACGAAATAGTAAGTCCAAATCTTTCCATAGATTCTTACTTACAATTGTACTTGATTCATTCTTGATATCTATTGCCATACTTCTATTTATACACTTCCAAGTTCGTTATTATGACTCTAGACAAAAATAAGAGATATATCTTGATTTTCTGTTGGGGGGGTGTGGAACACTATCTTTTTACCACCTGTAATGTTACTAACAATGAATTCTCCTATTCCAAGCAATCCCGATTCCTTCTCCTCTCCGTCAACAAACACTTTAAAGTCACCCTCACCAGTTGTTAATTGAAATGTATCTTCTACACCATCTGTAACAGTGTGGAAGACACCCGAATCATCTCCGTTGTCTGCAACGTAAGTGTTCTGTTTTGGTTCGTTTAAACTAACATCCATGACTCCTGCAATCGCTCCTATTGTTGGGATACTTGGTGGGAAACCAATCAATCCTAGGAAGTCACAAAAAGTAAACATGATGGGTTTGAATATTGCACCCAATCCAATTGCAGAAAAGAATTTCTTAACTATCTTAACCCAATCAAACAATAACTTTTTCTGCCAGTTCTCACAAAAATCTTTAAATGCAATTTTTATCTCAACTACTTTCTCTTCTAAGGAGTTAACAGTTGTGTCTATCTTACCACCAATGATTGCTGAGATGTTAAATCCAAATATAGAAATGTTATCAAGTGCATCTGTTATTGATTTACTAACCTCTCCAATCTCATCCATTATCTTCTGTTTTGCATCTGTAGTTAAGTTTGGGTCTTGAAGTTTTTCAAATAGTTTCTTTCTTTTATCTGTAAACGACTTGATAGCTAAATCTATTAATGCACCCACATCTGGCATAGTAAGTAGGCCAGGCAAACTTGGTAGTCCCAGTGCTTTCCAAATTTTATCAAACTTACCTATTAACTTATTGAACACTGCAAATAGATTTCCAGTCAACAAGTTTTGTATCTCTGTTTTGATATACTGCCAAGTCATCTTTGCTTTCCACTCATCACACTTGACACCAAACTCTGCATCCCACCCTTTCATATTTTCAGGTAACAATGCAAAGAAACCATCTACGTCAGCTGCAATTTGGTCTTGCAGTTCTTGTTGGTATGCTTTATCCATCAACCTAACACAGTCAATTGTTAATCCAAAAACTGGAATCTTTAAACTAATTGGAATGATTTTAGTAATGAGTTCTGCAACCTTAGTAGGAATGTATATATGAAACTCTTGTATAAATTCTGTGATTGCATCACTTGCTTCTTTTTGCCAGTTACGAACTTTACCTTTCTTCCAGTATGGAGAAAGTATTTCTGAAATGGTTTCTATAAAATCTTCAATGGTCTTGATGATGTCTTCTATTTCTTTCTTGACATCCTCTGTAATCTCTTCTCCCATTTCAACAATTGCAACTCTTAACTTACTTGGTACTTGAGCAATCTTGTTGATTGCATTTGTTAAGTCTTCCTTAGTTGGTAAGGAAAAGATGTCATCATTTGGACATGCAAATGCAGTGGGGATTTGAACTGTAAAGGCCATTATGAATTTAGACTAATGTTGTTTGCATAAAGTTTGATATCAGGGGAAGTTACCGTTAAGGTTTTTGTAGATGTAATATCAGTTTGTCCACTTACTGAAATCTTTGCATCACCACCGACTGTAACATTGACATTACCACCAACCCAAACTTCATCATCTTTACACACTACAGTGTAATTGTCGTTTACGATTCTAGTTACCTGACTTCCATCAGGATGTATTTCATGGAATGTGCCTGAACGGTGTTCTACTGCAATTCTTTCTACACCTAGTGTATCATCAATCTCAATTACATGACCCGATTCTGTTTGAGTTACTTTATTATACGGGTAGACTGGTTTTGCTTTTGATGGAATACCATTTGCATCTGAAGTGTCACGCCCAGCATAATCACCCTCACCTCTTGCAAAACTTGACAAGTCTGAGTCATCCGTGTATAATGGGTAGTAAGGTAAATCATCAGCAGTGATAGTAGGGTTTGTAATTTTAGAACCAGTTCCATCATAGTTGATTTCTCTAGACTTTGGCCCAATCGGTGCAGTGTCTAATCCAGTTGTTAAACCATGACCTCTTGTAGGGGCATGTGTTGGGTTGACACCATCGGGTGTTCCATCGTATGCAACTGTTAACATTCTAGGGTCATTAAATCCCTTTGTAATACTTCTCTTTACATCTGCATCCTTTCCTTCTTGTCCTTTATAACCTGATTGTGGAATACCAGTAGACACACCAACAACTACTGGTTGGTTGCATTGTTCCCCATCTCTGAAGAATCCCCACACCGTACTCCCTTCCACAAGTCCGTGTTGTGTTCCAAAACCCGATAACCCTGCAGAGGTAGTCGGTAGTAACACTTGGGCCCATGGAAGGTCGGGTGTAGCAATTAAGTCTTTTCTATCAGTGTGTATACCATGACAACGAACTCTGACTCTACCAATCTTAAGGGGGTCTTGTCTATCTTCTATTATACCATAAAATATTTTCATTAGATTTCTCTCGGGTCGGACGAACTTGCCATAGGGTTAGCATCGTCTACTTTCATTGTGTAACTTTCTTTAACACATTCTAAATAACATACACCATTGTTTCCTAATGGGTCAAAGTTTATAGCTTGGTCGATAATCAAATATCGATTATCATTCAGTTTATCTTTTGTATCTGTATTACCGTGTTGGGATTCGGGTTCGGGAATGAGTAATTTTATAACTTGACCAACTGACAAATCTGTTCTTAGAGGTATAGTTATTATAATACGGTGTTGTTGTAATATCTCCAATAGCGCCTTTCTTTCTAACGGGGCGTTATCTGATATGTGATTTCCAAAGAACACATCTTTTGATGCGACATCTTTTGCATCATCAAATGAATGATTAGGAGTGTAACCATATTGCACTACACTTTGGAAGTTTTGGTTTATAGCAAGGTTTGCATCTATCTCTCCACTGTCGGGTGATATCATTGGGTCTGACATGACATCAGGTTTAAGTGTAACTTCCATTTCTTCTGTTCTGACTAGAGGGAATCCTTTTTCACCTGAAACATGATTACCTTTCTTATACGATTCTTCCACATCAAAAGTGTAAGTAGTGTCTTGCTTTTTAACTGCATCATATACACTCATAGATGATGCATATGCACCACCGACCATTCCAGCAAGTGTATCAAACACTTGTGGTTTCTCAACATGTGTTATCTGTGTGTTAAGTCCTGAAGGTGCATTGATGTTGATATCATCTGTTGGTGCAGTATTTCTAGGTGCATAGGAAAACTCTAATGGGTATTCCTGTGACATCATAGTGTTTATATCAGTGAAGTGAAATCCACCATTCAATGTTTGGAAAAGAAACATACCATTCTTATAAGATGTTTTATCTGGGCCTGTACTTCCTTCTGTTGTGAAGTAGTCCATCAATCTTCCTACTGACCAATTTGGTGAAACGAACTGCATGTTTTCGGGTAGAGTTTTAGACCATTGAACTATGTCTGTATTCTGTATGTTCATTCCAGTTACAGGAGTAATTATCTTTAATAACATATCCGAATATGAACCCCTAAGAACTTGACTCACTCTTGTAGTTCTTGCAGTCATCATTCTTGGGTCACATAGTTTTAATTGATATGCTAAAATCTGTTGGCCTGGTCTTTGTACATTTGCAACTTTATAGATTCTAAAAGTACAGTCAATAGAATCATCATCTACTGTATAGTCTTTATCTCCAAACTTACTACGAATGAATATTCGCATTGTCTCTTGTCCAGTGAATCTGTAATTCTTAAGTAGGTTAAGTCCATCTAAAATAGAGACATCTCCAGTAATGAATTTACTGTAGATAGATTCGTATAGTCTGCAACCAATTGCAATCTTGGATATGTCCACTGACTCTCCATACTGATTGACAATTGTCATTGACTCTATCTTGAGTTCACCTGCCTGATAATTAGCCATTCGACATCACACTTTCAAATTCTGAAACTACTCTTTTAATTTTACTTGGTTTAATAATTTTGATTTTTCTCTTCTTCTCATTCTCATCCATCTCTACTCTGTAAAGAGGAATTTCAGTCCAACCACTTCCACCGAAGTTTCGTTTTACTTTATCTGCATTCTCAAAATGATGAACTGCATCTCTATATTCTGATACTGAATCAATTCTAAATGACTTACCACCTGCATTACTTATAGTCTCACCATTTCCAAATGTATCACCAAGTGTTACTATTCGATTATGTGTTGGTTCAACCTTTAACACTGTGGCAGTCTTACTGTCTAGATTAGATGTTACTATTTCACCGATAAGAAACTTACCTGATGCTGATACAATGTCTGAAGATACCGTTGCATTTAAAACTTGTCCTTGATACTTCTCATCAAGATATGCTTCAAAGGTTGCGTTGTCCATGAACCAGTCATAGTAATTTGTAAAGTCGTTGACTAGGAAGAATGTCCAATGCAAATCACCATCACCATAAAGTTTAGATGCAACCACATCGGGTCTCTCTCCATCTAGTAGTTCATAGTATGAATACTCTACAAGGTCATTAACAGCATCTTGTTCCACTGAAGACTTCCTGAAGAAATCTTTAATTGTTATTATCTTTCCAGTGTTTAGAGTATACTGTATCTCGGGAAAGTTCTTAAAAAATTGATTAGCCATTCAATGGTGCCTCCTTTAAACTTGGAGTTCCACCACCAATGTCTTGACCAAGTGGAGAAATCTGTTGATATGTTTCTTGGGTAAGTGCTTTGATTTCTATAAACGATAGACTCA
>Ga0209666_1002061_pt1 | contig 15129 bp, 12 predicted proteins | sample SaaInlV_125m_DNA_FD_184679 | JGI IMG/M metagenome (GOLD analysis project Ga0209666, IMG submission 184679) | Marine microbial communities from expanding oxygen minimum zones in the Saanich Inlet - Saanich Inlet SI037_S3LV_10m_DNA (SPAdes)... | ecosystem: Environmental > Aquatic > Marine >...
TTCAGCATCAGCCTTGGCTTTGGCTTCCGCATCAGCCTTGGCTTTGGCTTCAGCATCAGCCTTGGCTTTGGCTTCCGCATCAGCCTTGGCTTTGGCTTCCTCAGCAGCCTTGGGTTCAGCTTCCTCAGCAGCCTTGGGTTCAGCTTCCTCAGCAGCCTTGTGCTTCTTCAAAAACTCGTCCATCTCTTGCCAAATTCCATCGAGTTCGCACATTTTTTTCAACATCTCATCCCAATAACTATCGGGAAGAGACATGTCTGCAACGTGCGACATACTATAGACAAATCTTAAATACATCCCCTTTATAAATTTACTGTCTAATAATTTGAAGTAGAAATCATAAAGCAACGCAATCTAAACAGCAATCTCGTATGTAACCTCCATGCGGGCGCTGTACGTATACGGCTGGTCAATGATTCCCTTGACCTCCTTTCCGATAAGTTCCTCGTCTCCCGTGCTCAAGACGTTAGCGGGGAGAGCGCACATGATTTCGTCGTGGGCGTTGAGGTTGGTAGTCCAATCGTCGCGACCGATGCGTGAAATCTGAACGTTGAAGTTGTTGAGGTCGCGGGTTGAGACCTTGGTGAGAACCCTCTTGCGAAGGGCCTCGCAGCAAGTAGCGAACACAGGCTTCATAACCTTATACCATTCGCCATCGATGAGAGGCTGGCTATCGATACTTGCGTTAATCAGCTCCTGGTTCTGGCGGAGGACATCAATAGCGGGATGGTTCTTTGAGCAAAAGATATAAGGCTGACCGGTCACTGCAAGCACGCCCACCTTGTCCAGATTCATGGCATTGTACTCGGGATACTTGTTGCGCCACTCGATACCCTCATTCATCTCGCCTGCCTCAAACACAGTCAGAGGGAATTGTGAATGTGAGTTGGCAAGACTCGTCAGAGCATACTTGTGACCACTCCTCGTGGTCTCTTCGGGTGAAATACACGAAATATTCACCCCAAGATGCACAGGGAAGTCATTCTTTTGTTCCAACACAGTAATCTTGTGAATCACCGCATTCTGCAGGACACCGGCAGTGGTGCCAATATCAGGAGTGGTCTCAAACACATCATGCACGCCAAAGATTTCGCCGATCTTGCCGTTGATGGGCTTCCAGGTCGCAGCTTCCTGGCCCATGCGATTAAAGTTATCCATTGTGCCCTTGATCTGCACAAGAAGACGACGAGTTACCTGAACAATTTCCTTCTGGGGGTTGGACATAGAAACATCAGCACCTGTGTTAAGAGTATTTGACATACTTGATCTCTCACAACTCCGACTTAAATACCTTCCCACGGAAAATTTTGGGCAAAGACATGCAAACATATCAACGTCTTCTGAAACTTTAGATTTATTTCTCCACCCACGAATATAAAACATGTACAAACAGACTAAAAATGCCCCTTGGCCATTATAAAAAGGTCATCGACCCGCGCACGAGAGCAGACGTAGAGCCGGGGGTTGTGCCATTTTGGCATGTGAAGATCAATGCCGGTCCAAATCGAAATATAGATTTTAATACGATAAATGAAAATAATGAAGTCCGTAGATATAGAACCTTTACATTATTGCAGTGGATAGACTTGATAAGTGGTATACTTTCGTTAATAGCTCTTTTTATTTCAATTGATGGTGTTGCGAATTTGTTGGGCTGGAACGTTGACAGTAGATTGGAGTGGCCTATGTGGCATGAAAATATTTTATGTTATAATTCAAGTTTACACACGTCCACAGAAATTTGTATCAATGATAAAGCTTCTTTCGATCAGGCTTTTCAAAATTATTCAGCGGTTGGTATGCAATATGCGTACAATACTAGCAATGCAGCGTTACAAGGATACTGCAAAAAAAATGAAGATTATATACTTCCAGATAACATAGGAAGACAATGGAATGAAACTAAGTATCAATGCCAGATTATAACCCAAAAAAGTGGAGGATTTTATGTTTGGACGGCTCTGAGAATGGTTTTTGCAATATCTGCATGCTTTCAATTGGGTCGTTTTGTTTTGTCTAGACAAGAATCAAAACGATATCAAGAATCTAGAACTAAATATTGGGCGCATAAACCTGATTTTTGGAGATGGTGGGAATATGCATTGACATCACCTATACAAATTTTTATCATTGGACTTAGTTTTTTTATGGGAAGCAAATCAGAGTTGATGGCTTTGGCGGGTCTACAAGCTGCCTTGTGTTTTATGGGGTTTATTATCGAAAAACGCATCGACAAATTATACAAAGCAAAGATAAAAGTGTTGAGGGGTGAGAAATCAAAAGACAATGATTTGAAATACATCAAAATTCTAATAGTTCTCTCTGCAGCATGGACTTTTTTTGTTATAATATGGGACTTTATTTTGTGGCCCCGTTTTAATAGACAAGCAAATAATCCAGAGAATTGTCATTATGGTGCACCAATGCCCAAGGAAGTAAGATTCATTGTCTGGGCTGAATATATACTATTTTTGTCATTTGGACTCACTCAAACATTACAGGTAATCGTGTTTATTTTTGATACATCTCACTTTTTACGTGTTTTTGTCAACTTAAACTCATCGAAAGAAAATTCAAATTATGAGTATTTTGAAAGTCGGCGAAAAAAAAGATGGTATCAATTCACCACGATCTACTCTATATTGTCAATTACTGCAAAAACTTTGTTAGAATTTGGTCTATTGGAGCTTTCCAGACGATTTAGTGAAATGATATGACAACGTTTTGAATAATGATGGTTCTTAAAAAAAAACTAATTCTTCAAATATGTTGCCTACAACCAAGCAAGCAAGCATGCCACCCTCCCTCCGCGAGAACCTGATTGAAGACGTCATCAAAATAGCGAAGCTTGTGGAGCAATACCGCGACGACCGTGCTGCGCATTCGGATACCGAGAAAACCCAAGAACGGTTTAATGATATCCATGTGCATGTCTGTGAGCTTATGTCCTCAATGATATCTAGCCCCCTGTCTGGGCGAATCTTTCTTACCCCTCCCTCGGCCTACGTGGATGAAGAAACACGCAAGCAAAGCCTCGATAAAAACTTCCTGAAAAAAGTTTAGTGTTTTAATTAAACATTATGAATTTCATCTAAGTCCTCAATGTCACTTAAATCCGGTATTTCTACTTCGTAATTGTGGGTTGTTTCCACACTCTCCTGATTATTATTGTGTGGTGAAATGTTCTGCTTGCTGTTGTTATTCCATAACGACCAAAACGATACATAGGCAACACCAATTTGTTCTTGGGCGTAAGACGAAATTTGAGGCTTAACAAAAAGAGAGTACAAAACCGCCCCAGCAAACAGAAACATTGGCTGTAAAATCGACATTAAAGCCATATTGCGTTCTATAAGTTCCTGACTAAATGTGATTTGAAAAATTAATTGAATTGCCAGGAAAGCCGGCCAACAAAAAGCAACGGCTGTACTGTAGATGTTAACCAAGCTTAAAATGTGCTTTTTTGCCGAAGATTCATGTAAACCATGATGAAAATGGGTGCAATTTTCGTATGCAAATGTAGAGATTAAAGTGATGCCCAGACAGCATCCTCGCAAAAGAAAAGCGTGGTGGTCTCTCAAACATTGATTACGCGGATACATGCGGAGACACACGTCAGCATCTACATTCAAGTTTGTTTTGCTTCCAATTTCAGACCACCATATGCAGATAAAAAGAAAGAGAATTCCGCGACTACTTTGATGCACGAATCTCATTAGCGTGGTTGCAATCATCTCGTTCATATTGACGAGATAAAAAAAGTGAATTCCCAGATTAAACTCTAGAGTGCGGTATGTGAAATTTGTAGAGTTGGCATAAAAAATATTACTGTGGTTGTGCAGCATGCCAAACAAGGTGAAGAGCACGATGCCACACACAGCTGAAATCATAATTGCGTAAGCGCCCATTTGCCCAAACTTCGAACGAAGAAAATCATTGCCAGTGTAAGTCATGTGCACTGTAAGCAAGCACCAGACAAAACATTGAATAGGCCATGATCCCAGGTTATAAGTATGCGGGGCGTTCAAGTTTTGCCGGACGTCAAAAAAACGAAATGCCGTTATATGTTCGAAGAGAGTAAACAAAACGTCTTGAAAGTGAAACTGTTTTAACAATAAAGCGTTCAAACTTCCAAACAAAATAGCACATATACCCGAAATCCATAAATCAACAATTATACATACGAGCATGTGTCTTCGAAGATTTTGAAATGATACCAACCCTACACTCGAATAGATAAACCCGCACACAAACCCAGACACGACAAAAAAAGAAGAAGTGAGATCTACAAAGAATATGTCAATGGCCAACATGATGGAGTCCAACGCTGATTCATGCATTGTATAATTTGAGGAACATATGCTACAAGATAAGCACATAATAAAGCATATTGAAAGCATGTTCAGAACATTCAGTAAACCGTAAAAGGTAGCTTCGGAAGCCCGATCTTCAAATTGAAACTCAATGCTTGTGTCCCAGGTATCCAGTTCACAATCCGAGTTTTCATCTCCCGATTTCACAGAATTTGTTTCATGGTTCAGTAATCGAACTTTGCTTAATTTTACACAACTCTCCACTTCCATTTCCTCTTGCATTCATAAAAGTCAAAAAATGGCAATATACATTTGAAGCAAGCAAATGCTTTTTCACGAATTTAGGCATTTCCAACAACAACACAGACAAAACGTGTTCACAAAAACAAAGCAGAAAAAGTAGGGTTATATTAGAGTAAGTGCTCAATGTATCAATGAACATGCATAGAATGGCAAGTGTATCCATTCTTATCGTTTTGTTATGCACTATACTTCAAATTATTACATGCAACGCATATGAAATCTCATCTCAATTTTACGTGGCATCAGCTCAAAACTTTGAAAGTGACTGCAAAATCCAATGTCCATCCAGAGCATATGAATCTTATGTTACTTTGAATTATACTACAACATATAGACAAATGATTTTGGAACATTATGGTGACACAGAGGATGTAAAAAAAGCAATATTAGAAATTGAAGATTCGTATGAAGGGTCTTTGTTAGATGAGACATTTACCAAAACATGGAACACTACAAAATGTTTTATGTGCGATGACATCAAAGACGCGTTTAATAACACAATTGATCGCGCTTATTACACCATGGACAATGATTGCAATCCCATGTGTAAAAACGAGTTTCATTATTACCATCGTAGTCAATATGATGGCAAATGCATTAAATGCGACTCGAGTTATTGTACTAAAGGAGAATATCTTACAGGTGACACGTGTCAAGAATGCATGGAATGTGTGAAGCCAATAGAAAGACACTGGGAGTTCACAACAAATGGTTTACTTGATGACAACATGTCTTGTGCTGGTCAATGTGAAGATGGATATTTTGAAGATATTTTTTTTGATATTAGTTCAGAAACCGTGACAAAAGTGTGCTCGCCTCACCAAGAACTTGAATGTGCCATCAATGAGTATGAAATAAAAGGCACACATCTTACGGATTCTTACTGTGAAACATGTGGGGAGTGTGAGGGAATGAACCAGACTAAACTGTGCTCCAAATATCACAATGCAGTTTGTGAGATTTGTGATTTAGAGCTTGAGCATGGGGCCGTATACATTTTCGATAATTGCACAAAACAATGTCTGCCTGGATATGTAAAAAACAAGGCAAGTGGCTTGTGTGAGCATTGCTTGGACGAAAATGGAAAAGAATTTCAGTGTGTCTCTGGATTTTACATAAGCCAGGACAGACAAAACTGCACAGATTGTCGGCAATGCGAAGTAACAAAGCCAATGTACAGCGAGTTTGTTCAAAACTGCAACTGGAAATGTGTAGATGGATATGCGCTCCAAAACAATACATGCCAAAACCTGGACTTATTAATCGAACAACAGGAAATAGTACAATATTCTTCTGTAATGTGTAGCATAAACCAACAACTGGATTGCAACAGTGGGCGGCGAATATGCACATGCAAAGATTGCTCTAGTTTCCAAAACATTATTCGACCGGAGTCTAAACGTGAAAATTCCACGTGGAGATGGATTCAAAGTAGGTCGCAATGCAAATGGGAATGCATGCCTACGTTTTACTTCATTCGACTAACTTCTTCTATGGTCGATTGTGTATCATGGGAGTATTTTCAAAAGTCGGCCGATTTAGGGGTAATTGATGTGAGTAATATTGATGAAATACCCATTGAAAGGGTAGAAAGACGGGAAAAGATTCCTTTCAGTGAAATGATGTTATTTTTATGCACATCAGTGTTTACGATTAGCTTCTTGACTTGTACTATAAGATAAACTTGTACAAAACATCAAAAATGAAACAAATCCTTTTGGGAATCGAACCCAAACATCTTAATGGATGTCCATTCAAGATGATGCCAATAGGATTAAACGCACCTGTGTGGAAATGTGGCGATGACGGAAGCAAAGATTTGAAACGCCAATCACCTGTTCTTGTTAGTAATCAACAATCAAGTATCCTATGCTCTGTTGAACTCAGTGTCTCATCTTACTATGTGATTCGAGTAATTTCATGTATGTATCAAAGTATCTACAGTGACGAATACGAGAAATATAGAATCAACTTGTCAACAACATTGCACGACAAAGATTAGAGTTATAATGTACATAATCACACATCAAAAGCACTGTCATGTCCTTACATCAGCATTCAATTTAGAGATTATGAAAGCAATGTTTGGGGTACTAACAATTTTGATATGCATGCTATATATACAAATAGAATGATTTTTTTTTCTTTATGTATTTGCATATTAGCGTGTATGGCGGGTAAACAAAATGAAAAACTCGAAAATTATAACAAAAAAAAATAAATCTAACAGTGAGATAGAGCACGAATCACATGTTGAGTTGAATGTACGTACAACTTGTAACAGAGAAAAAATTATACATGTAATTAAGATACAACCCAATTCAATTGCTCGGTCTCTACAAGACCTCGAGGAAAATGTCCGTTTTATTTTTTGCACGAATGATTACATCCAGTGTCAAGTATTTATGTCCGCAAGCTACGTCCAATTCAAAATGGCATGCGCTCAGCAAATGCAAGCCAAACACAAAAAAAGTTGTCAAGTCAATTTGGGAAATGGATACTTAGCTCGCCTGGTGGATGACACCATAGTTTTGCTTTTTCGCCAGATTGAGTTTGGTTTACCAAACGAAGATACAACAACATTACATACCAAGAGAGATTGACGAATTTTGAAAATAAAAAAATGTTATTTAGGACTTGTTTAGGAGTTTAACAATCATGACAAAAGAAACCATGATAAAAATTGAACTTATGAATAATCATACGGGTCAGAAAATGTTGATGCAAAATCTCATTAGCGTTAACGGAACACAGCCAACACAGATACTAATTGGCAAAAAAGACTATCCATTCATTTTAAATGAAAGAGGGGAAGCAAAATTACATGTAAATGAGACCTTTACAACAAATTTAAAAAATAGTTATTTTGTACTCAGTCTCAATGTCCCCGTACCAGGTCCCATTGATTCCAATTTGCTTGGACCCGACAAAATGTTTCAGGATCGATGGCAAACAATAGTTGTTGATCCTCAAACAGTAATGAATGGAGGGGTCGCCAGGAAGCCAATATGCTCTGATTATACGCTTCTCGTTACAATAAGTCTGAATACAATAAATCCAGGTACAAAAGCACAAAAATATATGAATGTTGGATTAGATTTTACGCCAATTTCGACGTGTCAAAATCCATTCGAGGAACACGAAAAGATACTCAAATGTGCTCATGAAAAATACATTGAACAACTTTTTGTACTAACAACTGGCAGTTCACAAGTACCTAAAACCCAAGAGGAAATGAATACACTGACAGTGAAAGACCCAGAAAGAGCCAAGCTAATAGGCCAATTATTGGGAATTGATTTAAATATACAGGCAAAGGAATTGACCATGACTAATAGAGAAACCATGCCCATGCACGTCTTTTGGAAGATTATGCCCAAAGCACAGGAAAAATTCTTGCAAGACGCCTCCATTGAACGCATAGTATTCGGCATTTGTTCAATGCTTTCTCAATTGATTAATGAAAATCCGAATGTAACAATCAACTCGGCATGGCTCAAATTAAACAAACCCAAAATTAAAGAAAAGGTCTTAACACATTATTCACTGAATGCCTCCGAAAGTTACTGTTATGACGCAACAGTTGATACAAATAAGCTATTTAAAATTAATGGAGTGGTAATGTTTGGATCAAGCAAACAAGCCGATCAACAAAAACCAAATGGGGTTACTGACAAATCCCAGGCTCATTTTCTCTTCAGAACCAACATGAATCGTATCCTGAACGGAGAATACCTCAATGAAGATGGTAGTGTAAATCCATTTGTAATAGGTTCCATAGCTGCAACTTATGAATTGACAATTGGCGATTGCGAGGACGCTACATATCGTAAAGCACTCTTAGTTATGGAGATGCTTAAAGCGGCATCATCATCACATTCAGAAATCAATAATAGTTTAAATGTATTGAAATTGAAAAATAAAATGCCAGCAATAATTAACGCTTTATTAGTTGAAACATTTGCGAAGATTGCTGGAGAGATTACAATTACACCCACAGTGGGGGGTGCCAAAAGTGCTAACATGGCACAGAGCAATTCTGTTGGCCCCAATGCTCCTCAAAATCAAGTTCCAATCAACCAAACACTTGAAACATTCTTTGAAAATTTTAAAACAGAAAAGATCATGGGACATGCTTACGGTAAAATTTTGCAAGATTATATTGAAATTGGGATTGTGGATAATGGTAAGGTTGTAGCAACCTTAAAGGTGTTGACAGAAAACCCAAAAACTATGGAAGGAACTGCAACTAGATTGTCAATTGAAAGTCAAACGGCTATTCAACAGATGAATGCTGCCACGAATCTTTTTTTCTCTATGCAAATTGAACCAACCCTTAAAGATGTAAAACAAATACAAGACCTGGAACACATTCAACAAAATCTGACCCAGTTGAATAAAACCCAGGTTCATCAACAAGATGCAATTAATCTTTTGAGTTCAATTCAAGCCCAACTTCAGGCAAAGGAAACCAGGGGGAAATTTGACAGTGTCATATGCGCAGCAGATTCCAAAGGGTCACTGGGATCATTTTATTTTGGCAACTTGATCAGTACAGAGGGCCTATGGACAACCGTAAATGAAGACGTTGTGCACGCTGCAAAAAACATTGAAGGTAATGAGTATCAACTTACTAGTGAGCAATTTCAACATTTTTACAAGAAAGGATTGATTGGATTTGGATTCATCAATGACAATAATTCGGGTCTTCCTGGAATTTTTAAAATAAACGAATCTAAATTTGACCAGGACCCTAAAATAAAAAAGGCCATTGAAGAGTACGCAAGTATGTGGACATCAATGTCTTGTCCACACACAGAAATGGAAAGTTACAGGAGACAAACATTGCTTGCCTTGCAACAAGATGCTAGGAAACGGGGAATGAACGTTGAACAAATTAAATACATTACCGATGCGTTTGGAGACCCAAATTCCGGCGTTACGATGAATACACGTGGTCTAAACGAAGAGGAATTGACTTGTTTTGTCCCATGTAAGGGTTACGGTGGAAAGCCTGTACAAAGAGAATTAGAAAAGAAGGGTTGTAAAGTTTTGCCAATCAGTGGTACCCAGTTTGTTTTTCTACACCCAATCAATTTGATGCACTCTAGTGTGTAAAATAAAAAATATATTTTCTTCAAAAAATTCATGTCATTGTGCCTTTTTCAAGATGAAAAAAGTTTCACCCGAACTTAAAAAAATCCTACAAGATGCCAATATTTCCGGACCTGACTGTGATAAAAAATTGACAGAGCGGAGCGCGTATGTTATGCATACATACATTAAGTTGATTCACCTTCGACTCAAACACAACATACCCAGTGAGAATTGCGTGGATCAAGTACAAAACAGCCGGATATGTGAGCTCATGACCATATTAGACAACCAAGGCGACGAAATTCCCCAAAAAAGAAAATGTTTCAAACCAAGTTAACCAAACAAAATTTATTAATACAAATTACACACTTTAACTCGACTGAAAGACCCTATTGCACACAAACAAAAGAACTGTTGTGGCAAAGGTAGTAATATCAAACACAACATGATAGTCTTTAAAACCATTGTTTTGAGATATTTGATCGATGGTGTGGTCTCTATCTGTTTCATATACGTATCGCAGCGTCCATAGCCCTAAAATGGAAAAAAGGGCAAGCAAATGAATACTGTAATAAAGAATATTCAAAGTCAATCTACATCCTGTTTTTTTGGTATACCACGCCACCTGACAACACACAGCACTAGCACAAAAAATGTAAATGCTATTTGAAGTTAATTGTGCGTAAAACCCCTCAGTTAACGCAGCATACAGCCCACATAATTGTAAAAATAAAAAAAGACCCTTGTATTTGTCTGTAGATGTAAGACTAACGCAGAGAGGGGTAAAGCAAATAATTGCTAAATGAACAAATCCCCCAAAAAAAACACCACGATTGTCCCTGGAATACAAGATCATACAAAATAAAAAAAAACCTGTTAAGTGCAAAAGAATCATACTTAAGGTGAAACACGATACATGAGAACCCCACGTTTGAGCATTACTGTAAATGTCTTGATTTACCAGTGATAAATTGAATGTGGGACTATTTTCTTGTTTCGGTATCTGCTTCTTCACTTGCTTCACACCATTTGCCCCTTCATTTTTGCTTTTAGTGTACAAGTTACCAAGCCAACCTAGAGCAGTGTGGGAGGTTGAAGAAATTGAGACTTTGTCATTATGTGTATTTTCTATGTCATGTGCAGATTTCTCTACAATATTTTTGCCTGACTCTAGATTACAGCTTCCAAAAATTCCATTGATTTGCAAACGTTTGTTGTGCAAATTTACATCGAATGATTTCATTTATTTGTTTACAATAAGCTGGTTTAATATGACAATAAAGGTGTTTTGTTTGTTATCCCACCATCAAGATTCTGAAATCCTATGTCATATGACAGTGAGAGCACAGATTTGGAAACAATGCATACAACAAAAATTTCATACATTGCTATCACCCACACAATCCCGGCAACAGAAAACATAAAAACACGCCAGTAAAGGTCTCGTGAGGCGTTTGTGTGGCAAATATATGACCGGTGAATCCGAGAACGTGCAATCCACAATAACAATATCATATGCATCACATGTGTAGTTGTCAGCAAAAAGTAAGCAAAATAAGTTTCGTGGACGTGATACTTGACCGGCACAAACACCCAGTGCGCGGCCCAATACGCAGAAAAACGAAAACACAAGTGAGAAACCAATTGTAAGCGGAAATATGCATTCTGGAAAGCACAATAGCTACATGCGTACAGAAATACAGTAAAAAAAAACCACGGCCAAAACCACGTGATTTTGGAATTTATCGCAACACAAAAAAAAAAAAAAACTGCAGCTAATTGATCAAGTATGTGCCAGAAACTGTTGGTTGCAGGATTAGACCACAACATCAAAGAAGCACAAAATGAAACAAAAAGATTGATCAAAAGTACACACTGGGCAACACTACGGAGAGAAAAAAATCCATACACAAGGGGAAAAAGCATCCAAACCGAACCTATGCCCAAAACAAATTTGTTTTGTGCGGGAATGTCCTCAACATTTGGCGCCATACATATCCCAAATATCCCAATAGTTTAATATAAAAACTCTAATTCATAGCATAAAATGAGTATAAGCAAACAGTCTATGGACCCTCTGATGCATAACCTGTTGCACATGGTAAGAAAAAATCCAGATGTAAGAACATGCATTCTTCGCATAAGTAACGCTTGCATGGCAGGAGAAATCAACTGCCGCGAAAACCATCGTCTGATTACCCCCTCACTTCTAAAAGTCATTCAAAAACACTACCGCCAGTTCTTACACAACGCTTTAGAAATGAGCTTCGTATGTGGGTTCGCAGCATTTCATGTCCGCCGTGAAAACGATATCCCTCTACCGTTTGTATTGCCACTGGGAAGCTTTACATGGACAGCCGAAGCATGCGAACCACATAGCAAAAAACGAAAATATGAGGACCATACACCCATATGCCGCTTTCGAGTTCGCATGCTTTACGGAAACATCAAGGAATCCGACATTCACATCATTAACTTTGAAACGCCAATGTTTGTTCCTCTCAATTCTCGTCACGAACAAATTGACGACGCATTCTTGCGCTTGCAAACACCTTTAGCTCACATCCTCGAAAAGTTCGAGATTGTTCGCACGTGCATGCGGGTCGTGTTTGAATGCAATAAGTGGAATATTAACAAACACATCGTCGTAACTGAAAAGTTGGAACTGAAAGACCAAACAACCTCTGGCATTCAACTCCTAGATGAATTTCGCCGCTATTCCCTCACAGGCACACATAACATGATGCGGGAGGGCATTCTCAAACTCAGAACACGGGAAAACAAAGATCTTGAAACTGTCAACGATGCCGCCATGCATTGGATGACAGACCAATTCTCTGAAGAAAAAGACGCAAAGGTACACATGATGCCCCCAAACATGCAAATCCAGGAACTCAGCAACATTGATTACGGAAAGGACTTACAGTACTTTTCCGAAGACTTTTTGGCCTCTGTATACGCATTTTTTGATGTCCCGCGCACAAAGGATGTCAGTGGTTCCCAAACTACGGCATCAGGTGAAATGATGTCTCGGCAACAGCACCTCAACATCATCAACACATGCAAATACCTTGAACGCGTGGCCACAATCGCATATGCCGTTAGCTTTCATATCGATCCCAACACTGTCGAATTTAGCATCACCCCGCAAAATAGGTTGGATATAAACTCATCCGCAGACGTAAAGGCACTCTGCGACGCAAACGTTTGGTCTGAGGGAGAAAGGGGGCAACTCAAGAAGCTGTATAATATGCAGACAAATTGAATGTTTCTTTGTATTTAAGTATTGTTGTATATTTGGTGTATAGAGAACCATGTCAGTCATTGATTTGACCACTGGTGATTTGACCAGTGACGACGAAGAAAAACATGAGAAACGAGAAGATGAGAAACGAGAAGATGGGAAACAAGAAGAAGATCCGAAAATCAGCAAACTGCTTCTCTTGAAAAGTTTGGCGGAACAAGACCTTAAAAAAGCTCAAGAAAAACTCGATGAGTATACGAAAGCCAAGGCTGATGCGGAAGCCAAAGCCAAGGCTGATGCGGAAGCCAAAGCCAAGGCTGATGCGGAAGCCAAAGCCAAGGCTGCTGAGGAAGCCAAAGCCAAGGCTGCTGAGGAAGCTGCAGCCAAGGCTGCTGAGGAAGCCAAAGCTAAACAAGAAATGGAAAATATTTTTTGTGTATTGACGACGAAATTGGGAGAGATCAAAAATAGCATAGAAAACAATACCTGTGTGCTTTGTAACTTGGAGAAGCTTATTCCTGATAAGATAAACGAGAACATAAACTTCACTGAGTTCATTCAGATGGTTGACAAACGCATAATCATCAAAAGGGAAACTTCTGGTCAACCCGAACTTATTCTCACCTCTCGTGAAATTCAACAAAATGCCACCGAAAATCTTCAAAAAACTGCAGGCGAACTTAAAAGGGTCCTTTATTCTCTATCGTTCTTTGTAGATACATTTCAAGAAGTTCTCAAAACAAAGGTCGACGCAAAGCAATTTAAAGATATCGTAGATGGGACATTCACAAATCCCTTTTCACAAGAACATCGATCGGAAAAAGTGATTGAAGGGAAGAAGGCCATGGATGAGAAAATTGAAGCTCTGGCGCTTAAAAATGATGTTCTTCATACCCAAATCCAGGACCTGCACACTAATCGAGATGCTCTGATGCAAGAAGTCAAAGCCCTTCGTGCTGAATTGATTAAACGTCCTAAAACCTCAGGAGATTCAAGTCAGGTTGCAAAAGGGGAGTGTTCATCACAGGGAGAGAAACCTAAGATCTTTTCTTTCCTTGGCAAGGACAATTCCGTAACTAAGATCATAGAAGGCAAAATACAGTACAACGCGAGATATGACAGGATTGTTTCAACCGCCTTTGAGTTGGCACTTACACGTGCAAAGAGCAAATCAAAGTCCCCATTATTGAAAGGAGAAGAATATAAACTACTGAGAAAGTTGCTCAAAGACGCAGAAAAGTCCAAGTCGGAAATCATGAAAACCATTCTGCAATCTGGCAACGATGTTGGGAACGGCAAAGACAACATCTATAATCTTACCGATGCTGAACTGAAGTTCTGTGTGGCTCTTTGTGCCGCAGCAGAAAAAAATGCGAATTTATGGCCGAAAATACTTGAAGTCAAAAAAGCTGCTCCCAAAAAAGCTGCTCACACAAAGAGGAAGCGGTCGCAATCCAATGGTAGTGAGAGTCGAAGTAAACGTAATAGAGCGTAATAAATAGGCACAAGACCACCGCTCCCACAACACTACAAGAGCGATGGACGTGTGCCATAGTATACCTCGTAGGTGACTGTATGTAGAAACAAATATTTTATTCTCGAGTATCATTTTTAGGCTCGTATATGTTTAGCTTGAAATGAAAAAAAAAACGAATCGTTTTTGAATTTTTATGTATAACTATATGTTAAAACACTTTATGTTTGCAAAAACACACCCGATGCTTTGAACATGCATGTGCGAGCGATGGCGCTGTGTGTGTTGGGTGTCACATTGATTGACCTATTCACCCTAGTCTTCTAAAATGGATATGTCATCTTCTGACTGCTCAGATGACTGAGAAGTTTCACTTTCGTTTGAGTCAAAAGGTTCCTCATCGGAATCTTCTGACGGAGTTCCACTTTCACTTCCGCTTGATAGTGGTACATCAGAGCCAAGGGTTTCCTCATCAGAATACTCAATTTGAACCAATTCGTCGCAACGTTGTCTCTTAGGAGGACGTTCTGATAATTCGAAACGAACCGAACGATCAGAGACACTACCCGATTCATCAGAGCCACTACCCGATTCATCAGAGTCACTACCCGATTCATCAGAGTCACTACCCGATTCATCAGAGTCACTACCCGATTCATCAGAGTCACTGCCCGATTCATCAGAGTCGCTGCCCGATT
>Ga0209666_1002063_pt1 | contig 15121 bp, 7 predicted proteins | sample SaaInlV_125m_DNA_FD_184679 | JGI IMG/M metagenome (GOLD analysis project Ga0209666, IMG submission 184679) | Marine microbial communities from expanding oxygen minimum zones in the Saanich Inlet - Saanich Inlet SI037_S3LV_10m_DNA (SPAdes)... | ecosystem: Environmental > Aquatic > Marine >...
CCCCCCGCCTCCTCGTCATCACTCACCACAAACTCCTCCTCGACGTCCACCGAGAGGTCCCGCTCGTCCTCCTCGTCCACCGCCTCGCCGGGCGAGAACGACTCCGGGATCGCGCGGAGCCACTCTTTGGTGAGCGCGAGTTTTGTGCCGGGGGTGGTGGGCGCCGGCGCCCGGGCCGCCGCCGACGGCGAGGGGAAGATCTTCTCGGCGGATGCCGACGCGAGCTCTTCTTCCCGATGATTGTCTTCGCCGCGCGCCTCACGCGCCCGCCGCCGGAACATCTTCTCGTCGGTCTCGTCTCGAGTCGTCGCTATCGTCGTTTTCTCTTCTTCTTCTCGAGTCTGGATCGCACGCGCCGTCTTCTTCGCGACGGACGCGCACGAGCCCTCTGACTCGGACGCGAGCGAGAACCAGTCCACCTCGGCGAAGAACTGTCTCTGCTGTTCCAGCTTGGAGCGCACCGCCGCGGCGTCATCCCGCGCGGTCGCCGCGGCGCGCGCCAGCCGCGCGCCGCGGTTCTTGTCCTGCCGCATCTTCTGCGCCTTCTTCAGCACCGAGCCGGGGCCGCCGCAGTCGCTGTCGCTGTCGTCGAAGGGGCCCTCGTAGTCGCCGTCCTTCGGTTCATCGGGCGTGGCCGTTTCCGCCGGCGCGCTCTCGACGGTCTCGCGCGCGCGCGTCGGCGTGGCCACCGCGAGCGCGTCCAGCGCGGTCGCGAGGCCGTCCGCGTCGCGCTTCGCCGCGCGATTCGCCGCGGCGGCCTTTTCTTTGTTGCGCCGGCGCGAATACGTGATGACCTTGGCGTCCGCGGGTTTGCGCGGGGGCGCGCGAGGCACCGCGCCGGTGGCGAAGGGATCGACCGCGTTCGCGTCGACGGCCGCAAGGGCGTCTCGCGGCGCCATGACGCCTGTCGGAGAGAGGCCGGGGCGCGACGAAAGCCGGGACGCCCGCGGGAAGGTCGCGCGAGCGAGCTGCGCCGGCGCTGGGTGCGTGCGCGACGGCGGCGACGACGAGGTCGACGCGACGGGCACTATGGCACCGCGCGGACGACGCGCGCGCGACGACACGAAACGCACGGAGCTTCCGAGAGGGCAATTTTCGTTCCCCTCGGCGGTTCATCGGACGACTCGATCGGAAAACCTCGGTCGTCGTCGATTGCGGTTTTCGCGGAAGTCGAAAGGCGATTCGGGCGTTTCACCGACTGCACTTTTTCGAAATACTGGGCGGGAAAAACCCCTGAGAAATTCCATTTGCTCTTGTCGGCGGATCTTTAACCCTGATCGAGGATTCGGCATTCGGGGAATGCGGCGGCGGCGCGAGATATTATGACAGTTATTCAGATTAGAATCCCTAACGACCTCGGAGCGCGCGATCGAGACGTGCGCGACGTCACTTCGAACGGCGCGCGTCTCACGACCACGCGTCCTTCAACGTAACCCCCCGAGTCGCCATGGCCGACTCCATCGCCTCCCCCGCGGCGACCGATGCGTTTATCATCGTGTCGTCGATCATCGGCATCTTGTTCGCGCTTTTCCAGTTCAAGCTGGTGTCGCGGATCTCCCTGTCCGGCGCCCCCGGCGGGGGCAACCAGGAGACCCTGGTCTCCGGCGTGAACATCGACACGTCCAAGCTCATCGGCATCTACGAAGCCATCCGCGAGGGCGCCGACTCCTTCCTCAAGGCTGAGTACACCATCTGCGCGTACTTCATCCTCGCGTTCGGGATCGTCGTGCTCCTGCTCGTCTCGTACACCGGCGGCGAGTTCCACATCGAGGAGGGCGGCCTCACCGCCGTCTCCTTCGTCGCGGGCGGCGTCACCTCGATCGTCTCCGGCCTGATCGGCATGAAGGTCGCGGTGTTCTCCAACGCGCGCACCACTGTGATGGCCGCCGGGCCCAACGCCTGGACGGACGCCTTCAACACCGCCTTCCGCGCCGGCTCCGTCATGGGCTTCGCGCTCGTCGGCCTCTCCATGCTCGTGCTCTTCATTCTGGCGCACTTCTACACGCTGCACTTCACCAAGTGGGACGTCGAGGGCTCCGGCGAGGCGCTCAAGCTCACCGAGTGCCTCGCCGGCTACGGCCTCGGCGGCTCCGCCATCGCGCTCTTCGGGCGCGTCGGCGGCGGGATCTACACCAAAGCCGCCGACGTCGGGGCTGACCTCGCCGGCAAGGTTGTGGAGGACATCCCCGAGGACGACCCGCGCAACCCCGCGACCATCGCCGACAACGTCGGCGATAACGTCGGCGACGTCGCCGGCATGGGCTCCGACCTGTTCGGCTCCTTCGCTGAGGCTACCTGCGCGGCGCTCGTCGTGGCGTCCAACTCCCCCACCCTGATCGCCAGCGGCGGCTGGTCCGGGCTCATGTTCCCCGTGACCATCAGCGCGGGCGGCATCCTCGTGTGCCTCTTGTGCTCGTTCATGGCGACCAACATCATGCCCGTGAAGCACGAGGCGGACATCGAGACGGTGCTCAAGGTGCAGCTCGGCCTCACGACGCTCGTGCTCACGCCCGTGATCTACGGGCTCGCCGCGGTCTTCCTGCCCTCCTCCTTCGACCTCGCGCGCGTCAACGGCGTGGACGTCATCTCGTTCACGCCGGTCAAGGCGTGGGCGTGCGTCATCTCCGGGCTGTGGTCCGGGTGCCTCATCGGCTTCATCACCGAGTACTACACCTCGCACTCGTACAAGCCCGTGCGCGAGGTGGCGCAGTCCTGCGAGACGGGCGCCGCGACCAACATCATCTACGGCCTCGCGCTCGGGTACAGGTCTGCCATCCTGCCCGTCTCGCTGCTCGCCATCGTGGTCTACCTCTCCTTCTGGCTCGGCGACATGTACGGCGTCGCGCTCGCCGCGCTGGGCATGCTCTCGAACCTCGCCACCTGCCTCGCCATCGACGTGTACGGCCCCATCTGCGACAACGCGGGCGGCATCGCGGAGATGTCCGAGCTCCCGGAGAACGTGCGCGACGTCACGGACGCGCTCGATGCCGCCGGCAACACCACCGCCGCTATCGGCAAGGGCTTCGCCATCGGCTCGGCGTGTCTCGTCGGCTTGGCGCTCTTCGGCGCCTTTGTCACGCGCTCGGGCCTCGCCGAGACGGACGTCAGCCTGGTGAGCCCGCTCATCTTCGCGTCGCTCATCTACGGCGCGATGATCCCCTACTGGTTCTCCGCCATGACCATGAAGTCCGTGGGCCAGGCCGCGAACGAGATGGTCAAGGAGGTGGCGCGCCAGTTCCGCGAGATCCCCGGTCTGCTCGAGGGCACCCCCGGCCACGCCCCCCCCGACCACGCGCGATGCATCGCCATCTCCACCGACGCGTCGCTGCGCGAGATGGTGCCGCCCGCGATTCTGGTGATGATCACCCCCCTGGCGTTCGGCATCTTCCTCGGCGTCGACGCCGTCGCGGGCATGCTCGCGGGCGCGATCGTCTCCTCCATCCAGATGGCCATCTCGTCCTCCAACACCGGCGGCGCCTGGGACAACGCCAAGAAGTACGTCGAGAAGGGCCAGGTATTCGTGGATGGCGTCGCGCAGCGCAAGGGTTCGGAGATCCACAAGGCGGCCGTCGTCGGCGACACCGTCGGCGATCCCCTCAAGGACACCTCCGGCCCCGCGCTGAACATCGTCATGAAGCTCATGGCTATCCTCGCGCTCGTGTTCGCGGACTTCTTCAAGTCCATCAACTCGGGCAAGGGGCTCTTCGACCTGCCCCACTAAACGAAGAGTCACGAGGCGGGCGCGTCGACGCGAGGAGGAGGGTCGTGCGAGCGGTCCTTCTCGACGGAAAAACTCGTGTTCTGAACTTGAGTGACTGTGAGAAGTTGAAGAGAGGACGACACCCGCGCGCATGACGCACCGTCCAGACGCGGTAGCGGCTGGAGTTGTAATGCGCGTGTGAAGTCACACTCATCGAACTCCACGTCTCGAAATCCTCTCACTCCGTCTTCCTCGTCTCCGAACGCCGGTTCGTTCAGCCCGCGGCGTCGTTCTCGTCGGCGAGGCATCTTCTTTTCGCCTGTTCGCTGTGGCGCCACGGGGGCACTCACCGTCTGCGCGATGGGGTGTCGGCACCGGCGGGTGAAGAAGGCGGTCGCCGCGATCAACCGAGCGCGCGCGAGTGGTGACCGCGAGGCTTTGAGACAAGCCGTGGACCGCGCGAAGCGGCTCAACCCGGGGCAGAGAGACTCCGAGCGGGAACTGCGGGCGCTGACGGAAAGCACGCGAGGAGGTGCCGGCACGTCGCGCACGGTGCGAGCGAGGAACCCCACGGGGGAAGAATCACACGGCGAGGGCGCGTGCGCGCGCGAGGGCGGGTTGTATTCGGGACCCGCGGTGGATGGGAAGGCGCGAGACGCGGGTACGCGGGACACAAGTCGACCGCGTGAGCGAACACCCGAGATTCACGCGACGGCAACCGTCGGGGGCGGCGCGCCCACGCGCGTGGTGCGCGTGGTCATGCCCGACGGCGGGTCATGCGTGGCCGTGAAGGCGGACGAAAGCGTTCGCGCGCGGTAGTCGTTCGAACGCGTGCGCGGTGGTGGTGTTTTCGTTGTATGATATGCACGTGGGATGTACACCGCCAACCCTCTGTTTCGGGGGCGATCGCGTCGCCGCGCCGGCGCCGTCGCCTTCGCCTCTTCGCCCCCCGCGTCGTACTCGACTACCGCCTCGTCCGCGGATTCTGACTAATGACTCATATGTAGCCCTCGTCGTCGGAGGAGTCGCTGGCGACGGAATCGACGTCGCTCGCCACCTCGAACTCCGCGAGGTTGACCTGGTACCGCAAGATGGCACCCATCCCGCCGAACCCCTGCACGAACTGGCTCCCCTCCTCGGACCGATCCGTGACAAACTCCAACATGCACCCAAACTTTTTGTACTCATTCGCCAACCACTCCAGCATCGAGCCGCTCTCGATGGATTCCAGCTCCGCGCCCGTCTCCGCGTCCTTGAAGTACTTGTCGTTCTTCTCCTGCTCGGGCGTGAGGTGCACGATGGTGTCCTCGCCGGTCTGGCTGTTGTGCAGAACGTGCCGGTTGATCTCCATGTTCTCCCACACGATGAGCGTCTCCACTGCGCCCATCTCGAGGCACATCAAAGTATCTTTTTCGCCGAAGCAGTACTTCCCGCTGTCCTGCGCGATCTCGTCGAAGAACTTGCCGATGAGCTTCTTCTCCTTGACGAACTTGACGTTCCCGAGCGTGTCCGCGGAGAGCTCGATGGCTTGAGAGAACCCGTTCTCGCCGCCGTACGACACGTCCACGATCATGAGGATGATGGGCGTGAGCCGAATATCGAACAAGTCGCTCTGCATGAGCTGGTTCTTGAAGTCCGCGGAGCCAGCCATGACGAGCCCGTTGACGTTCGGGCGGTCGTTCGTGATGAAGTGCTGCGTCGTGAGTTCGGCGATCTTGCGCACGTAGTTCTGGCGCTTCTCCAAACGCAGGCGCGCGAAACGCAGCGCCGACTGCCCTCCGCGGCCGTGCTTCTTGGGCAGATCCACGGAAACCTTGTGGATCACCTCGCGGTGGTTCCCCGCGAGCGTCCCGAACAGACAGCCGTGGCCGTCCATCACCACGAACCCGTACTTGTTGTCGCTCTGCAGGAGCTCGGAGAGCACCTCCGTGTGGAACTTGTTGTCGCACATGTACAGCGACGTGTTGATGGGCTTGAAGGGCTCGAAGTCGATGTTCAGCTTCTTCTCCTTGCCCTCATCCGTCAGCACGGTGCCGCAGTAAATCAGCAGGCCGTTCGGAGGCACGCTGCTGTACCGCTTCAGGCGCGTCTGCGCGGAGCCGATGGCGTCAAGCACGGACTGCCGGTTCACGCGCGACTTGATGTTGGACGCCGTGCCGGCCTCGTCCGTGAGCATCTTGTTGGTCAAGTTGATCTGGCCCTTGGGAGGGATCACCAGGGAGATCATGGACGTGCCGTTGCCGCGAGCCTCCTCCAGGCCTTTCACGAGCTGCACGAGGGGTTTCGGCGGGGCGGGGACGGGAAGTGGGCGCGAACGGAGGGTCAGCGCCGGCTCGGGAGGCGAGGGAGGACGGGGGGCGAGCCCGCGGGAGTGGACGCCTCGCGCGACGCGGGAAAACGCCGAAGCCTCGGCCGCCGCAATATCCCGATTGCTTTTTCACGGGATAGCTCGAAGAGGGGCGCACCTTGCGGATCTTCCACATCTCGATCTCCGCCTCATCCTGTTCCACTTCTATGCCGCTCATCCTTTCAGGCGAGTTGCGTCTGCGTGCCTGTGGACGGCGCGCGGAGGCAAGAGGGGGAGGCGCGGGGGGGGAACGCGCTGAAACGCGGAAACTTGCGAGCGCTCGAAGGCGACTCTGGCGGCTAAAGCGGCGGACAAAAATCCCGCAGAGATCAATCAGTTTGCACCCGGAACGTGAGTCTCGTGTTTTCGAAAAAACGGTGATGATGAGCGCGTATGAGTAAACAGTCTGGGAGCGAAGAAACCGAACGCGTCGTGCGATGGTGCGGCAACGCGCTGTTGCTGAAAAGAGCGATTCTCAAACCAAGCCCGCGACGCCGACGCGCGCCGCGACGATGACGATACAACCGCTACGCGCGCAAAGCGACATCATCCTGCGTCGCCCACACACACGCCCCTTTTTGTCACCTCCCGCCAGCCCTCGCCTCGTCGTGGTCGTCGTCCCCCGCGAGCAGCACCAGGGTCATCCCGAATAAAATCACCAGGACGTACGGCAACCGATTGGCGATTTTTTCGTGGAACACCAGCGCGCCGGCGACGACGCTTACGAGGATGCCGCTCCGCTTCGCGGCGATGGCGTACGACACGTACAGGTGGTCCAGCGCCATGAGGTACGCGGTCATGGTGTACATCTCCAGCGCGGCGACCCCGAAGAGCAGAGGGACGTTCGAGGAGAACGCCGAGAAAACGTTGCGCAACCCGCGCCGGCGCGCCGCGACGCAAAACGTCGGCACGAACATGCAGAACCGCTGCGTGGCGACGAACAAGACGAACGCGTCGCACGCCTGCTTCCCCATCTTGTCCAGATCCGAGGTGAAGCTCCAGAGCACCGCGACGAGCAGCATCAGCCGAGACCCGGGCTCACGCGGGAGCGCCCAACCGACGTTTAACGCCGCGAAAAAGGAGTCAGCGCGACGAACCGTCCCACTTCTACGCTTCGCGTTTAATCCCGATCCCGATCCCCCGACGTCGTCGACTCTCCCGAACCCGTTCCCTCTCTTCAGATCGCCGCTCAGCCTGGTCTGCCTCGTCTCGTCCGCCGCACTCGCCAAACTCGACAGATCCGCTGAGCTGTTCCCGCGGCTCCGGGGCTCGCCGGAGGACCCGGTGCGCGCGGTGGTCGTCACCGCCACCACCGGGTCCTCCGACGCTCGGCCGAGCTTTTCTTTTCTTCCCGGCTTGGACGCGTTTCCGGCGGGGGCGTTTTCGTTTTCGTCTTCGCGCCGCGCGCCCGCCGTGTTGAGCCCGTACGCGCCCGCGGTCATGATCACCACGCCGAGCACGCCGGCTGCTTCGGGGACCTCGCCCAGCATGAAGTACGAGGTGATGAGCAGCACCGCGGGCGTGAACGAGAGATACGGCACCGTGAGCGACACGGGCGAGATGGACAAGGCGCGCTGGAACAGCAGCGAGCTCCCCGCCTTGATGAGCGCGCTCGTGACGCCTATGGTCAACAGACGCCTGTCGTCCGACGTCACCGCGTCTGCCAACTCGCTCAGCTTTCCGAAAAACGCGAGCGCCGCGAACAGCAGCAACACGTTACACGTCTCGAGAAGCGCCACCAGCTCGACGTTACTGGCGAATCGGGACGCGCCGTGCTGCCGAGTCCGAGAGACGGGGGGGAGGCGTTCGCGCGCGCGCGGCGGAGCGGTGACAGGTGCGGCCGTCGCGTCACGCGCGGATCGGGGGAAGAAGAGGCGTCGTCAGTGGCTCGGTCGTCGTGGGAGGTGGCTGGACGGGGGATGCTTTCGACGGAAGACCGCGTCGACGCGTTCGGGAAAAGTCTAGGACGCGGCGGACGGCAAGCGGTGTGGACGAGCGTGGACGATCCGCGAAGGCGCGTCGGCGAACGCGCGCGCGAGGAGGAGCGCGTGCGCGTACCTTGCGCAGCGTGTCCGTTGCTCCGCTGCTCGCAGCAGCGGAGAACGCCCACGCGTACCCCACCAGAGAGTGCATTCCGCCCACTCGCGCCCTCGCGACTGCCCGCGGCGGGCCGCGGCCTGCAGGTAAAGGTTACTCGGGCTCGCTGCCGATCAGGGACGTTCGCGAAATTTTGAAGGGGTGCCCAAACTGCGCCTTGGCACACCGTTGCTCATCTCCTCCGCTCGGTGCGGCACAACGCGCGGCGCGACGCCCCGCAGCTCGCGCGAAGCGTGCCATGGGCCGCCCCGCGCGGCGCGGGGACGCGCCCCCCGTGGCCGGCCAGGGAAGCCTCCTCGGGTTCCTGCGCCGAGCGCCTCTCGCGGCGGCGAACGACATCGCCAACGCCCGGGAGCTCGATTCGCCGACCGTGGCGGAGAAGCGCGAGAGACTCGAGCCGACGGACGTGGAAGGGACCGCGGGCGATCCCGCCGTCGAAGCGGCCGCGGGAGCGACGACGAGCGATGCCGCGGAAGGCGGGGCGCGCGCGCCCGCGCGTCTCCGCCCGCCCGTCAGGATGGCCGACGCCCTCGAGCGCATCGCGCGGAACGTCGAGCGGTGGGCCACCGTCTTCGTCAAGCTCGAGGACGCGACGGTGGACGTCGCGGCGCACGAAGAGGCGCGCGCGCGCCGTGACGCCGACGCGCGCGCCGCGCTGAGCAAACGCGCGTACGAGTACCGGTTACGCGCGTACGCGCGGACGAGCGCCTTCTACGATGCTCGCGTGGAAGACGAGACGTCCTGGGACGAGGCGTCCTCGGACGCGGAGACGGTCTTCCCCGCGCGCGACGCGCGAAAACGAAAACCGCGCCGTTTCCTCGAACGCTTTCTTCCAGACGCTTCGACGAAACTTCGACGCACGGACGCGTTCGGGTTGTCGCTGACGAACCTACACGAGCTGGGCGTCACGCATCTGCCTCGCGCGCGCCGCGAAACCACCGCCGCGGCGGCGTACGGCGACCCCGCGGTTTCCGTCGCGTTCGACGCGAGCGGTTCGTTCCTCGCCGCCGCGTGCGCGTCCGGCGGCTTATGCGTTCTGCCCTTCGACACGCTGCGCGTCTCCGACGGCGAGCGGTTCCAGCCGGTTTGGACGCGGCGGGGACTCGGGGACAGCGGGAGCATACAGAGGACGGTGTCCTCCGTGGCGTGGGGGGGAGGGGGGGAAGAGAACGGAGGAGACCGAGGCGGAGGCGTTTTTCGCGAGAGCGCGTTTCTGGCGACGACGTCGCCGGACTCGGACGTCGTCGAAGTGCTCGACGCGCGCGTTGGACGCACCGCGCGCGCGGTGTCGAGCAGCGGCGACGGTGTCGGAACCGGCAGTGTCTTCGCGAGCGCCAACGCGGAAGGCGCAGGCTTGCTGGACGTGTGCTTCGTGCCGGGCGCGGGGGGCACGTCGTTCGTGGCGTCCGGGCGCAAGGGGCGCGTGTTCCTGTGGGACGCGCGGTGCGCGGGCGCGCCGCGCGCGACGCTGCACGCGCCCGGCGCGTCGGCAGCCTCCTCGAAGGCTGCCGTGCACTGCGTGCGCGTCGGCTGCGACGGGCAGACGGTTCTCGCGGGAACCGCCGCGGGGGAGATCCACGTCTGGGACCTGCGGGGGGGCTCAGGCGGAGGCGGCGCGTCCAAATCCAACGCCTCAGCGTTCTCTGTCGCGTCCCGGCGCCAGACGTCGTTCCCGGTGCTGCGCACCGCGCGCGTCGCCGATTCCCTGGCGCTCGCCCCGACGCTACGCGGGGGGCACCTGGACGCCACCGCGAAGCGCGCCTGGCAGTCCGCGATGCGCTCTGGCGTGCACTGGTGCGAGCAGGACCCGCACGACCCGCGGCGCGTCGGGTTCCACCTCGCCAGCGGGTGGTCCGGCGTCCTGGACCTGGCGTCGGGGGAGGACGTACCGACGGCGACGCACGCGCACTGCCCCGCGTCGCTGTACGCGCCGGGCGCGGACGGCGCCGCGCCGGTGCTCGCGCCCGGGCTCTCGCAGGCTGCGTTGACGCACAGGCGCACGGCGGCGTGGCTCACGATTGGCGCGGGGGGGTCGAAGTGCGCGGCGCTGCTGGTCGGGTGTCCGGGAACCTCCGGCGTGCGCGCGCTGGACTTCTCGCCGACGCCGGCGGCGAGGCGCTGGGTCGCCGGCGTCACCGAGGAGGACCTCGACGCCGAGGAGCGGTTCGATGCGCGCGCGTTTCGGAGGTTCCAAAAGAGCCGCGACGCAAACGGCGCGGACGTCGAGGACGCCGCCGCGACGAAAATTCGCGGTCGAGGCGGGCGGTGGTGGCCGGACGAGCCGACGGCGACGTCCGGGCCGGCGGTGGCCGTCGCCGCGCACCCAGGCGGCGCGTACGTCGCCTGCGGCACGTGGAACGCCCTTCTGTGGATGGGGCCGAGAAAGGTCACGTAGCGCATGCGGCGTTCCGGTCGCCGCGCGTGTTAGGACGTAGATATATGGTACGCGTTTATTACGTAGTTAACGTTTGTCGTTTTACTCTCCGCGCTACGCGCGCGTCTAGCAACATCCCCCCGACGCCTTGGCTTCGCGCGCCTCGCCGAGCCGCACCCCCCCCGTTTTCCCCCCCGCGTCCTCCTTGAGCCTCCGCACCGCCGCCTGCGCGACGCCCATGAACGCGGCGTCCACGCCGTCGCCGCTCTTCGCCGAGGTCTCGAAGAACGGCACGTTGAACGATCTCGCGAGCGCCTCGCCTTCGCTTCGTTTGACGACCCGCTCGCCTTCGTCGCAGTCGTCCTTGTTCCCGACGAGCGCGACGTCGACGCGCTCGCTGGCGTGCTCCTTGACGTTGGCCATCCAGTTGCGGACGTTCTCGAAGCTCCGCCGGTCGGTGACGTCGTACGTCAGGAGAATGCCCATCGCGCCGCGGTAGTACGCGCTGGTGATGGTGCGGAACCGCTCTTGGCCCGCGGTGTCCCAGATCTGCAGCTTAACGCGCTTGCCCTCCAGGTCCACGGTCTTGACCTTGAAGTCGATGCCGATGGTGGTGATGAACGACGCCGTGAACTGGTCGTCGGAGAAGCGCAGAAGCAAGCAAGACTTGCCCACGCCGCTGTCGCCGATGAGCAGGAGCTTCACCAGGTGGTCGTACTTCGGGCGAGCGCTCATGGTGGCTCCGGTGCTCTTTCCCGCAGATCTCCGCGCGGCTCAGATCGGGACCCGCGGGGGGCGGCGGCGCGCGCGCCGAGTCAAGGAGACGCGAGCCTCGCCGGTCGGTCCGGAGACGGCGTCCGCGAGCGATCCGAGCGCCTCGAGACGGACGCGAGTCGCCCCGTGCGCGCGCCTCGGTGTGAGGAGACGCGTCCAACGAACAGGCGCGTGCCGCTTCTCGAATTTTTATGCTTTCGCGCCAACGAAATCGGAACTCCGGTGCGTTTCCAGGCGCCGCTTTCTCTCGGACGGCGAGACGTTTTCGTGTCGACTTGACGACGCACGAAAGCCACGACTCTCCCACGCGCGTCTCTCCCGCGGCCGCTCCGCTTCCCACCATGACCGTCGTCGTCTTTTCGGCCGCCCACGTCCACCTCGCCCCCGCGTTCTCGCGACGGCGCGCGATCCCCGCGCGGCGCGATCGCCGCGCGCCCGCCTGCCCGCCTGCCCTCGAGGGTTCGCGTTCGCGAACGAGGAACTGGCGAAGCGCCGGTGACGACGACGTTCGCACCGACGTCGCCGTGGGCATCGGCGGCCACACCCGCACCGGCGGCGAGGACGTCATGGACGAGGCTCGCGTCGTGGACCCGTACGGCCTGATTCAGGATATCATGTCCTCCCCCGCGCACACGCTGACCCCCGGCCTGGAGCTGGACGACCCCGTCGTGCGTCAGTCGCTCGACAGACACCACGGCCTTCCCGTGGTTTCCGCCGAGACCGGCCAAGCCGTGGGCGTGCTCTCCCGCGCCGACCTGAGGCGGATCGGGGAAGGAAACACCCAGGCGTACACCGTGGGCGATGTGATGAGCAGCCCGCCCATCTGCGTGCGCGCCCGCGCGCACATCGCCGAGGCCGCGGGCGTCATGCTCCAGCACAAAGTGCACCGCCTTCCCGTGGTGGATGACCGAAACGTCCCGGTGGGCATCGCCACGCGTCAGGACGTCTTCGAGCCCCTCATCGCCAAGCGCGACGACGTCCTGGTGGACCAGGCGACGAGAAGGTACACAGGAAAGGCCGATTCTTCTTCTTCGACTTCGACTTCTTCGACTTCTTCGACTTCTTCGACTTCTCCCGGAGACGGTAAAAACGAGAGCGGCGAGGCGGCGCGCGCCGCGTCGCGGTCTTTGTCGACGTCGCAAAGACGCGTTCGCGTCGCGGCGAAACCGTTCACGTCACCGTACGCGTTCCGCCGCGACTCGCCGCTGACTCGTCGTTCCCCTTCCCCGGGTTCGCCCGCCGCAGAGTTGGGTGAGGCGGAGGAGGCGCAGGCGAAGATGCGCGCGCGCAAGCTCGCGGAGGGGTTCGAGCGGGAGGACGAGAGGTGGGCGCTCGACCTCAACGTCGACGGCGCGTGACGACAGACGCGAAGATGAGCGAGAAACAGACACAGATGCGGTTCCGTTTTTGTTTTTGTCACCAAAAATGCAAAAAACAAACCCCATCGAAGAATGCGATTTTTCGCGACTCTTTGCTTCCTTCGATCTGCTGGATTTGGCGCGAAATCGAACACTGCATCGCCGTAGCGTGCGTTTTTTCGTTTTTCGAGGTGTCTAACAACGACGCGCCAAGTTCGACATGTCCGATGATGACGATCGCGGCGCGGCGTCAGAGGCGGGCGCGCCACCGCGAGACCGGGGGTCGACCGGCGAGTCGAGGCGGGTACGGGTGCGGGTGCGGAGCGAGACCTGGACAAGGGCTGCGCGCTCGCGAGCGCGTTGGGCGGCGCGCGTGGACGGACGCGGCCGATCGTCCACGGACTCGGCGTTCCATTTCGGGGCACTCCTCCGATCGCGGCCACGTCGGGGAGAGGCGCGGACGCCGGTCGATGTGCGCCACGATGGCGCAGGAGAGCTTCTCGTCGGCTTCCACGCCCGGCGGCCATCACGAAGACGACTCGCGCGCGATCCGCGAACAGCTCTCCCCCTCTTTGACCGCGTTCGCCGGCCGCGCGCGCGTCGCGGACCAGTGCGTTGCCGCGGAGACGGTCATCCTGCACAAACCCGTGGACGCGGTGGTGACGTACGCGTGGGACGCGCGCCGCGGGCGTAACCTGCACGTCGCGTGGCCGGCCAACATCCCCGAGCTCGCCAGGTACGAGCCCGAGACCAACGCCGACGCGAAGACGCCGTTCGACAGGACCAGGACGCCGAGAGACTCCATCCTGGTCGTGAAGAAGGGCGCGTCGGTCCACGGCGCCGGCGCGAAAAATAATCGCGCCGGCGCCGAAACCGGAGTCGTCGACTGTAAAAAAATCGACGTGCCTTCGCTTAAAACGCCGCGGTTCCCCACCGCGCAGGCGCGCGAGGCGAGAGAGAGATGGCCGCAGCTGCTTCTCCGCGGGCAGACGCACAGGCGCCTGAACGCGTACGGGCCGGGGGTCGCGCCACCGGGCACGAGGCTCACGGGCGCGCCGGACTGGAAGCGGGACGACGACGACGACGACGACGACGACGACGACGACGAGACTTTGTCGGTTTCGACGCCGCGCGAGACGATTCGCGTGACGCACGTCGCGCGTCGCGACGGCGAGATCGTCGCGAGGCAAAGGCGGGTCGTTTCATCTTCGACGTCTTCTTCCGTCGTTTCGAAGTCGGAGCTCGCCGAGACCCTCAACCGGACCGTCGGATGCGCTCTGCGCGCGCGCGCGACGCGCGGCTCGATGGACGGGCGCCTTCCCGGCGCGACGTGGCGCGCCGCGCACCGCGACGCGCGCGTCCGCGTCGGCGACTCCGGCGACTCCGGCGACTCGTCGACGGTTTTCGTTCGCCCAGAGACCGTCTCCGGTGTCGCTTCGCTTTCGCGCGCTGAACGGAGCCGTACCTGTGGGTACGGCGTCGAGGCGGACCTCGCGCTGGGGTACGGCTCGGCGTCGCAGCCGCACTCGCGCTCGAAGCTGCACGCGCCGGGCGACCGCGCGCGGCGCTCGACGACGCGCACCTTCCGGGACGAGCCGGAAGTGAAACGCGCCGTCGCGCGGACGCGCGGCGACGCCGCCGACGCCGCGACCCTCGTCGCGGCGGCGAAGGCGATTCGCGGGAGGGCCACCGTTTCGCTCGACTCGAAATCGTACACCTCGTCGCATGACACTTTTCCGTCGGAGGACACGGGTTCGGTCTCGCGCGGGCGGCTTCAGGCGCGTCGGGGTTTGGGGGGGGGGAAGCTCCCGGCGGACCCGTCGGCGGCGGCGTCGCGTCGCGCGCAGCCTCGCCCTCGTTTGGCGCGTTCGGAGCGCGAACGGATTCGGTTTGGCGACGCGGGCGACCCGACGTCCCCGGCGTCGCACATCGGGCGCCTCGGCGCGCTGAGCGCGTCGTTCAACGACCGGCAGCGCGCGATGGTGGGCCGGGGCGTGCAGGAGGCGAGGACGCGCATCCGAGACGAGCGCTCGTGGGGGAAGTGACGCGTAGGCCGTAGTCTAGACGGCGACAGGGCGCGGAGCGTTTTCGAAGATTTCGGTTTTTCGATCGCCGGCGACGCTTTCAGACGCGGTTCGTCGTTTTCTTCGCGTCCCCTGAAACGAAATCGTGGTTTCGCTCCTCGACCGGTCGCACTCCGTCCGGCGCGATGGGGTCCGGGTCGCGGAGCCGGAGGCGCGAGGAGGCGCTCCGCGCGGGTGAGCCCGACCCAGCCGCGGGCGACGCGGATGACCCCGCGCTCGTCGCGCACAGGGCGCACAAGGCCCGCCAGCGTCGCCGGAAAACAGAAAGGAGACACGCGGCGGTGGAGGCCATCTTGGCTCGGCTGACGGTCCCCCCCGCGGACGCGTCGGGCGCGTTCGCGCCGGTCGAGGAGACGGCGGCGTGGCGCGGGGGCGACCCCCCCCCCG
>Ga0209666_1002064_pt1 | contig 15114 bp, 11 predicted proteins | sample SaaInlV_125m_DNA_FD_184679 | JGI IMG/M metagenome (GOLD analysis project Ga0209666, IMG submission 184679) | Marine microbial communities from expanding oxygen minimum zones in the Saanich Inlet - Saanich Inlet SI037_S3LV_10m_DNA (SPAdes)... | ecosystem: Environmental > Aquatic > Marine >...
GTCTTTGTCCTCTCAAGCCATGACACAATCTACCACCGCGGCTGCGCGCCCATATGCGGCACGATGGGCATGTTGTCGGTGCTCGTCTTCACTGCGGCCTTTGTGGTACAAATTGCCGTCTACGCACGCATGGACGATATCGACTTGATCTTCAACGACGCCTCCTGCGTCGGCGACGCCGACGTTTGCTCCCAGGCGTACCGCGCGCGCCGCTTCTACGCAGCGAATGGCTCGCCCGCCGTTCTGTGGGCCTGTGCCGCTGGGTTGACGCTCTTCGCCTTCCCCTACGACCGGCGCTGTCGCACCCGACGGGACTATTTCGCCGCGCGAGACGATCCCACCGGTCGTCGCGTGGCCACGGCCAGCGGCTGGGTGGCCATCATCGCGTCTCTGGTGGCGCTCGGGTGCGTCCTGCTGTTTGCAGACGCCGCAAGTTTCCTGGCGAGCGTCGAGGTCATGCTACTGTACTTTTCCATCCCCTTGGCGTGGTTTGGCGAGTCGTGGATCGCGTGTGGACTGCACGCGGGCGGCATCGCCGTCTACACCGCGTCGCGTCTGGGCGGCCCACTGGGCTACGATCTGGCATACCTCACGCACTGGTTTGTCGCGACCACGCTGCTGATCACGGTGCTTCTTGCTTTAACCACGGGCATCTCGGAACTCTTGTACAACAGCTGGTGCTCCAAGGGCCGCTACATCCAATGGATCGAGACGGCCACGGCGCTGCTGTTGGTGGCTCTGGTGTCTATGCAGCTTCTGTTGACAATATCGTCGCTTTCGCTCGGTGCCGGCTACGACGGATCGCGCGTCGCCGACGCGCGCACGTGGCGACAGACAAGTTTTGAGTGGGCGTCGCAGCACTGCATCTCGTTCTTCTTCGCAGCGGCGCTCGTGGGCGGTCGGTTTGAGACGCAGAATCCGTCCATAACGCGGTGGCTGCTGCGCCTCTTTTGGTTTGGGGTGCCAACGCTGCTGGTGACGCTCTGGCTGGGCACTCTCGTCTTTTTTCAGGACGATATACCGTACATGCGCATGGGCGAGCCCGTGCCCATTGCGATTGCAACGTTTGGCGCCGCGGTGCCGTGGGTGGTTGTAGGCGTCGTGTTGTGTTGACGGATTGTGGGTTGCGTGCGCGGTGCGTATTGGCTTGGCACACCGTGGCCATGGCAAAGGGCAACCCGGAGGCTGCGCTGGTAGGCCTTAAGATGCACGCGCAAAATGTCCAAGGCGAGGGTGTATTGTCCTTGCGGTAATGTAATGCTAATAAACGACGCATGCTGTCGATTTGCTGCTCGCTTTGCACACACACACGCACGCACACACGCGCGCGCGGTTACGATCCCTCATCGTCCGTCTCAACCGCTTTCGAATAGGTCCACAGTGGTATTCCGCGCTTTTTGCGGGCCTGCGCATACTCTTCCGACAGGAGCTTCACAAAGCGCGTGATGAATCCCACAGGGTTGGTGGTCTCGTACGCTTGAATGGTCTTCTTCATCAACGCCGCGTCCGCATAATTCTTGAGCATGAAGTAAAACATGCGCCGCAGCGTGGCGTGAAACCTCTGCTCTGAGGAAATACGCATCAAGGACTTCTGTATGTACGTTTCCGTCGCGGCTTGCATGTCCCGACCCAGCTGCTCGCAGAGGCTGCCCTCGGTGTGCTGCATGTCATTCCAACGGCTCTCCATTTGCGACGCCAAAAGGCTAAACGTTGCCACGTGCTTCTTGTGCCACGCTGCCAACTCATTCAAAAAGAGCAGCGTGTTGATGAAAAAGATGCAGGTGAAAGGCGTTTGCCGCGTGGGACTGTTCCGGTTGGGCTCCGATGCATAATCGGCCCCAAAGTCAATCACCCGAACCTCGTATTCCATTCCATCCTTGCTCGGAACACGCCGGGCCACCATGTTCCACATCTTGTTGTCGCCCATCAAAAAGCCGGCTTTCGAGACGTCAGAAATGTGGTTGCCGACCTTGATTTCGATAAACTCCTGAGCCATGCGCAACTCACTGGGATCCGTGTGCACATTGGGTAGGTCGTCGAGCAGCAACCGCAGTGGTATCCAGCCGTCTTCAAAGATGTACCCGTAGCTGCGCCCAACGGTGGTGGCTTCTTGCTGCGAGATGACCTTCATGGGAAACGCGGCATACACGGGCGGGGCCAGGTTTTGTTGCGCGGCTTGCAGCGTCATCAGCAACTCGTCGCGAAAGCCCCTCGTGTTGTCGTAGTCGTACTCGTCTCCATCATCGGCTGTCGACGCCTTTGGGGCGCGAATGCCAACCGTTTTGGGCAACATCCAGTTCTTTGACGAGGTCAACGCAAACAAGATGCTTCGGAGTGCAGTCGCCCACATGCTCGTGTCGTAAGGGCTCACATTCTTTTCAAAGCAGTTGCTCGAGCCGCACGCTTTTGACTGATTCCACGCGATGGGCTTGTTGCCAAACCGCTTACGCAGCCGCTTCAGGGCATTGTAGGCTGGAACGCTTAAAAATTTCCGATAGATTGGGTCCAACCACTTTAGCTTGGAATCGGGTTGAATGCGCAGGTAGTGGATTGGCGCGCCATTGCCATACGAGGCAAACATGTGACGATTGGGTGGCTCGTCCCACTCCAAGGCTTCGCGAAAGAGAAACTCGTAGTCGGACTCGGGCAACTCGCAAAGCTTGTCACAGGGGTACAACGAGTTGAGTCTTGAAAGTGCGCGTTTGGTTTCGACGTCATCGCGCCTTTTCAAATAGCGTTTGTAAGCGTCGTCCTTTTTCGGTTCGATGTCGTCGAGCTCCTGGACTTTGTGATTGACGTCGTTGTGCGTAAAGCTATCCTTCATTGGAACTGTGCCGGGAGCAGTCGGCACTGGGCCTGTCCATTGTAGCCAAGGAGGAATAATAGGCAGAGCGCTTGCAGGAGCCGCAGGGCCTGGCACGTCTGTGGACGATGAACCGGGTGGTGCGGGCGGCGACGGCGGCGGCGCGGGCGGATCGACTCGTTGTTGTTTGGGCGGTGGGGCGTCTACGAAGTCGTCCGCCTCAAGAGTGTCGACCGACGTTGGCACCTTGCGGTGGCGCAGGGTGAGTCGGCCCAGGTTGGGCAGCATCGTGCAAACCGCTACTTGGAAGGCAACGCGAGAGGATTATTTGCTGCGTGCGTTGCGCAGTAAAGACTTCAACCCCATGCCTGCTTAGCTGGTGAAGTAACTCGCTTTTTTTGTCGCGCGAACTACCCGCGGAGCTGCCCGCGCAGCGGTAAGGCGGTAAGGCGGAGCTCGCTTTTTGCGTCGCACACTGCCCCTCACTTGCCAGTGGAGTGAGGGGAATGCTCGCTTTCGCTCGCACAAGCGCGAGTGCGAGCGCGAGCGCGGGGTCTGCCGGCGGCTCTCATAGATCTCGCTCGGGGCCGCTTGCGGTGTCCGAGGACTACTCTGGGTGTGCAAACCCGATACCATGTCTTCCAAGCCCGCCATCAAACCCGCCTTCACCGTCAAGGGTGCCGACCCCAGCAAAGACACCGCTCCCGCCCCGGCCCGCACGGCCAGCACAACGGGTCATAAAATCGCCACGCTTGGAGAGTTGGACATCAAGAAGTTCCGGCTCGGCACCGAGCTGAAGAAGGGCAATAACGGCGACCGGTACGTCGAGCTCTACTACGACGACGCGCGCTTCACTTACGAGGTGTGCAAGCTTCCAAACTACGCGCGATGCCCCTTCAAGGCGGGCCCGTACAAGAGCAAGGAGACGGGACAGGAGCAGGGCAGCGGGTGGAACATCCAGGTGGAGATCACGCAAGAGCAGGCGGACAACTACGGCGAGTTTGAGGAGTGGTTGCGGGAGGGGTGCAAGAAGTTCATGAATGAGGCATTCCCGGCAAAGTCTGACAAGATGCCGCCCATCACCGAGGCCGAGTTTTTCCGCAAATTCAACTCACTCGTCAAGGGCGCTGACCCCGCAAAGGGCTACCCGCCGTCTATTCGCATGGCCGTGCAGCACGAGTCGGTTGACCAAAACGGCAACCCGCGCACCATGCCCAAGATTTACAAGGCGCACCTCAAGGAGAACCCCGTCACGGGCAAGAAGGGCATCACCAAGCCGATTGCCGGCACGATCAACGACCTTGACAAGGGATCGGCCATCGTGCCCGTGGCGGCGGTCTCGCGCGGCATCTACTTTGGCGGCACCGGATGGGGCATCAAGGCGCCCCTCTCGACCGCGTACATCCTGACCAACTGCTCCAGCGCCAACGGCCCGTCGGTTGACACCTCGGGTGTCGAGATCTTTGACGAGGAGACCCCAGAGGACGACAACGTCCAGGTGAAGCGCCAGCGCCTCGACGAGCCGTTTGCCGGCGGCGACCAGTTTGAGGATGGCCTTAACGAGGCGCAGGCGCTGCTCACGGCCTCGGCCTGAGCGCGCGCACACGGGTGGCGTGCACGGACCGATTAGGGCGCGTGTGTGTTTGCGCGCGCGCGCGCGCGCGTGTGTGTGTGTGTGTGTGTTGTGTGTTGTGTGTCGCGCGTGCACTCGCGTGCGCACGAACGCACACACGCGCGCTTGCGCTTTGCGTGCGCGCCTGTAAACCAAAATTCAATCGCTAAGGAACAGCGCCAACCCCGATCCCAAACGTTGCTAAACACCACCACCACGACAGCATGGCCGATGGCCTGGGAATGGTATCGGGCTCGGACGACGACGACGACGACCCTGTGCCGTCTGGCGACGATGATGAAGTTCCCGCACCCCTCCCTCTGTCTCTCCTGGCCGCCGACAGCAGCACAAAGCCCGCGTCGCCCACCAAGCCACCAGATACGGCCAGAGACGATAACAATTGTACGGCAAAGGAAACGCCGGGTGCGAGCGCTGCTCACTCGGCAATGGGCACCGCCAAGGAGGCTGGTCCACTTCAGGACAGCGACAGCGATGACGACGCCAGGCTCACAACACCCAACCAGATGCCGCCACACAAGCCACTGAACGAGCCTGCCGCAGAGGTGGACACGACGGAGCCCTTCGACGCAGCCAAAGCAGCGGAAATGGCACGCAAGGGCGTGGGAGAGGGCATGCCGCCCGTGTCGGCGTCTGGTGCGTTGTTGCCGTCGGCCGCGTCGGAGCGCACCCCTGGCGTGGTGGACGATGCGCTGCGTGGCCTCGTGCTCATGCTCAAAGGTGAAAAGAATGACAGCCTCTGCAAAGTGCCAATGTGCCAGTGCTTGCACGGCCTTGTCAAGGATGACGACGGCAAGACGTGGCCGCCCTATGAGATCACGCTCGCCGAGGCGCGCCAAAGTCAATTCAGCCGACAGACGTGGCTCTCGGCGCACATGCAGGAGGACCCGACCCGCCTCTTCAACACGGTGCTATTTTTCAACGTCGGCGACCCCCTGCCAGATCCCAACACGGTCACCGCCACGGATCCCAACTTCAACACGAGCTACAAGCTGCAGGCGATGCTTCCGGGTGTGCTCGTAAACCACGATGACAACGTGGACGTGGCCAAGCGTATTGCCGAGTACAACGAAACCATTGGATCCACCGAGTGGACCTTTGCCATCCCCGTTCCGGCTCAATTCATCAAGAGCATGTACAAGCAGTTCAAGCACGGGTTGCCCTCGTTGTACAATCCGCTGACAAACGACAATGTCAAGTTTCAGCTGTTTGACAAGGTTGAGAACCAGTGCTCGCGCTACCCACTGAAGTGGAAACTCGTCGTTGACAAGAGTCGCGACGGGCAGGCCAGCGCCGCCTCCGTCAATGGCGGCCGGAACAAGCGCGCGACTGCGGGGGGCGAGGAGGGCGCGCGCAAGCGCGCCAGCACCAAACCGGTTCCCAACGCCCCAACACTCCCCGTCGCCACCGCGCCAGTCGAGAAGCAAGACGCGGTGGCGACCACCGAGCCGACCACCGAGCCGACCACCGAGGCGCCTCCGCGATCGCCACCACAGCCGCACCTGGCCAACGTCCAGACCACGCTGCGCTTTGGAACCAGCAACGCGACACCCGTCGCCTCCAGCACCGACAGCACCGACAGCGCCGTGAGCGCGGCGCAGGCGCAGCAGTCATTTCCGCTGGCGCTGCAATCGTCGGCGCCGCCCTTTGTCGCCACTGCGCTTTCGTGGACCGCCATCACGCCCGAGTGGTTCTCGGTAGTCGTGCCCAAGTTGCCCAAGGGCTTTGTCGTCGAGATGAGCGCGCCCACAAAACACTGCAGCGGCATGGTGAGCTTCAAACGCTCGAGCTCGGACACTTCCGTGGACGATCCGGACTTTTGAGTGTGCATGTGCGCGTGTATGCGCGCGTGTGTGTGTATGCGCGTGTGCGTCTTGTGTGCGTCTTGTGTGTACGTGCAATTCTAAACCTTGCGACAACGGGAGCGGTTTGAGTTCATGCACACACACACACACCAAAAGCAGAGCCATAAACAATGTGCGCATAATAAAAAGGAGAGACGGCGCCCATGCCGGGCTACGGTCGTGTCACGCCGCCCGCGCGCGGCGAGCGCATCTCGTGGGTGGATTCGGCTACCGAGCGCGCATCGGCTGGGCGTGCGCTCGGGATTCCTTTTTTTGCCACCGTGGTCGCCGTCGCGCTGGCGGGAGTGTTGACGATTGCGTTTACCCCAGTGGATGACGTAAAATTTGCGGGTCTGGACGAGCGGCTCGAAGAGGCAGGGCACAACATTACGTGTCTGCGCGCCGCACGCCGCGCCGACTACGCCATCGTCTTCATCGGCATGGGGTCGCCATCGCAGCACCTGAAGCTTCTGCTGAAGCTGGACCACGTGCGCGACGAGATCGACGCCAAAACGGAGCCGACCATGCGGGTCTTCTCGGAGCGCATGCACAAATCGACCTCGATGGCGTGCGAGCCGTTTGACCCGCCGCGCCAGTACGAGGCACTGTGCACCGATGCGACCATGGTCTTTCAGGGGAGTCGCCGGCAGCGGTACGTGCGCTCGCGATTCACGTACGCCAACGACCACGTCGAATACAGCTACAATGATCGTGCGGCGCTGCTCGGGCTCGACGGCAACTTTTACCTGCGGCGTGGCACCACGTATTGGTTGACGACGACGCATCTGTGCTTTGAGGACATTTCCGACGCCGACGACGCGTACGGTGGGGGAGATGGCGACCTGCAATTTTCCATCGACGGCGGCGGCGCATTGATTGCCGATATAGACCAGCTCGCGGCCTTTCGCGAGGACCTACCCGTGGTCCAGGCGAGCCAGCTCGACAACTGCTCCGGCCTCTTCGACGCGGGCGTCAAGTTGTTCCCCTCGGACGCGGCGAGTGAGCGCCTGTCGTGGCTCTCGCTGAGCGATACGTTTCTGTACGAGTACGGCAACCCAATACTCCTCATGCGGCGCGAAGTGGTCGAGATGGGCAAGCCCTGCGCCGACGCACGCACCGACGTTGCGCACGTCAATAATCTGTACCGACTGGACTGTGCCATCATCGACCCGGCGTGGTGCCAGGAAGCGCCCTCGGTGCCCTTTCGTCGCCTCGCCACCGCGCGCATGCGCTTTGACTTGCACCGAGACGGCGAGAGCGGCGAGCTGCACATCGAGACCACCGAGTCGCTCGCGCGCATCCCGTTTCTCGTGAGCTACGGCGACGGGCTCTGGCAAGCCTTTGGACGGCTGCTGATCATGCTTCTCACCGCGGCCGTGGTCTTTGTGCGCGGCACTCAGAACGCCTCCTCGAGTCGGTACATGCTCGAGCACGTGCTCAACATCATGCATTGCCGCGATCGTCAGGCCAAGAACCCGGTGAGCTACCGCTGGGCCATCTACCACGAGATGTCTGATGTGATCGTGGACGCTTCGATCACGGCCGTGGCTCTGATGTCTCGTATTCTAGTGTACAGCTACAGCGTGCGCCCGCTGATCTCCGACCAGCTCACGCATGTCGTCGTGTTCGAGGCCATAGGAATCGCCGCGTCGGCGCTCCACTTCTTCTTTCGGTACGTCGTCTTGGCGTGGGACCTGACTCACGAGGCGCCACTCACCAAGCTCGCAGGGCCCATGTCCATCTGCGACGTGTCGGCAGCTGTGCTTCTGGCGTTTGCGGAGACGCCGCTGCTCTCAAATGACGAGGGCCGCTTTCCCGCGGTGGGCCGTCTGCTCATCGGCATCCTGATTAGCATCTCGGTGCTGACGCGCTGCTTCTTTGCCGTGCCAATGTGCGCCGCGCTGGCGGACACGGTCACCAACGATCGAGAGACGTACACAAACGACATGAAGGGCTACAAGACGGTGCTCTCAATCGGCGCGGTGCTCTGGGGCCTACAGGGGGTCACAATCTGTGCCACATTGAGCGCCGTGTTCATCGTACCAGCGGCCTACTCGCTTGTGCGAGCCATCGAGGGCGACGCGCCGCTCGTGGTTCCCTACTGCTTGCTCTTTGGCCTGCTTTGTGCCGGGCTGCCGACCATCACCAAGGTCGCGCTGCGCACGTTTGAGCACGAGTGTTCCAAAGAGGGCCTTAGAAAGACGGACTAGCAACAAGCGTGTTATCGAATTGACGCGGTCGTCAATTTCCGTATTGGTGAAACGCCTCTAAAATCACACATTCTCGGCTGCGGCACGCACGGCCGCGCTACGCACAAACGCTTGGAGCCCGAGGCACACGGCCGTGTACGAAGCGCAGTGCTCCGCTTTCACTCTTGCCGCTATCCCGAGGAGCTCCTTCCGCTGGGCTGCGTCCCAGTCGGGTGGCACCGCGCGTGCGCATGATGGGCACGGCGCTGGGTCGGATTGAGAGGCCAAACCGTTCGCGGCGGCAGCCGCGCCGCGCGGCTCCGGTTGTGAGCCTGCCAACGGGGGAAAACGAGGATGGGCACGAGTGTCCGGTGTGCATGGTTGCCATGGGCAGCACCACATTCGCATTCCCCTGTGGCCATTGCGTGTGCACCAATTGCGACAGCAAGCTGCAGGAGCGTGGGTTTTACGCGTGCCCCACATGCCGCCAGCCGCGCGAGGGCGTGACGCGCGCGCAAGTGGACGCGGCGGCGAGTGCGCGCGTGCAGCGGGACCAGCTAAGCGACCAATTGCACATGTCTCCGGCAGGCCGGGCGTCGTTTGTCGAACACAATGGCTCCACCTACCAGATCGTATTCCTAAGGGACGAATCCGACACCGCCAGGCCATTTGACGTACTGCGCACCGTTGGAGTTGACGATGTTGCTGGGCAGACCACCGAGCGTGGTGCTGGCGGACATCGGCGCGTGGGCGTGGGACAGGAGCCGGTGGTTATCGACTTGACCAACGATGATAGCGGCGTTGATGCGAGTGTAGCCGACAACGGGCGCGGCTTGGTGCTTTCGGGGCCTTTGGCGCAGATGGTTGAGGAGCTCCTGCAGCCGACGCATCTGCTCGACTTTCTACACAGGCACAATTCGCTCACGAGCCTGATGACCGCCGTCAACGCGCGGCCGCGTTGATTGCGGGGCGCGTGTTGTAATATAAATTATCCGCGTATGGTGTCCCCCGCCGCCTTAGAACATTTTGAGCGCGAGCTCGCCAAAGACGACTCGCGCGACAATGCGGTCGTCTGGCTCAGCGACGTTTGGCACGATCTGCGGCCGCGCGAGTGGGTGACCCCCGAGTGCCGCACCATCTGCTCGACGACGCAGGGCGCGCTCAACGCGGTGGCGCAGCTCACCGAGTTTGTGCAGCCCGCTGAGCACCGCGGACTCGTGCGCAAGTACGTCTACAATCGCTTGGGTCTACACCCACAGGCGTACACGCGTGAGCATCCCAAGGTCGAAATGGCCAAGGCCATCCGCGTGTGGGCGTGCGCGCTCAACCAGACGTTTCTGATCGCCACCGACAAGGGAGGCGGGCACATTGCCGAGACGTGGCGCGCGTGTGGCCCGACGGGACAAAGCCAAGTCAGCCGGCGCGAGGCGCAGCGCATCTTTCGGGAGCACGGGCTGCTGCTGGTCATCGACCTGGTGCAGTTGCGCACGGTGGCACTGATGATCCACCCGGACAAGAAGGCGAGCTTTGAGGGCGACCTGCTCAAGTGGACGGTGCACGAGCACCTGGGCCCACCGCCGGCGGTGGTGGCGCGGCCGGCGACACCGCATCCGGCGCCTGACGACATGGGCGCGCGCGTGCGCGCGGCGCTCGAGAGCGCGGGCCGCGCCATCGCGGCGACCGGAAAGTGGTAAGGCAGCGCGTGCCCGTGTGTGCGCGTTTGCGTGTTTGCACGCGTATCTTTTAAAACAAACACAAGTTCCCATCGACTACACTCGCATTTCCTCGGCGCGCACAGACGCCAGCTTTGACGCCGCCAAGTTTTCCAGCTTGTACCTCAGCACCCGTCCTAGACGCGCCGTGGCGCCCGCTCGTGGATCCGTCTGTCGCCCAGCCTGCATGGCCACCCACCCGAGCCCGTACTCGCACGCGGCGCCGTAGACGCGCTGCAGATCGCTGCGGATGAGCATGCACAGGATCACCTCGCTCATCTGGTACTCGTGGTCTTGCAATGCCGACTCGAGCTGCTGCACAAGTACCATGAGCCGACGCGCGTTCATGTGCTCGTTCAGCGAAGGCGCGTTGAGCAGCCCGAGCACATCGCGCAGCGTGAGCTCGTGCCGCGTGGCAAAGCTCTGGTACTCGGCGGGCAGATCGGCAAAGGTGCTGAATACGGGCACCGCATGCGGCAGCTCGACGGTTCGTGTCGGGCTGGCAACTTCCGCCATGTCGCTATTTGCGGTGCAAACGCTCGCGCACAACGCAAGCGGCACCTTGCCACGTTCCTCGCATCTAGAAGCGTGCACTGTTTAGCAAATGAGCACGCGGCCGCCAGAGGCGGAAGAGCACATCCGCGTGCGCGGGACGATGGTTTCAACCTTTCCGTTGCACCCGTCCAAACTGCCCGTGTCGTGCGTGCACGGCTGGGGGATGCCCAATCGCAACGGGGTGTTAACAGTGGACCGAGCGATTTTGCACATCACGTACGACCGGTTCGACACAAATTTGATACACGTGTACGCGCGCAAGCCGGACCCGCCCCGCCCCTCCACGGGCTACACGTACGACGACGAGCCTAGCATTTGCTCAATCGTCTAGCACCTCTTCCGGATTTGGGGGAGGCAGCTCGATGTCGGCGCTGGCAAGCAGGTCGGCGTCAACCATCAGTTCGCGGAGGATGCGCACGGCCACCTCTGGAATGGGCGCGTTTTGTAAGACTTCGCGCTTCGCGGCGGCGGCCTCGGCCTTGCGCTTGGGAAGCTGCGCGCGCGTGCGATCGAGGTTATCCTGTGCCCGCTTCTTGAAGATGGAGTGCTTGGCGGTGGCAACCTTGCGCACGCCCGATTTGACCGCCTCGCGGTGCGGCCGCAGTGCCTCACCGGCCATGGCGTTGCCAATGCACTCGACCTGTCCAAGGTCGGGGTAGCTGAGGCACTCAACGAGTAGCTTAATCTGTGCAACCGGCGATGCAAAGGGCGCGTCTGCCTCTTCAAAGCCGGCCTCTCTGATCGCGTCCTGCACCGTGCCAAAGGTGATGCGCGTGGCTTCGTAGCCGTCATGGACAAACTGCACGTCGCGCGCTTTGGCGGCCGTCTCCTCCTCTGTATGTTCGGTGACGATCTCGTAGTAGATGGCATCCTTTTGCTGTCCCAGGAGGTGCTTCCTGTGTGCCTCTGGCGTCTCGTCTGGGCGGCACAGCACGCGCGGCGTGCGCGAGAGCCTTCCGAGCTTTTGGCTCGCGGGCGCCTGGCCGCCGTGCGCGTCGATGACAATGGCGTAACGAAAGTGTGGATTGAACACGTCGAGTGCCGACTCGCCCACGGGCGTCGCGATCAGTCCATCGAGTTCGCCCGAGTTGAAGCGCTTCACGAGCGCGGCATTGATCTGGGCCGTGTGCGTGCCCTCTGTTCCGTAGGCGTTGCCGCCGGAAAGAAGGCCCCAGCGCTCGCCCAAGAAGCCCTGCAATGCCTTGGCGGGGAGCAAGTGGTTGCAAAAGATCATGCCGACGTGCTGCATGGAGCGGTGCAAGTTGACGAGCATCCACACGGCATTGAGCTTGTCGGGATTGAGTGCCTGGAGGTATTGCTTGAGCGAGCCCGACACGCGCTCGTGCGCCGCCTCAAAATGCGGCGTCATCCGCACGCTGACCTCGGTGCGTCGCACCTTGGCGATGAGTCCGGCCGCTTCCAGCTCGGCGGGCGTGCGGCTGTAGAGCACGCGGCCAATGAATGCGAATTCTTTTGCGTTGGTCTCGTTGCGCAACTGCTCATCGGCACCCGCCATCGCCACGCCGCGGCACAGTGTGCCGGTAAACCCGAGCACGCGACGCGAGTTTTGGACGAGTATCTTGATCAGTGGCATGTACGTCTCAGCGGCAGCGTGGTGGCACTCGTCAAGCACCACCAGGTCCCATGGCGTGGTCGTGACAAACTGTCGCACGCGCGCGGTGTCGCCCGACCGGTTGCTCGTGGTGCTAAACATGGAATAGGTGGTGACCATGTAGCACAGCAGCGTATTTGGCTGGGTCTTGCACTCGGACGAGTAGGCACAAAGCTGCGTCGGCGACACGTTTGTGTGCTCGCGAATGGCATCGGCCACCTGCATCACGCCCTGCTTTTCAAAGTTGAGAAAGAGCACGCGGTTGCCGGCCTCGAGGGCCGCCTGTAAAAAGACGGCGGTCTTGCCGGCGCCACACGGAAGTATGACGATGCCCGAGTCGCTCGTCCCGCGGATGGCCTCGAGCGCTTGCGCTTGTGGCTCCGAGGGGTTGCGAAACTTTGACTCGGGCTTGAGCTTGAAGAAGCAGCGCGTCGCCTGCGGCGCCACCGGCGGCGGCGGACGCTGCATGGCGCGTGCTTGCGGGATGCGTGTGAAGCACCCCGCAAGCAACAATCGCACGCAGCAATCGCACACAGCAACGCCGCCGCTTCCCGACCACCAGGTCGCGCGGCAGCCCGATGAAGTGGCCCAGGACGTTGAAGTGGCCCAAGCCGTTGACCAGATACTGGATCGCTTGGCCGCAGACTGGCGCGGCTTGCGGGGTGCGTGCGGCGCACGAGGTAAACCACGCACCGCACAATGATGAGCGACGCGTCGCAGATGGTCGAGCGCATCCGCTTCCCAGAGCTCGCGGTCGCGCTGCAAAAGGACGAGACGCTTTCCAACGAGGCCCGGGTGAAGCTGATCAACCTCATGAACGTCTACTCGCCCGCACACGATGTGTCGTACATCAGAACGGTGCAAAGGTTTGTAGGCAAGGCGCCCATGGCGCGCGCCGTGGATCATCTGATCAAGGACCAGCAGGCAAAGGAGAAGCCAAAGGCGGACATCTCCTTTGACGACTCGGATGACGAAGATCCTGAGCCGCCGCCCAAGAAGCCCAAGCCCGTGGACGAGGAGCCGCCACTCAACACCGACGACGACTGCGACGACGCCGATCCGTTGCCAATTCTTCCTGGCGAGAGATTGGTCGCGCCCCAAGGCATCGTGCCCGAGAAGCGGCACGGCGGCCTTTGCATGATCGCGCCCCAACACCTCGCGCCCGCGCGTCCCGACCCACCAAAGAAGAAGCCCAAGGTGGACCACCTGAATACTTACGGGTCGCACGAGCTCGTGCTCACGCATCACATGCAGTTGCCGGCCGGCTTCACCATCGAGACGGATGAAGAGCAAAAGGTCCAGATCATCGTGCCCAAGCGCACAAAGTCTAATGAGCTCAAGTCGTTCCGCGCGCGCTTTGGCAAGCACCTGCGCGCCATCGGATTCGTGTGCATTAAGGACGACGACGAGAAGCCCGTTGGAGAGTCCGCGTTTCCGGACCTCAAGGTTTGTGAGAGGCTCTACAATGGATGGGTCCGCTCGACGGTGGACGCCGACGGCAAGGACGTGACACTCAACCCGTTGACACTCATGGTCAAGTCAGACGACGCCATCCCTGCGCTGGTGACTGACGTGGACCCTCTGGATGCCATTTGAGTCGTTTCAAATTAGAACAATCCTGTGCGTGTAGAAGTGTGATGCCGGGGCGGCGCTCTGCGCATGTCGTGGTATGCGCGCTTTGTGTGGCCCCCAAAGGAAGAATGCGCATTGACATTTGAAAGCGTGTGTGCGTCCTCGTCGTCACCGACCTCCGCCTGTTCTAGCGCGTTGCCACAGCGACTCAGCCGCAAGAATCTTGTGCTACTGCCACCGGCCACATGGACGGGCGAAGACGCGGCTGCGGCACCGATATTTATCGACAACATGCCGCCCGCCGACGGGCTGCAACTCGAGGAAGAGGACTACGAGACGCCACCAACCGGGCCCAGCCTCGCGGTGGCGCGCACGTGCTGCATAGCGTGCATCGCGCTCACTGTGCTCATTGGCATCCCAGCAGGCGTAGCGCTCTGGGACATTGGCCGTGACCCCGAGCGACCCGATCGGAAGCCGCCGATGATGCCGCCGCCGCCGCCGTTGCCACCGTCGCCACCATCGCCACCCCTGCATCCGCCACCCCCTCCACCCTCGCCGCCGTCGCCACCCTCGTCGCCACCCCCGACGCCACCGTCTCCACCGCACCCGCCGTTTGCGCCACCGCCGCCCGACTCGCCGCGCCCCCTGCCGCCGCCGTCGCCACCGATGCAACCTGGCTACATTTACGCGGCGACGCTCGAGTTCACGCTCCTCGAGACGTACTATGGCGGCGCTACTCACTCGGCGCCCTTTCAAAGCGGGCGTCGGCTGAGCGACGCCGGCGTCGTCGAATCCATCCTGCGCAGCGCCATGCGCGAGCTGCGGTTTGCAGACTTCTACGTGCACGAGGTGCAGACGAGCAGCACCACGTCCGAGTGGACCATAACCATCACCCTGCCCGAGCCCGACATGAACAAGTGGGCCACCGTCATCAACAGTCCCATCTTCCTGCCGTCGATCAATTCGGACTGGACTGGCACCGCCAACTCGCTCTTTTCCATGGTGGCCTCCTCTCAGCACGAGCGCGGTCGACACCCGATACACAGCTCGCCGCCGCCACCCGGGCCGCCAGCGCACCCGCCCAGACCGCCACCACCACCATTGTCGCCACCACCACCACCGCCCTCGCCTCCGCCCCCTTTGCCCTCGCCACCGCCCCCCTCGCCGTCACCACCTACGCCCTCGCCACCGCCCCCC
>Ga0209666_1002065_pt1 | contig 15107 bp, 5 predicted proteins | sample SaaInlV_125m_DNA_FD_184679 | JGI IMG/M metagenome (GOLD analysis project Ga0209666, IMG submission 184679) | Marine microbial communities from expanding oxygen minimum zones in the Saanich Inlet - Saanich Inlet SI037_S3LV_10m_DNA (SPAdes)... | ecosystem: Environmental > Aquatic > Marine >...
GGATGGATACCCTAAGCTCGCCTCGCCTCGCCCTCGCGCGCGCCGGTTCCCGTCGCTTCCGCTTCCCGGTCTCTCCCCACTTCAGCATGGTCAACCTCGCCCGGCCCATCTCGTTCTTCGTGTGTGGATGCCTCCATTCCTCGTCGCTCGCTTCCGGCATCGGGCGCTGGATCTCGTCCTCCTCGCGGTCCCTCTCATGAACCGACGGGTTAGGACGCTTCAGCATCGCCTTCAGCCTGGCCTTGGGGGGCATACCTGCGCTCATCGCGCGCACGGGAAGTGGGCTCCACAAAGCGCGTCTGTTCGTTTCCCTGCATGGAGCCCCAAATTTCCTCGGGAATCACGAAGCTGCGAAGTCAGGTCCAATAAAAAACGCTTGTCAAACCCATGAACGAAGAGCGGGCGCACAACCCACCCGCGCGCCCCACGTGAGACGCACGACATGTCAACCGAGATTGACGAGGACGACGTGATCGGCCCCACCATCTGGGAGGCGGCCGCCGAGGAGGAGATCCAGGAGAACTTCTGGTGCGTTGGACCCCCGCGCGCGATCTTGATCTTGTCACAAGCAACCTCGGAACGCACAATGAGCGCCCCTCGGACTTCCGACGCGTATCCCACGCGCATCCCACGCGCTCATCGCCCGTCTCCCGCATCCTCCACCCGCACAGGGAGTATCACTGCCGCAAGAACCGCAACGAGGGCAAGGGTGACGCCGTCTTCAACAACCTCGCGTACCTCCCCGTTTGCAACTGTGCGCCAGTCTGCAGAAAGGGGTGTAGGAACCCGTACTGGATGTGGACAAAGAAGAAGTGAGGAGATCGGCGGCACAAGGTGGGGCGACGTGTCCACCGGATACTTCATTTACGAGTTGTATCAGATACGATCGTGCTCACAGAACACAGATGTTTTCGCGCGTCCCAGTGCATCACGTGTTCATGATCCCAATGGGAACACGTGGGTTGACTAAAGTACATGCTGACTCATTGCACCGACGCGCGAAAACATCTGTGAACGACGTATCCAGTGGACGCGCCGCCCCACCCCGAGCCCGTAGATTACGACCATGAATACGAAACAATGCGCTCACCATTTACAAACCAAAATTAACACTAACCGCACCCAGCATCAAAACTGCGGCGTGGACTCCACCGGGTCGCCCCTCGTGTTCCTCCGCATGATCTCGCGAGCTAACCGAACCTGCCTGCCCAGCACCAGCACCGAAACCTCCCCTTTACCCAACGCCCCTCGCGCGGTCCGCCCGACCCTGCGCACGTACTCCGACGGATCCCTGGGGAAGTCGAAGAGGACGACGTGCGACACGCCGGACGCGTCCAGGCCGCGGCTCGCGCGGTCGGTGCACACCAGCATCCTGGGCGTCTCTCCGTTTCTCGGCGGGGTTAGAAACTCGGCGAGGGAGTCGCGGCGTCGCTCGGGGGTGAGCGCGGCGTGGTACGGGAGCGGCACCAGGTCCTCGCGGTTCCGGTCCGCGCGTACCAGGAGGTTCTCGATCTTCCTGCACGTCTCGATCTTGTTGCAGAAGAGCAGCATGCGCTGGGACCTGTCCTTCTCGCCCTTCTCCTTCTCCGCGTTTAGCAACTGCTCCAGCGCCGCGTACTTGCGCCAGAAACCGCTCTGATCGTCCACCACGTCACCGCCCGAGCAGTCCACCAGCCTTTCGAGCAGACCCGCGGCGGGGCGGTGCAGACCCGGGCCTTGCACCACCCGCAGCGCCCCCGAGAAGAACTTGTTAAGTTGTTTGAGAACCTCCTCCGGGATCGTCGCGGTGACCAAGACAAACTTTGTGGATTTGGGCGCGACGTCCCGCAGCGGCGCAACTTGCTCGGCAAACTCGAACGAGTCACCCAACAAAACATCGCACTCGTCCATGACCACAGCCTGGAGGTCACCCGGGTCCAGCTTACCGCTCTCCACGAGCCAACCGACCCGCCCCGGGGTCCCCACGACGACGTCGCACCCCTCTCGGATGACTTCAATCTGCGTCCGGGAGTTCTTCTCCCCGCCAGTCACCGCCAGACTGCGGCACCGTAGTCCCCCGCGGGACAGCGTGCGGATCACGCCGAGCACCTGCACCGCCAGCTCGGACGTCGGCACCAGTACCAGCATCCGCGGGCGCATGGGCCTGGCCCGGCCTTCCTCCTTCTCCGTGTTCGCGAGTCGTTGTAACAGGGGCAGTAGGTACGCGAGCGTCTTGCCAGAGCCCGCCTGGTCCGCGAGCAACACGTGGTCCTCATCCGCGGCGGTATCCTCCATCAGCGCCCTGTAGCTCAGGCTCTGAATGTGCGACGGGCGCTCGATCCCCATCTCCTTCAGCGCGTCGGTCACGCCGTCGGACGCGCCGAGTTGTCCGAACCTGGCGCCGGAGAAGAAGTTGTACTCGTCCTCGTCGTCGGGTTCCCGCGTGTACACCATGGGTTCAAAATCGCCGTCGACGTACTTGGCCATCTGCTCCGGGACGTACTTGCCCCGACCGCCTTGGCCATCTTGCCACGACGCGGCGTCGTCGAGCTCATCCTCGAGGCCCTCGAGGACCCAATCGTCGTCGTCCACGTCGTCGTCGTCCCAGAACCCGTCGTCGTTGTCGTCGTCGGAAGCCGTCCCGGGGGATCGGCGGGGCGGCGGCGGCGGCCGGCTTGACCGCGGCGGGGTACCGCCGGCCGCCGCGTAGCTCGACGGCCGGCCGGCATCGCGCTCCACGTCGGACGTCACCCCGCGTTCGATGATACCCCGGATCTCAGCCTCCGCGGCTGCGACGTCGCCGCCGCTCACCTCCACGACTCCGAGGTCCCGTCGAACGTTGACCCTGCACCGGAAGCGTTCCTGGAGCTCGTTCACCATGGACCCGCCCTTGCCGATGACGCGGCCCTCTTGGCCCATGGACTGGATGGTGACAACGTCGGAGTCGGGGCCGTCGGATGGCGCACCGTACGAACCGCGTTCGCGTCCACCGCCGTATGATTGGCGCTCATTGCCGTAGGATTGGCGCTCACCGCCGTAAGATTGGCGCTCACCGCCGTAGGATTGGCGCTCACCGCCGTAGGATTGGCGCTCATTGCCGTAGGATTGGCGCTCACCGCCGTAAGATTGGCGCTCACCGCCGCGTCCGCCGCGTCCACCGCCGTAGGATTGGCGCTCACCGCCGTAGCCGCGTCCGCCGCGTCGTGGTGCATCGTCGTAGCCGCCTCCCCTTCCCTCGTCTTCGTAATCGTCGCGACGGGGCGGTGGTCTGTCGTATCCTGACCTCGAATCCTGGTACCCGTCGTCGTATCCGCCGCGGTCGTCTCGGCGGACGCGTTCGCCCCAGCTGTCCCGTTCGCGCTCGCCGCCGAAGCCGCGCTGGGTGTCGATGCCGCGCCCGCCGCGGCCCTTCTGGCGGAGCGAGCCTCGGTCCCGGCGCTCGTCCCAATTCCCGTCGTCGTCGTCGTCATCGTATCGGTCGCGGCGGGGCGGGCCGCGTCCGCCGCCGCCGAACGTGCGTCCACCTCGACCGCCGCGTCCGCCTCGACCGCCGCGGGCGCCCCGGCCTCCTCGCGGGCGGCCGTAGTCGTCGCCCGCGCGGTCGTCGAAGCGGTCGTCGCGTCGGAACTCGCCCCGGTCCTGAGGGGTGGTGCCGTCGCCGTACTCGACGACCCGAAAGCCGCCCGCCGCGCGCGTGAGCGTGGTTCTGCGAGTGGACGCGCGCGCCGAGGGACGACCACGAAGGGATCGCTTGGAAGGCGCGAACGTGCCGCGGTGAAGCGCGGCGAGCATGGCGGGTTGAAGCGCTTGCGTCATGCCTGAATGTGGTGGCGGCTGCAACGAACGCGCTTTTTGTGCTTTTTGCAGCGCCTAATAACGAAAATCTGGATTCTAACTAGTTCACATACGTTTCTCGAGTGAAACCACGTCAATTAGGCCTTCTCAACGCAAATTGGACAACGATTTCTAACTTGCAGCCATACGAATTAAGGTCGGTTGCAGCGGTCCGCTCGAGCAGTCGAGTTTTCCCGGGTGCCGCTCAGATCCCTTCGTCACTGTTCACCCGCGCAGTTGTATCGCCGCCACCAATGACATGACCACAATCTGGCGCCCACACCCGTTGGTCAAGCATATCATACCCGTCGAGGAGGAAGTGCCCGACGACGATGTCCCCGATGTCAAGGTGGAGCCTCCCGCTGACGACGATGGGATAAATGGGGAAGACGGAACGACGCCTTCCGAGGGAAAGGGGGCGAAGCGGAAGAGAGCCCCTACGACGAAGGGGCCATGCGAGCACGGGGTTAAGTATCGCTCGTGGTGCAAGGTGTGCAGTGGGTGTCCGCACGGTCGTCGGCGGTCTCAGTGCAAGGAGTGCGGTGGGTCTGCATTCTGCGAGCACGGTCGTCTGCGCAATAAGTGCAAGGAGTGCGGCGGGGCATCAATATGCGAGCACGGTCGTCAGCGCTATGGATGCAAGGAGTGCGGCGGGTCTGGAATCTGCGAGCACGGTCGTGAGCGCTCTGTATGCAAGGAGTGCGGTGGGGGCTCAATCTGCGAGCACGGTCGTCGGCGCACTCAGTGCAAGGAGTGCGGTGGGGGTGCAATCTGCGAGCACGGTCGTCAGCGGTCTCAGTGCAAGGAGTGTAAGAAATAGATAGCGCGTCGTCAATCAAAACACCCACCGCCGCACCCTCGTCACACGTACTTCGAGCTAGCCGGTTTCCAAATCGCCTCCTCACCCCCTCACCCCCGGCGCCCACCTCCATCAGCTCCGAGTACACAACAACGAACCCGCGCATGGCTAATCAGAGGCCACTAATTAGAATAATAAATTACGGCTGTTTTCAGCCTGTTTGCCCTGTGCTAAGCGGCTGCGGCTTGCTCGGCTAAGATTTCCAAGGTTTGCGCCATCGCGTCGGCGTCCTTCTCGTCGAGCAATCCCATCTCGTCCAGATCCGCCAACATCCCGAGCGCCCCCTTCATCGCCTTTGGATCCACCTCACCCGTCACCCCGCACTCGTTCGCCACCCACAGCACCTCGCACACGCCGGCGACGACGTTGGACTTGGTCAGCGCTCCCAGCATGAAACTGAGACACCGCGTGTTGCCATCCGCCACGCCCTTACCGTACACCCAATCGAACTTATCCAGCGCGCACGGCGTCTCTTTCTTAGCCTGCGTGAGCAACGCCAGTGCCAGTTCGAGGTGTGACTCGTACACGGCCGTCTTGGCGAGCGCCAGGTCGTACACGGCGTCCTGGACGTCGTCGAAAGGCTTGTACCCTCGGGAGGGATCCCACGCGTCGCTCGCCTGTGCCTTGGCCTTCTCCTCGCCGACGCGCGTCAACGCCGTCTGGAAGTCGCGCTCGCGCTGGGTGATCCGGTCCTTCGCGTCGTTTGGATCGGCGGGTGGCGGAGGCGGGGGCGGTCTGTACGCCTCAGCGGCGGCCAGGCGCGCTTTACGTTCCGCAGCGGCAGCCTCCATCTCCTTCACCTCGTCCCTCTTTTCGAGCTTCCTGGCTTGCTTCTTCTTGGAGCTTCGCTTGGCGACGACGGGTGGTGCCCTCGCTCGGCATCCCCTCGCGCGGACATCTCCTCCATTCCGCGGTAGAGACCGCGGGACCAGCGCACGCGCCTGCCCACACAGCATGGCGCACCCTCGAGTGTGCTCTCGCTATCCGGAAAAGATGACCTCGAGGAGTCCGATCCGCAGAGTGCCAGCTGTGTCAGATAGAAGTTGTTTCTCGGGGCGATCGCTCGGCGCCGGCCACACCACGACAGCACCCGACGCCGAGGTTCCGCTCTCAATTGAGCAGCCTCCCGTGCGTCCACGGACTCGACCACTCGTCACCCACCATGACGAGCTGAGTACACCAACCTGACCACTCCCCACCCACGGTGAGGGACGGAGGGCTCGCCCCCAGATGGCCCCCTCCGGCCAGAACCGCCCCCAAGATGGGGGCAGAGGCCGAGGCCGAGGCCGAGACCGCCGAGATACGGGCGGTCGAGGCGGCCGAGGCCGCGGATCAAACCCCGGTAGAGGCGATAGCGGCATGGGCGGCGCCCAGCCCGCGCCCACCAGAGGCCAACCCCCGCCCGGCGAGATACCCGACGCAATAGACGGGGGCTTCGTCTTCGTCGCGAAGGAACGCCTCACGAAAGAGGCTCGCGACAAACGCATGATCGGCATCGGCGCCGACGGAGCCTGGATCATGGAGGACTACATCAAGTCCACAAACACCGCCGTGTTCATCTGCACCGTCAACGACACCGACCAGGACCACAGGGTGATGCTCGACGTCTTCCGACCCGTCCATCGCAAAGGACAGTTGGACGTGTTCAACGCGGACATGCCTTCGCTCGACCCCCACGCCTTCGCCTCGTCGCAGCAAGGCATGCCCGCGCAGGTGGGGATCAAACCGTGGCTCATGGGCTCCGACGCCAAGACGCGACGGAGTCCCACGCAGGGCGCCAGCCGGTACCTCCTCGGCCACTTCTTCAACAGGTACCTCACCAATCCGCTGACGTCCAAGCTGAGGCGGCTCGGCAAGGACGAGGTGCCGGTGGTCCTCGACGCCGACGAGGCGCGTGAGCTCGCGTGGGGGCTCGTGCAGGCCACGACGTTCGTCGCCAACAGGTCTCCCGCCACCGGTGCCGCGCCTGGGGAGGTCGCCGTCAGGGTTCGCCAGAGGGACCCGGGCGAGAGCAACAAAGCCGCCGCCGCCGCGGGGACAATCACCGTCGTCCGCGACGGGAGGATGGTGCGAATTCCCGTCCGATCGATCGAACCCAAGCAGCTCTCGCAGGAGAAGGCCACGACCGACCTCGACATCGTCCTCGACACGAAGCAGGGCACCGCCGAGCGCGTCGCCGCGCTCAAGGCCATCGGCGCCGCGTGCCAGGGCGCGGGGGGACCGGACATGTTCCTCGACAGTTTCTCCAAGACCCACCCAGAATCCTTGACTAACTTTTATGACCTGGCCATGGGGCTCACGGGCCTGCACGACGACCTGGTGGATGAGGTCAGGACGCTCGCGCCCGCGGTGTTGGGAACGGCGGCCTGCGCTCTCATACGCGGCTTCGCGGCTCACTTGGCGGAGCACGGCCTCGTCTTCAACCCGCGCACGGAGAAGCTGAGCGTGCCGACTCCGGCGGGGTTAAAAAACGGAACCGTACACGGTAGGGTTTCAAAACCGTTTGGGCGATACGTCGAGGAAGACTACACGCCCGCTCGAATGGTCGTGTGGGGAACGACGGACCGACGGGTCAGGGAGGGCGAGATACCAGGCGACGTGATCATCACCGGCGAGGACTTCGACATGCACTTCTTCGACGTGATCATCGCCGGTATCGAACGACGGCTCAGCGGGGTTCAAGGTACCCCGCCTTACCCATTCGAGATCACCCAGAAGGAATTCTACATCGAAGCTGCTTGTGCTTGCCTCGCACCGCTCATGGATGCCATCGTCGACGCTCAGGCAGCGGTGGATGCGGATGGCGACGACGCCTCCATCGTTCGGCATTCGAACATGCTGCACATCCTCTGGGAGCGCATACCTCGCCTGCTCAAGTCATGCGTGTCGATGATGAGAGATCCGCTCGTGTACAACGATTTGATGCTGCCTTTGTTCAGGCTGTTCTCCATTCTGACCAGGCCCTTAACGATCAAATCGCTCTTCCTGGACGATGTCGCGGCGAAGTGGATGGCCGAAGGCTCGGTACTCGCGGGTGACGTGTCAAAAACCTTTCCGTCGATGCGCATCAACGTCGCGACAAAGGAGTTTGACTTGCCGTGGCGGGAAACCTACGCGGTCAAGTTCGAAGATTTTGTCGATGCGATCATCCCTTGGGCGTGTAGTACACGATGCAACATGTGTTGGACAACCAAGCAACTCAGGGACCAGGCGAATGAACTACTCTCCAAGTTCAAGTTCAAGTGGAGCGGTCTGCTCGACGGGGACCGACGCGCTTACCAATGCAACGTGCTGAATCGGCTGAAGCAGTACTGCATCGAGCCAGACGTATACAGGAGTTCCGGAAACGAAATCAACCCGCTTTGCGCCTCCGATTGCTTCCGATCTTGCATGGGTGACATCGGAGAGACTGCTTGGGAGGAAGCGACGTCTATTGCGTATGACCTGATGTCACACGTTGTTTACCTCAAGGCATTCAAGGACAGCAAAAAAGTTACACCAGACAGCCCGTTTTGGAATATCTTTTTGGGATCTTTCAATGCGGTCGGAGCCTTACTCGACGGACTGCTGAACGGATCAGATGGCTCAGCAGGTAAGCTTGCACAGTTGGAGAAGGATATCGATCACGCATACGATGGGCAAAAGGCGAAGAAAACCAAGGATAAATGGGAATTCCTGCAGGAGCACTGCTTCGATTTCGTACACGAGTTCCGGCGTACTTTCTTTTGGTCTGCTGAGGGATGTCAAGTGTCGAATCAGAATCTCGAACCGCAAGTGCAGGCATCTTTCAAAGGTATGCTCGCGTGTCTAAGATTTCACAACGTTAACTTCGAGGATATCTTTGAGCGCCCAATCACTGTCGATGTTTTTGTCGATGTTTTTGAGTCGTTGCGGTTTGCGGCACTGAGTCCCATCCCTGGGCGTGCAGAGGTTGGCAAGAAGGCATATCTGGGAGCAGCGAAAAGCTCTAATGACACTTTCCGCTACATGGTCGCCTATGCATCGGGTCATTTGCTCCAACGAGATCTCAAGGCCCTCAAGAAGACGAGCAAGGACAGAGCAAAGGAACCTGACGTCGATGCGTTGGAGCGCGTCATCATGCTCGATCTCGATGTGCACATCTGCTTATGGAGGGGATCAGACGGGACAGAGTCAGAAGTTGCGGTCAAGAAGGCACTTTGCGTTATTTCGGACAGGTTCCCGGGAAACCCGGGAAACAAAAAAGGTGTGTTGCAAGCAGGTGCTATTGAGCAGATCCTCAAGAGCCGACCAGTGCTACTCGACCGGTTCTCCATTCTGAGATGGAAGATGGATCTGTATGTGACCGCTAAATTCAGCTACAGCGACTCAAACGCGGAGGCCCTTCTGCTGCCCGCCATGGATCCAGACACCGCGGATGCTAAGCCCATCGCAGCGCTCAGGATGCTCCTCGAGGACAAGGCATCGGCGGAAGTTTACTTGCGAGAATCGTTCAAGATTTTCAGGGTGGTGTGCAGGCTTGCATGCACAAGCAAGGAAGCAAAAGTGCGCATGGCAGCCACCGAGCTTCTGGTGGATCGTGCCATCGTCCCCGTTGACTCGAAATCGTGGGCGTCTATGAGGGGTATCAAGTACGTCTATGAACATGCGAGGAATGGCATCGGCGACGCGTCCAAAGCAGTCCGGGAGAAGTGGGCCGAGGCGCTGCCTACACTGGCGCTTGCGGCCACCTGGAGGGAGGGCGAATGCCTACATACTCCTCCGTCTTGGCTGAAACACTACGCAGTCGCGGCCAGGCGCGCCAATTTCCAGTCAGAGGACCTGAAGAGCATTTTGGATGCTTTGACGAGCAAGGACATGACCAAGGTGGCTCCCGCGACTATCCGCAAGATGATCGACCGTGCGGCGAAGGTTGCGCCGCCGCCGACGCGCCAGGACCCCGTGGCGGCGTCGCTCACGTCGGTTGGCGGAACACTTCTGAACGCCGCTGCTGCGGATAGAGCCGCGATGCGTGGTGCGTCGGAGACGCCGCCGGTGCAAGAATCAGCACCCGCGCCGAGTGATCTGGACTCCGACATGGACACGGCCTTATTGGACCACATCTCCACCCAAGACGATGCGGCGATGTGGTGGGCCGTGCAGGAGGCTGCGCGGCAGTGCATCAGCGCGAGGCTCCGCACACACTACGGCAACGCCAGTGAAACGCTGACGTTTATCGAGCGAAGCCTTGGAGAGGTGCGGCGTAACCAGACGCCGACAGTCGCGGGTGCCAGAAATGTATCGCGGACCGATGCGCAGAGCATGACGGCCACATGGCTTCTTCTCGAGTTCGTCGATGCTCTCGAGCGTCAGATGTACAACGCCTATGAGGGTACACTCAGCTTACCCCCGCCGGGCAAGTCAGCGGCGAGCTTCTTCAGGCGCAACAAGCACATTTGCGTCGACTGGCTGCGGCGAATCAAAGAAGCTTCGCTGGGTGCCGCGAAGAGCTGCGGCAACGTCGCCATGGGTGCAAACATCGCACTGTCGCGAGTCCAAGCCGCGATCAAGGCACAAGAGCGTCGCGTGGAGAAAGCTGCGAGGCGCAGGGCCGAGGCTCCCGCCCGAATTCTCGAACTAAAAAGCGCAGTCAGCGACGCCAACGCCCGTCTCACCCAGGCTCACAAGCGCCACGGGCTGGGTGCCGCGAGGTTGGAACGCGCGAGGCAGACAGTGTCGGAGCGGATGAATGCGAACAAGTCGAAGCAAGAGATTGACAAAGCGAAGGAGAAGGTGGATGAGCTCAAGGATGAGGTCAAGGATGCAAAGGAGGAGGTGTCAGTGGCGTACCGCGACAAGAACGAAGCTCAGGAAAAGTTGAAGGACCTTGAGCGGAAGTCCGCTGGGAACGACACCGACTCCGAGAAGGACGCTGCGGCGTTGGTCTTCCGCGCGATTGGCGATGCGGCATCGCTGTTGGTGTCATTCGGTGAGCCGGACCTGCTGATTGGCCTGGCGGACTGGTGCGAGCCCCGGCTGAGGCCCGCGGGTGCCGACGTATGGCTCCCACCTTCTTCCGATGATGCGTTCACGACGAGCACGGAGGGTGTCCTCGATTGGGTTCGAGCAGCCGCGCTCGAGGCGGGTGGACGCCACGAGCAGGCGGCCGAGAAGTACCGACACATGCTCGAGACCCCGGAGAAGATTGGACCCGCGTCTGCGAGAGCCGCGGCGAAGCGCCTGACGCACGCCTACGCCTCTGTGTGTGACTGGGATGGTCTCGAGGAATGGCGAAAGGATCTTCGCAAGATTCAGCGAGATGTCGGAAAAACGGGATCCATCGAGCTGGCCTCGGCGCTCAACGATGTTGGTGCAAAACCGGAGTTGCTCGGAGCCTGGGCCAATTTTGATGAGGGCCAGTTCGACAAGCGAATCTCCCCGCTCGCGATTTCCGAGAAGCATGCCACTTCACCGTCGGCGGCTGTGGATGTCCTTAATCACGCAACTCAACGACTTCTCGAGGAGCTCTTGGTACCGGTGTACCCAGAAGGTGCCGGCGAGTCCCCTGATAAGTCCGAGAGGATCGTTGAGGCCAGAAAACAGTTGCAGACTGCGATGAAGAGAATGCAGGAGCCCTTGCGATTGTCCAACCTGATGGGATCGCCCGCGGTGACCCAAGCTCTGCACATCGAGCTTGCCGCCGCCGACGCTGTCTACGGCGCCGTGAACGAGAAGTATTGCAGAGTATTCGGGGCGGTACGTGGCAGCTATGATGTGTCGACCCTAACGCCGTGGATCAAGCTTTGCAGGGTGCTGAATGCTCTCAGTATCAAGGAAAAAATTGGTGCCTGGCCGCAAATCCATTGGCCGCAGGTCGCTTTTGAGTCGCTAACGCTCTCGGCCGAGCTGGTTGCGGAACTGACCCGCTGTGCTGGACGACTGGGAAACTTCAAAGTTTTCCGCAAGATCTTCAAACGCGTTGGACAGCTTTCCGAGCTCGATCTGGAATCCGATTGCGTCCAATTCGGCCAGTTCGTTCAACAATTCAGGAAGAAGCTGGATTTCATCGAGTCTGATGCGGAAGGTACACGCACCTCTAAAGATGAGCAGTATGTGTCTATATGTAAGCAGTATCAGTCTGCATTCAACGCGCTGGTCCTCCCTCGTCAATGGGGTGGCGGCGCCGTGGTTGCGGATCCGACGGACAAGGCGTACCTCGTACCCTTGGTTACGGATTCCATACAGGAAATGTCGAGAACCGTCAAAAGTTTGGCAGACGATCTTTCCGGCGACGATCTTTACGGCAGAGACGGCCTCTTCGGCATAGAATTGATCAGAATGGTTTACACTTTTGAGGAGCACATGCCAGCGGATATGCAGAAGCGTGTGGAGCCAACATATGGTGAGCTACTGCATGCATATTCTCAATTCGAATTTTCGCTCGATTACGCCAGGTTTCTCGATGATTTCCACCGACGCGAGGAGGATGATCCGAAGCGCCGCACCCGCCGCGACAAAGATCCAATCTCTGCGGCGGGTATCGAGGACATCGACGGAGTTTGCGGTGAGCCGACTTCGCTCAACCCCGGCGCGGACGTGAAGGAAGTCACCTACCTTCTCGAGGCTGCCCACGCATACGCCCGGTTCCTCATCCAATGCGGTGAAAATGGTGAAGCTGGATCTTTCTCGAGATCCCAGACCCGTCTCCCGGGCTCGAAGCCGATGCCCGGTGAAGGTGGTGGCGATTTGAACCTGTATCACGCCAAGGTACGCCTCCTCAACTTCGCAAACAGTCAACAAATTGGCGAGAGTGACGGAATGAAGGAGATCCTCGGAAGTATCCCGACGGCTTACTGGCGTCAGTGTATCCCTGAGTTGATTACCATGCTCCACTCGGACATCGAACCGGTGCGAGACAGCGCCACGGACCTGCTGACGCGCATGGCCAAGGAACACCCGCGCGCGTTGTCCTATGCCATCGCGGTGGCGGCCGCGGCGGCTGACGATGAAGCCGACGCCGCCGGCGAAGGATTCGAGGTTGGGGGATTTAGATCCAACCCGGAGGCGCTCGCCGCGGTGCGCGAGCGCTTCGCCAGCGCTTCCCGCGCGCTCGAGGCCATCGGGAAGGTCAAGTCGGCCCTGAGCGCCACGGATCCGCGGCTGTTCGCGGACGTCACGCTCGTGGTGTCCGAACTGGGCCGCCTCGCCGTTTTGCACGACGAGGAGTTGCTGACGTCGCTTCAGGATCTCCACGGCGACGTGACTTCCCGAATCGCCTCCGTGTCCGAATCCTCGGAGCCGATCGAGGACGTGATGCGCCCCGCGGTGGCAGAGCTCGATCGCCTGGTCCGCGACGCCCTCTCAGGAGCTGGGTTCGTCACCCCCCACGTGAAGTCGTTCGCCAAAAAATACCGCGAAGGATTGCTCGACGCCGTGAATGAATTCAAGGGGTCCGTAGCGTCCGACCCGTCCAACGGATGGCGCGCGGTGAAGGAGCAGATGGTACAGCTCGCGCGGGGTTTACAGCGGAAACGCGAGCTACGACTTAAGAACCTGTCTCCGTCGCTGGCGAAACTGGAGAGCCGCCCGGGTGGCTTCGCGGCGCCGATGCCCGGTGACGTCGGCGGCGACGTCGACTCGATCCTCGTTGACATCGTCTCCGTCGGATCCGACGTCACCGTGCTCCCCACGAAGTCCCGTCCCAAGCGCATCACCCTCCTGGGCTCCGACGGTACGCGCAGGGTGTTTTTGCTCAAGGGGAACGAAGACCTCAGGCTGGACGCTCGCCTGATGCGATTCGGTTCAGTCGTCAACGCCGCGCTTCTGTCGGATCCTGAGTCGCGGAAGCGGAGCCTGGAATACTCCACCTACTCCGTCACGCCCCTCGCGGGAAACAGCGGCTTGATCCAGTGGGTCGAGAAGGCGACTCCGATGTCCGCCATCTTCGCCGGGTGGCAGCGACGCACCCGCGCGGCAGCCGCGCTACCGAAAGTGGTTCCACCGCCGGGCTCCGACCCCGACCCCGAGTGGCGTCCCCCGGAGCCCCCCGAGGCGGCGACGACCAGGCCCTTGGATCTCTTCTACAACAGGGTATCCGCCGCGCTTCGTGCCGCGGGGGTGCTCGCCACCGCCAAGCGCCGCGACTGGCCCCAGGACGTCCTTCACGACACCGTGCAGCGGATGCGCGCCGAGGTGCCCCAGGACTACCTGCACCGGGAGCTGTGGTGCGGCGCGCCGACGGCGTCGGCTTGGCTGCAAAAGTCGGTTCGTCACGCGAGGTCGGTCGCGACGGCGTCCGTGGTCGGACACCTGATCGGCCTCGGCGACAGGCACCTGGACAACGTCCTCGTGAACCTCACGACCGGGGCGGTGGTGCACATCGACTACAACGTCTCCTTCGACCGCGGGTTGACGCTGCCGGTGAGTTTTTTTTTCTTTTTATTTCCGTGTTGGCGATTTGTCTGACGTCGTGTTTTGTTTACAGGTGCCCGAGGTTGTCCCGTTTCGTTTGACACCCGCGGGGGTCGCCGCGTTGGGCCCGACGGAGACGTACGGACCGTTCAGGTGCGCCGCGGAGGCGACGCTCGTGGCGCTCAGGCGGCTGCCCGCGAGGCAGGCGCTGCTCGGGTCGCTGGAGCTGTTAACGCGGGATCCGCTGATGGAATGGGTCGACGACGGAGCCGCCGGACAGAAGGGAGGGAAGCACACGCGGCGGGGCGACGAGGCACGGGAGCACGCCGCCCTCGAGCTCGCGCACGGCCTCGCATCCTTCGCCGGTAAGATCCAGGACGCGAGTGCCGCGCTGGGACCGACCGAAGGGTCCGAGACAGACCTCGGTTCCTCCCCCGGTTCCTCCTGGTCCGCGACGTTCCTCCTCTCCGGGAAATTTCACGAACACCTGGCGACGCTGAAGACCAAGGTCACAAAGGACGGCGCCGCGGTCATCGCCGCGGCGGAGGCTGCGGAGAAGGCGGAGACGGCCCGGTTGGAGGCGAGGGACGCGCTGGCGGCTTCCGCGCGGGCATCCGACGCCGAGGAGTTTTCAGCTTCGGGCGTCTCCGCGGCTTCACTAAATTTACGTGACGCCATCGACAGTTTGGCCAGCGCGGCTACGGATGCCAGGCAGTGGTCCGACCGACATCGAAGGGCCCTCGACCGGTTAGCTCCCGACTCGGGTGAACTCGTGCGGCTTAAGCACAAGACGACGACGACGGAGGACACCGGCGGGGCGCCCATGCTTCGAGCGGCGCCCATGGCGGCGTCGCTGGCGTTGAGCCCGGAGCTGCAGTCCGCCGCGGGCGCGATCGACGGCGAGGGCGCCAGGCTTCTCGCCGCGCGCGACGAGGCGGTGGACCGGGCGACGTCATCGCTGGAACGCTACCGCGAGTGGGTCGTCGCCAACCTTCCGTCGTCCTACCCAGAGTCGGATCGCAGGGCGGTGTGGGCGAATACGCTGGAGGAGGCGGCGAAGGTGCGC
>Ga0209666_1002067_pt1 | contig 15106 bp, 9 predicted proteins | sample SaaInlV_125m_DNA_FD_184679 | JGI IMG/M metagenome (GOLD analysis project Ga0209666, IMG submission 184679) | Marine microbial communities from expanding oxygen minimum zones in the Saanich Inlet - Saanich Inlet SI037_S3LV_10m_DNA (SPAdes)... | ecosystem: Environmental > Aquatic > Marine >...
ACGGCTGCCCGTGGGGCGAGGAGACGTGCGAGTACGCGGCGGAGGGCGGCCACCTGGAGGTGCTTCAGTGGGCGCGCGAGAACGGCTGCCCGTGGGGCGAGAGGACGTGCGCGGCCGCGGCGAGGCGCGGCCACCTCGAGGTGCTTCAGTGGGCGCGCGAGAACGGCTGCCCGTGGGACGAGCGGACGTGCGCGGGCGCGGCGAGGCGCGGCCACCTCGAGGTGCTTCAGTGGGCGCGCGAGAACGGCTGCCCGTGGGGCGAGAGGACGTGCGCGGCCGCGGCGAGGCGCGGCCACCTCGAGGTGCTGAAGTGGGCGCGCGAGAACGGGTGCCCGTGGAACGAGTCGACGCGCCAAAGCGCGGCTTCGAAAGGATACGTCGAAGAAGAAGCCTGAGCCGCCGACGCGAGAGATGCAAGGGCAAACGGCGCGCCGCGGAACGAGTAGGCGTTTTTGTGGTCGACAGCAGATCGACAATCGATACCGGCGCTCGTCGGCGCGAGTTTCTCGCATCACCGCGCGCGTACGACGCCTGTAGCACCTGTGCCTCCGTCTCCCCCGCGCTCTCCTCCGTCGAGGCGTACGACGCGCGGTCAGCGGGGAAGCGCGCCTCGAACGCCTCGCCCGTCGCTCATCACGAGAGCCAGTTTTTGCCAACTTATTAGAACGTCGTCGTCGTCAGTTTTCTCGCTCGCCGGCGAACGTCTCCTTCATCCTCTCTTCAGATCGACCGACGCCCTCGACGGCGTGCGCTCGCGGCCCGAGCCCGCGATGAGTCTCCTGCGCGACGCCGCTCGGCGCGCGGCGTCGGGCGTAGCGCGGTCCGCCGCGCGCGCCGCGTCCACCTCGGCGTCCCCCGCGACGCCCGCGATGCACCAGCCCCCGGTGTCGTCTTCGCCTCGTTTCCACCCCGAGCACCTCGCGGAGGCTCCCGCGGGGTTCATGAACGTCCCGGTCGCGCTGGGCCTCGTGGGCGCGATCCCGTTCGTCGCGCTCGCCGCGCCGCTCGCGCCCGCGCTCGGGGGCTACGTCCCCAAAAGCTTGTTCCCCGTCGAGCGGCGCGCGGAGGCGCAGGCGTCGTACGGCGCCGCGATCGTCTCCTTCCTGGGAGGCATGCACTGGGGGTTCGCCGGCGCGGGCTTCGCGCGGGCCGGCGCGGTTGCCGGCGCCGGCGCATCCGCCGCCGCGAAGGAGGCGTTGTTGCTGGCGGGACCCGTGCGCTTCGCGTGGTCGGTGGTACCGAGCCTGCTCGCCTGGCCGGCGCTCATGTGCGCCACGCCGTACTCGCTCGTCGCCGTCGCCGCCGCGCTCGCGACGACGCTCGCCGCCGACGCGGCGTTCGCCGCCAAGCGCCTCATGCCGCGCTGGCTCATGCCGCTGCGCTTCGGGCTCACCGGCATCGCCGTCGCGGGCCTGCTCGCCTCCGTGCCCTCCGCGCTCGAGGCGCACGACGAGGAAAGGAGAGCGGCGGCGCAGGTGACGAAAATGCGGAAAGACGCGCCGGCGACGCGCAAAGCGCTCGTCGCCAAGGAAAAGGCGCTCGCCGACGCGACGGAAAGAACTCAAGCCGCGCGCGCCGAGTCGAGCGCGCTTCGGTCGAGGCTCGAGGCGCGCGAGGCTGCGTTCGAGAAGAAAGAGGCTGAGCTGCGTATGGCCGCGGGCGCTTGCCGCGCGGAGACGAAGGTGGCGGAGGCGAGGTGCGAGACGCTCGCGGTGGAGACCAAGGCGGCGAACGCGCGCGCGGAGCGGTTCGAGGCGGAGCTTTCGGCGGCGAAAGAAGAGACCCGGAGGCTTTTGCGTTTGAAAAACGAAGCCGACGCGCAAACGACGGCGGGCGCGGCGGCGGAGAAGAAGGCTTCTTCTTCTTCCGTGACAGCCACCACGGAGACGGAGCCGTCGTAGAGAGTCTTGTTGGCCGGCGTCGCTCTTCTCGTTCGAGTCGTCGTATCGTCTCGTATTGGTATAATAGTAACACGTTAATTAAGGAGTACGTATGATGAGGGCAGGCGCGTCGTTTCGCGGCGCGTGAGTACGCGTCTCCTACCGTCACTGCACGTTGACGGTGATGGTCTTGGCAAACTTCTTGCCGAAGGACTCGTGCTTGGCGTTGGCGAACTGCAGCGTGAGCGTGTGCGTCCCCGGCTCGAGCTCGATGACCGCCTCCTTCTGCGCCTTGCCGTAGTGCAGGTGCGTGGCGTCGAACGGAATGGCGACGCCCCTCTCGACGGGGCCGCCGTCCACCACGATGTGGTGGTGACCAGTGCCCTCCTGCAGTCCCTCCGACGCGGGCGCGAGCTCGTAACCCTTGACCCCCATGCGCACGGTGAACGACCGCTCCACCGTCGCGCCGTCCTTGGGCGAGATCCAGTACACGCCGTTCTTGCCGTCCTTGGCGTCCGCGCGACCGGGCGTCAGCGCGAACGACATCGCGGCGCTCACCGCCGCGCCCAGCACGGCGCGTCGGCCGTCCAGCGTGGGGGCTCGGCGGGAGGTTTCGGGATCGCGAGGCGCCTCCGCGCGGACCGCGGAGGAGACGGCGCGGCGGGGCGCCGCGCGGGGCGCGCGGAGCGCCGCGGCGGGGGTGAACGCGGCGAGGGAGGCGGACATCGAAGCTTCGGTCGATGCGTGGGAACACCGAGCGCGTCGCGTCGCGGGAAGTGCGCGCGAGAAGGGGCGTCCCGGTTGGCGACGCAGACGACGAGCGCTGTTTTCTCGACGAGTCGCGTCCGGTCTATCCGGAGTTTCTGGCTCGCGGCGGGAGCGAACGGATGAGCTGGCACCGGCGTTTTCGGAGACTGATTGCGCGTTGAGGGCGATGACAAACTTCCGCTCGCGCGACGCTCTTACCCGAAACGTTTCGGGCCCCGATCGGGCCGCGCCGCGCACTTCGTCATGGCGTCGCTCGCTCGCGTCAACTCCTCTTTCTTCACCGGTGCGTCCGGCGGCGCGCGCGCGCTCCGCGCGCGCGCTCAGGTGGCGCCCGCGGCTCGCCCCGCGACTCTGCGCGTGGTGGCGCAGGGCAACGGGCGGTTCATCGTGGGCGGCAACTGGAAATGTAATGGCACGAAAGCCTCCGTCGAGGCGCTCGTCGCGGGCCTCAACGCGGGCGACCTCGCGGACAACGTGGACGTCGTGGTCGCTCCCCCCTTCCTGTACATCGACCAGGCGATGTCCACGCTGGACGCCAAGTTCAAGGTGGCGGCGCAGAACGCCTGGGTGGAGTACACGCTCGACGATCCCACGCACCACTACGACTCCGACACCGGCGCGTTCACCGGCGAGGTGAGCGCGGAGATGCTCGAGGATTTGGACGTGCCTTGGGTGATCATCGGCCACAGCGAGCGCCGCACGCTGCTCGGGGAGGACAACACCACGGTGGGCAAAAAAGTGGCGCACGCGCGCTTCCACGGGCTCTCTGTGATCGTGTGCGTCGGCGAGACGCTGGAGGAGCGCGAGGCGGACAAGACGCTAGATGTGATCTTCGCGCAGCTCCAAGCCGTGGCGGATGAGATTGACGACCGCGAGCACTCCTCTTGGGGCAGCCAGGTAGTGATCGCGTACGAGCCCATCTGGGCCATCGGCACGGGGAAGGTGGCGACGCCGGAGCAGGTGCAGGACGTGCACGCCGCTATTCGCGAGTGGCTCGCTGAAAACGTCTCCGAGGAGGTGAGCAAAGCCACGCGCATCCAGTACGGCGGATCGGTCAACGACCAAAACTGCGCCGAGCTCGCGCAGTACTCCGACGTCGACGGCTTCCTCGTCGGCGGCGCGTCGCTGGACGCCTCCAAGTTCATCGAGATCTGCAACTCCTCCGTCGTGCACTACAAAGCCGTGGGGAGGCTCTGACGACGACGGTTTAGGGTACGCGAGTGGCGCGGAAGGAAGCGTGGGGGTCTTCGCGAATACACGCCGAAGAAGGACGTTTCCAATATCAAAACCCAGAATGGTCGGTAAAGAATTACAACATCGTCCGTTCCGTCGTCGTCGACGGTTTCAAACTTCGCTTGACACTCTATCATACAGTAGTGTACAGAAATCAGGGGAAGAACCCCTTGGCGGAAACCACGTTGTTCGCGGTGACGAGCTCGTCCGACAGAAAGCTCGAGAGCTCCGCGTCGGGAGACCCGCCGCGCACCGAACGCACGCGCGCGCGCGAAACCTCCACGAGGTCGCCCATGCGCAGCGTCACGGCAACCTCCGCGCCCGGGGGCACGGGTTCGCGGTTCACCGCGACGGACACCACCGAGGAGAACTCCGCGGCGCGCGCGTCGCCCGGGCCGCCGCCGAGGCCCGCGAGGTCCACGTCCGAGAGACGCGCGCCGCGGGGCACGTCCACGACGCGCATGCGACCGTCGACGACGGCGACGACGGTGACGACGTCGCCGCCGACGCGCTCCGCGTCGGAGGTCTCGTCATCGTCGCGCGCCGCCGCGAAGCTCGCCGAATCCGCCGACACGAGCCCGCGCGCGCGCGCGTCACCGTGCGCGCCGCCCACCCCCAAACGCAGGTTGTCCTCGTGGTTCGCGCACTCCGGCCTGTGCGTCGGGAACGGGCACGGGCACGGCACGATCTCGCACAGCGCGCCAGGCTCGCGCTCGTCGGCGGCGTCGGCGGCGTCGACGAACATCTCGGCGCGGCGCGCCGCCGCCGCGTCGTCGTGCGCCAGTCGGCCCTGCCACGACAGCGCGAAGCGCGCCCAGCGCACCTGCTCGTCGATGCTCCGCCGCGCGTTTTTGTGGGAAGCGCCGCTCGTCTCGTCCCCCTCCTTATAACGCCAGTGGCTCGCCAGCCCGAACTCCGCCGCGGCGTGCATCTCCGGCGTGCGGATCTGCACCTCGCACGCTCTTCCGCTCTCGTCGACGACGACGGCGTGCAGCGAGCGGTACCCGTTCGTCTTGGCGCGCGCGACGTAATCCTTGACCCTCGCGGGCACCGAGTGGTAGCCGGGCAAGGAAAGAACCGCGTTTAGCGCCTCGTAGCACGCCTTTTCCGTCGGGACGATCACGCGCACGGCGCGCACGTCGTGCACGTCCGAGATGTTTTCCAACTCCTTCTCGGTCATCTTCCGGTACACGCCGTACAGAGACTTGGGGCGGCCGTACACGCGCTCCGCCCCGACCGCCGCCGCGTCGAGCGCGACCGCGACGTCGTTGACCGCCTCCGCGACGGCCGCGCGGCGCCCGTCGCGCTCGAGCTCAGCCGCGAGCGCGGCGTGCTCGTCGGGCTTCAAACGCAGGAAGCACGCGTCCTCGAGGCGCGCCTTGAGCGACCACACGCCCAGCCGCGACGCCAGAGGGACGTACGTCGCCAGCGTCTCCTCCGCCAAGCGTCTCCGCGCTTCGTCCGACGACGCGCCGCTCCGCTCGTCAAACAACGCGTCATCCTCCATGTCCACCACCCGCTCCGCGAGCTTCAACACCACGACGCGCGCGTCCGTCATGGCGATGAGCATCGAGCGGAAGCGCCGCTTGTCCTCCTCCGAGAGCGGCGCCTCGTCCGCGGACGCGCGCGCGAGGTCGGAGAAGAGCGACAGACGCGACGCGTCCGACGCCATGCGCTGCGTCTCCGACCCGCAGCGCGCGCGCGCCTCGGAGGCGTCCACGACGCCGGCGTCCATCGCGCCGTGCAGCAGCGCAGCCGCGATCACGTCCGAGCGCATGCCCAGCCCGGCGAGGACGCGCGCGGTCTCCAGCGCGCGCTTGTACGACCCGACGCGCGCTCCGCTTCCCCCGGAAACCTCACGCGAATCCAATCTGTTCAGGCGCGTCGCGGCGAGCGCGAACGCGTCCAAGACGCCTTCGCGCGCGTCGAAGGATTCGGGGTACGCCAAGCGAAGCGCGTCGAGATCGCTCCGTTCCGAAACCGTCAGGTGCGGCAGAGGTTCGAGCCGCGCGGCGTAGTACTCCACGGTATCGTCCGCGAGCTCGAGGAGAGCATGAGAGTCGCCGCGCGAAGAGGTCTTCGCCGGCGACGCGGGGTGCAGCGGCGGCTTCGGCGGCGTCGTCGTCTCGAGCTCGTCGCGCATCGCCGACAAGCCGCGCGACAAACCGCCGGGCGACGCGCCGTGCGTCTCGGGAGACGCCGCGTTCGCGCACGACCCGGGCGATCCGAGCCTCAGCGCGGACCCCTTGACGCTCGAGCCCCGGGAACGGAGCGACGACTCCGCGTGCGACACGCTCGACGCGCCCGCCGCGGCGCCCGCTCCGTTCGTCGCGCCGAGGTCGAACCCGGTCACCGTCGGCGCGAGCACGGGCGTCGCCACGCGGCGCTCCGCGAGGCGGTACCGCCGCGAGCCGTGCGAGCCGTGCGAGTGCGAGCCAGGCGTGCCCCCGAACGCGCTCCCCGACTCAGAGGGCGAAGACGCGAGCGGGGAAAAGCCCCGCAACGCGCCCCCCGGGGGGGAGACGGCGGAGGGCGACGGGCGCGCCGCGACGCCGGCGCCGCGCGCCAGCAGCGCGTCGGCCGCCACGCCGGGGGACGTCCCGAGAATCATCTTCTATCTGGAGCAGTGCCTGGAACGGAGAGGGGTCGCAAGAGGAGGAGAGGTGAGCAACTCGAGGTTTTTACCGCGACGGGTGCCAAAAGAAAACCAACTCCATCGAAAAACTTTTTGTCTCGCGAAAACAGGCGGTGCACCAGCGTGACCAGTCTCCAAAAAATCTCGGCGCGTTCGAAGGTGTTTCGTACGCGAAAGCGTCGCGCGGTTCGGGTGGTGGCCGGAGGACGCGCGCTCGCCCCGACGCGACCGCGCGATCGGCCGCGGCGCGCGGCGGCGTCAGATCCGGTGCGGTCGGCCCCCGCGCGCGTCCGCGCGACGTGCGGACCGCGCCGGATCTGACGCCGCGCGGGAGACGGACGGACTCCGCGCGCGTCGAAAATCCGAGCGAGCCGTTCCAGACTGGCAATTTTTTCAACGACCGCGACTCTTCGAGATGTGACGCGACCGACGCGCGTCCGCGGTCGCGCTCCGGAGGCGCGACGCGAGCGTCGAGGTCGGAGGACGCCGGATCGCGAGGGGTGCGCGACGCGCGACGCGGCCGACCGAGCGACGAAGCGAGCCGCGCGCGGTGGATCGCGTCGGGACGCACCGCCGAGGCGGCGCGTCACGGCTTCGCGTTTCCCCTCTGCGCAGAAAGGCCGCGGTCCCGCGCAAATTCAGGCGGGCGAGCGCGCCGGAGACCGGGCGCGTGGGCGCGCGCGACGTACCTGGGGCCTCGCGAACGGGCGTGCGTGTCCGCGCGCCCGCGTGCGTGACTGGCGGCGCGCTCTGCGATCGACCGTGAGCCGTCGCGTTCGCGCGTGCGCGTCGTAATGGCGCGGCGCGGGAAGTCGAACCCGAACTCCTTTTGCGCGGGAAGGGCCTTTTCGTGAAAGATTTCAGTTCTCTGTGGGACGCTCGTTTTTCTCGCGAAGAGTCGCGCGTATGAGCAATTAGTCTCAAGCGTTCAAAAATCGCCGCGCCACCCTGGACGCGCCATCGCAGATCCGCCCGAAAAGACGGGAGGACTTTCTTCCGCCTTTCTTTTGCCGACCTGTCCGGCAAGGAACGACGAGCAGACGAGAGCCTGTGTGAAAAAATGCGCCTCGGCCATCTCGAGGGGCGCTCCTCCGCTCTCGGCACCCGCGATGGCGGCCGTGTCGGATTTCCTCGATGAGGTCGTGTTGGGCGCGAGCAGCGCGGACGGACCCGTGCAGGCGTGGGACGTGCGCACGGGCATGCAGCTCAAGGCGTACAAGTGCGTCCCCGCGCGCCGTCGTTCTCCGGTGCCGACGGGGACTCGTTTCGCGACTCGGCGCGTCGGACCCGACGTGAACGCCCCGCCCGTTTGATGGACTGACCCGGACCCCTCCCCCCGTCGCTCGCACCCCTCACACGTCACCAGGACCACCGCGTGCGGACGCGGGGGACTGTGCCGGCTGGGCGAAGACTACCTCGGTGCGTCTCGCGCGGGCTCCAAAATCTGCCGCCGCCGCCGCCGCCCATCGCGAGTCTCTCGGGCGATGACCCCCGCGCGCGGATCTCGACGAGCCGCGCCCGCTTCACGCGCGCGAGACGTCGTGCGCATCGCCGCTGACCTTCGTACCCACCGCGTCTTCGCCGAAAACCACCCCTCCCCGTCCCTCCAGTCGCCGCGCACGTCGCGAAGAACGCGCTGGACGTCTGGGGCCTCGACAAAGAATCCGCGCTCCACCGGTTTTTCGTGGGCGAGCCCGTGTCCGTCGTGGCGGCGTCCCCCGACGGGACGCACTTCGCCGCGGGCGCGCTCTCCGGCGCGGTGTACGTCTGGGAGGTCTCCACCGGTGTGCTCGCGAAAACGTGGAACGCGCACTTCAAGGCTGTCAGCGCCGTCTCGTTCGCCGCCGAGGGATCCGTGCTCGTCACCGCGGGGGAGGACACCGTGGTGAGCGCGTGGTCCATGGCGAGCGTTCTCGACCCAGCCGCGGCGACCGCGCCGCCCGTCCCGACGTACTCGTGGGCGGAACACGCGCTCCCCGTGACGTCTCTCGCCGTGGGGGGCGGGCCCGCGGGCGGCGCCGGCGGCTCGGCGCTCGTCGCGTCCGCCTCCGCGGACCGCACGTGCAAAATATGGACGCTCGGCGGGGGGCACCTGCTTCGTTCGGTGGAGTTCCCCGCCGCGCTCGCCTGCGTCGCGCTGGACGCGTGCGAGAGCACTCTGTACGCGGGCGCGACGGACGGAAGGGTGTTCGAGGTACCGCTGAACGCCGTCGCCAACGCCGGCGCAGGTCTCGCGGGCGGGGGCGACGATAAACGCGTCGCGAACGCCTCCGGAGCCGCCGCCGTCCTCGAGGGCCACGCGCGCGCGGTGACCGCCATTCAGTGCTCGGCGGACGGCGAGCGCGTCACGTCCTCTTCCGAGGACGGGACGTGCCGCGTGTGGGACGCGGCGTCCAGGCAAACAACGCACGTGCTTCGCCACCCCAAGGGTTCGCCCATCGTCGCGCTCGCGGTCGCGCCGAGGGCGCGCGTCGCCGGCGACGGCGCCGGCGGCGCCGGAGAGAGGAGAAAGTTGGCGCCGCTCGCGCCGTTCAGCCGGTTCGCCGGCGGCGCCGGCGACGCCTCCGGAGGGAAACAAGGTGGACGGCTGGAACCCTGGGAGGGTGCGCCCGTGGTGTTGCGAGGCGTGCGTTTCGACGACAACGAAACCGACGCGCGCCGAGAAGGCGGATCGACGCCGTTACGGCGGATCGGGGGGGGACCCGCGACGGTCGGGGAGAAGCGCGAGAGGGAAACGGACGGCCAGGACGAGGGCGAGGACTCCGTCGTCGGTCTGCGCGAGCGGCTCGCCGCCGCGGAGGCGGACGCGGCGGCGGCGAGGGAGGAGACCGAGAGCTGGAAGAAGAGACACGGCGAGCTCCGTGCGTTCGTCTCGGAGGAGCTGGTGGACAGGGAGACGAAGCGGTGAGTGACGCCTTCCGCGCGACGACGGGCGCGCGTTCGCGACGGAATTCGTACGCCTTCGTTGGAAAAAAAAAAGCAACCAAAAAATCTAATAAAGCGCTCCTCGCGTTTTCTTCCCCCCGAACGAGCTCCTCTCCGCGGACCCCGACCCCGACTTTGAGTGCGAAAGAGCGACTCTATCGTCGCGCGCGTCTCGGCTGAGAGGACTGACCGTTCGCGTCTTACCTCTTTTCTCGAGAGAGGCGGTTTTTTTCTCACTGGACGGACTGTTCTCCGCGCACGCGCGGTATTCCGGCTGGCACGCTCGCGCGGCGAGCTCGACGCGCCTCGCCGCGCGATAAAACGCGCGCGCGCCGTCTCCGTGCGGGTGCGCCTCGCACCGCTCCAGCGCGTGCACGGCGATGAGCGACACGAGCTCGAGCGGGTCCACGCCACCATCCTTGGGGTCTGCGCCCAAACGCAACGTGTCGACGCCGTTCTCGAGCGCGCGTTCCAAATTCGCGCGCGCGCGGATCGTAGCCTCCTTGCGCGCCGACGCGACTTGCCGCATCTGTCGCGAACGCGCGCCGCGCAACAAACCGTCGATGCACGCGGCGACGGCGCCGCTCGCCGCGGACGCCTCGGCGACGCGGCGCGCGGTCTCGCGCGCCTCAGCGGTGGCCTCCGCCTCAGCCTCGGCGCGGAGCTCGTCGCCGAGCTCCGAACGAAGCTCCGCGCGCATCTCCGCGCGAACCTCCGCGCGGATCTTACCGCGCGCCTCCTCGCGGAGCTCGGCGCGAATCGCCGACCGCATCGCCGATTCCGCCTCGGCGTTTACGGCGCCGCGCGCCGCCAGAGGGGAGACGTTCTCGTCTCGCTCGAACTGGCTCGCTCTTCGCGCCTGCGCCGCCGAGGTTGCCGCCTGCGCCTCCGCGAGCCGCGCGCGCGCGTCCCGCTCGCCCAAACGCGCGCGTTCCGTCTCCCGATTGGACTCCGACAGCCTGCCTCTCAGCCGGTCAAAGTCCGCCGCGGCGCTGGTGATGTGCTCCTCCACCTTCAGGAGCTGGCTCTCGAGCTTGCGCGCCTTGACCCGCAGCCGGCGCGCCTCCGCCTTGCGTTCCTCGCACCGCTTCGAGAGCACGGCAGCCTTCGCGGCGAGCCGCCACCGCGCGCGCGTGCCCGCGGACGTCGACGCCGCGAGCGCGGCGGTCAACAGATCGTTCTCGTCCGACAACTTGTTCACCTCGTCGTCGCAATCCGCGGCTTGTTCGCGCATGATCTCCGCGAGCTCCGTCTGAACGCGCCGCGCCTCCGCCTCGATCGCCGCCACAGCGACCGCCTCGCGCCACTTCCCGAGCGCGTGCGCCAGAGTGACGCCCGCGTCGGGGGGAAGTGAGCTTCGCGAAGCTGTGGAGAAAACGACAGAAGTCGAGACGCGACGCGTGGGCGCGTCGTCGTCGCCGCCGCCGCCGACGAGGTCGTCCCCGCCGGAGAAACCGTCACCAAACGCGCCGCTTCCTTCGCGTGACCCGTCGGTTCCCGACTGACCCGCATGAGCTCCCGCGCCGCTTCCCCCCGCGCCGGACCCCGAGCCGCTCGCGTCTGAAGGGTCACCCGCGGGCGGGCCGTCACCATCCGCGGGCTCGTCCTCGTCCTCGGCGTCCTCGGCGACGAGGCGCACGAAAGGGGACCCGGAGGACGACAAGGAAAGAGGTTCAGGAGGCTCGTCATTTTCTTCATCCGTCGCGTTCGCCGCGTTCGTCTCCGCCGACGCCGGCTCTTTCGTCTCCACCGCTCGCTCACTGTCCTCCTCGTCCTCCAGGAACGTCACGGACGCGCTCACGGCGCTCGCCGCGCGCAGCTCGTGCTCCAGCGCGTCCAGAAGCTCGTCGCTGGCCTTGCCCTCCGCGTAATGCAGCATCACGCGGTCCACGGGCGAGGCGTTTTCGTCGCTCGCCGCGCCCGCGACGCCCGGCGTGTCGTGCACGCGCGCGGCGTGCGAGGCCATGACCCGCGCGCGCTCGGCGCTCCGCTTCTTGCGCGAGGAAACCTTCGCGGGCGAGTCCGCTTTTCGCAGACTGAACGCCGCGGGCGTCGCCATCGCCGGCTCGGCGGCGAAGCCGGCGTCGTCCGCGGGCGGAGACGTCGCCGGGTCCGTTTCGACCGAGAGTCTCCGCAGACCCGCGGCGGCCGCGAGCGCGCGCTCGGCGAGCGTCTCCGCGGGGGACTTGGGGAGCATCGACGCGCGCTCGGTGACCGCCGCGGAGGGGGAAAGCGAGGCGTTCAGGGTGACGCTCCAGTCGTCCGATGCGCTCGCGGCGGGTCTCGCCTTCTCGGCGGTCATCGTCGTCTCGGAACGGTCCGTCGCGAGATTCGCGAGGTCGCCGAGCGCGCGGCGCCCGGACGCGGGCGTCGCCGCGGCCTTCTTCACCGCGCGCGTCGGCGGAGTCAAGCCCGCGTTCTCCAGCATGCTCTTCTCCGCGGAGAAGTCCACGGCGGCGAACGCCGAGAGCGAGTCCGCGAGGTCGCGCGCGGGAAAAGCGTCTCCTCGGGCGTCATCGCCGTTCGTTCCGGAAGAGGGGGACTTCTTCGCGGCGTGTCCGAGTCGACGCGACGAGTCCGTCGCCGCGCGACGCGACCCGGGGGTCGCGCCCACGCTCGCGACACGACTCGCGGCGCTCGACCGCCCAGGCATCGCAGCCTCGTCTCGCGGGGCGCGTTGTGCAGATGGGCGCGCGTCTCGTGTCGTTAACCACGACAAGGCATCTCATCTCGCTTTTCAACGGCTACTGAGCGTTTCTTGCGTCCGAGGTATCGAAGAATGTGGTATCGGCGGCGCTTGAGGATAACGACGTGTCGGCTTTTGGTGGGCCGAGCACGAACGCGCCGAGGCGCGCCACACCAACCGACGCTTGCACGCAAACGTCCCTCGGAACCTCATCAGGATGTCCAGCTTCACCGTTTCCACGGGTTTCGCCACCTACACCGGCTTCCGCGCCGCGCCCCAGGTACGCGCCGCGCCCGTCTCCGCCGCCGCGGCCGATTGATGCTTTCACACACGCATCTTTTCAGGGTTTGAGGGTTTTGGCTCCGCGCCCGGGCGATGCGCCGCGACCGCCACCGCGGACGCTGACCTCTCGTCCATCCCACCACCACCCGCACGTCCTCCCCCAACAGAAGGCTGTCGCGAAGGCCGCCGCCGTCCCCCGCGTGGGCGGCCGCGCCTCGCTCGTCGTGCAGGCGAACAAGCGCGTCGCCAAGAAGGCGTCCGTGGTCCTGACGCAGGCGGATCCCAACCTGGGCGCCGCGGGCGACCTCGTGGAGGTGTCCCTCGGGTTCTTCCGCAACCACCTCGAGCCCATGGGCAAGGCTAAGAAGGCCACCGCCGAGATCCTCGCCGAGGTGGAGGCGCAGGCGGCCTCCGAGGTGGCGGCGAAGGCTGCCGAGTCGGCGGGCGCCAAGGCGATCGCCACCGCGCTCAAGACCATCGGCAAGTTCGTGGTGAAGAAGACGGTTGGGGAGGACGGCAAGATCTTCGGCTCCGTGACCGCGGCGGAGGTGGCGGACGCGGTGGAGCAGCAGACCGGCAAGGCGCTGGACAAGAAGGCCATCGACGTCCCCGAAATCTCCGAGGTTGGCGTCTACGACGTCACCGTCAAGCTCCACCCCGAAGTCGTCGGCGAGTTCAAGGTTGACGTGCAGAAGGCGTAAGTAAACGCGAGAGGACTCTACATAGCGCATTCTTTCATAGGACGACAAATACTTCGAACAAAACTCGAGTCGACCGCATCACGCCACAAGTGTCGTCGTTGACCTCGCGCGCTTCATCCTCACCACGACGCTCACGAATCGCATAGTCAGCGTCTCATCATGCGCACCGCGTCGGGGTATTCCGGGAAGGGTTCGTACGCGGCGAACGCCGTTCGGTCGCGTTCGGTCGCGGCGTCGTCGTCGGCGGCGGCGGCGGCGTTCTCGGGAGCGGGCTCCGGCGCGCCCGCGCCGGATCCCTCGGTCGCGAGAAGCATCGCCGCGCGCGCGTTGGCCTCCGCGGCGAGGCGGTACTCCTCCGGCAAGAGCTGGAAGTTGGTCCAGGCTTCGCCCTGACGCGCGTATTCGCGGAAGCGAGGGAGAGGAGGCGTTTCCAGCGAGTCGGGAAGAGGGAGACGTCAGCGCGTGCGGTATCGCGGGAGGCTGATGGCGCGCGCGGACGCACCAGGTTGTACAGGGAGTCGAACAGCGTGGGGAGCGTGTACCACACGGGCGCGAGCCACTGGGTCAGGCGGCGTCCGCCGCCGTCGCCGCGGACGTCCGGCTCGCTCTCGCGCACGCCGTGCTCCGAGACGACGCACAGCACGAGGAACACCGCGCAGCCGAAACACGCGAGGTACACGACCGCCGGCGCGGGCGTCCGGGGCGCACCGCGGGGGGCGAACGGCCCGACGCCGGCGCCGTGCGATGGGAGCACGGCCTCGGGGACGCGATGCTTCATCGTGGGGAGGTTCGAGGGGAAGGGGGAGGGAGGCGCGCGCGCGCGGGTCGAGTGACCCGAAAACGCACACCCTCGTTCTTTTCGCGTTCGCACAAAAGACGTCGTCGGGTTCGACGCGCGCACGGCGTCCGGGAATAGACTCGTCCTCGGGCGCCCGGCTCGGCACAAACGCGCGTCGCGCGACATGCGGCGCGCGCGTGTCGCGCTGGCGACCCTCGCGCTGGCGTGCGGCGCGCTGGGGGACCCGACGGCGGACTACGCGGCGGACCTCGACGACGACGCGCGCCTCGGCGGGACGCGAGTCGCCGCGACCCTCGAGACCGAGCTCGCGGCGTTCTTGTTCCGAGACGAGGGCGAGGACGCGCGGGAGGGGAGGCACACGACCCCCTCGTCGCCTCCGAGCGCGCTGGACACGGAGATCGCGACCACCTCCGCGGAGCCGCACGACCTCGCGGCTGGCCTCGCGGCGTTCATCGCGCCGGCCCGCGTCGCGACCCCTCCGCCGCCGCACGACCTGGACCGAGCGTTTCCCTCGGAAGGGGAGGACGAAGCGGAAAAGACTCTGCGGGGGGTTCTCGTCGCGTCGTTGACGTCTCCTCCCCCGCCGTCGCGTCCTCCGCCGCCGCCGCATCCGCCGGCCCCGCCTCCGTCTCCGCACCCGCACGCGCTCGACGGGGACCCACCGACGTCGCGAACGACGCGCGAAACCACCACATCGTTCCAGACACTGCTCGCGGGGCTCAGGTCGCCTCCGCCGCCTCCGCCGCCTCCTCCGCAACCGCCGCCGCCCTCAGCTCCGCCCGCGCCGCGTCCTCCTCCGCCCGAGACGCCATCGTCGCCGCTGTGGTGGGAAATCGAGTGGGGAACGCTCCTCGCGCCGCCGGCGCCGCCGGCGCCCCCGACCCCGCCGCTCCACCTGCCGTGGCTCGCGCCGAGCCCGCCGCCGCCCGCGGCGGCGGCGACGGCGACGACGACGACGCCTCCGGCTCCGCGTTCGCCACCGTCCGCGGCGACAGAGACGGCGAACGCGGCCGCGTCGCCGTCCCCGGCGACGGGTCACGGGTCAGTCGAAGGCGCCTCTCCGTTCTCGGGACCAAATACACACACGTCTCATACGTGGTGGCTGAGCGAGTGGACGCACCTGGAACCTCCTCCGCCGTCGCCGCCGCCGAGCCCGCCGCCCCCCCCCTCCCCACCGTCGCCGCCTCCGCCTCCCTC